>Ga0206847_10073_pt1 | contig 35772 bp, 38 predicted proteins | sample Alteio_BWOrgCont_17_FD_152880 | JGI IMG/M metagenome (GOLD analysis project Ga0206847, IMG submission 152880) | Enriched cells from forest soil in Barre Woods Harvard Forest LTER site, Petersham, Massachusetts, United States -... | ecosystem: Environmental > Terrestrial > Soil > Temperate forest >... | reverse complement strand
GAACTTGCCGAGCGATTCCACGATCCACGCCTGCTGCTGCGGCACGGTTTTAATGCCCATAACGATGCCGATCACGATGATGACGGCGATAACGACAAAAATTTCCATAAGGTTACTCCTTTTATCCCCGCACTTGTTGCGGGGTCTGGTTGTTATTCATTTAGCTCTTTGACCGGACCCCGTCATTCGCTTCGCTACGACGGGGATTTCGGTGTTACAATAAGCGTAGCGCCGGTGACATCGAGAATGGTAACCTGCGAGCCTGCCTCAAGCGTGTCGACGCTCGCGGTTTTAGCCAGCTGCGCTTTCATGATGGTGCCCGACCAGGTGACTTCGCCGCCGGATTTTTTGCTGAGGCCGTTGCTGCCGACATAACCGGTCTGGCCGATGATGCTGTCATAACCGCCGGGCCGCTTCGTGCGGAATTTTTGCACCGGTTTCCATAAAAGAAGCGCCCATAGGGCGGTGGAGGCGAAGAAAATCAGGCATTGGGTGACGTATGCATCCGTTGCAATGAATTCCAGTTGCAGCGCCGCGCCAGCGGTGACGGCGCCCAACCCCAAAAACATGAGGCCCACGCCGCCCAGATGCAGCGTGTCGAAAACGATCAGCGCCACGCCTGCAATCAGCCAAATATAGGTGACGCTCATTTCAATGTGCTTAAATAAGCGATCAGGTTCGCTCGGTCCTGCGGGTTGGAAATGCCTGCGAAGGACATTTTCGTGCCGGGCACGTATTTAGCGGGCTTGGCGAGGAAGTCAGACAAGGTTTGCGCGTCCCATTTTTTCTTGCCTTTTTGCGAGGAAATCGCTTCCGAATAGCTGTAATCGTCTTTATGCGCCCAGCTTGCGCCGACTAATCCAAATTGATTCGGGCCAACGCCGTTCTTGCCGCCCTTATCGAACGTATGGCACGAGGTGCATTTTTTGGATTGCGCTTCCCCGGCTTTGACATCGGCCTTGGCCAAGAGCGGCGCGATATCCACCGGTTTATCGTCGGCGGGTGCGGCCGCCTGCGCGTCGCCAGCGGTTTCCGCGCCTGCGATGGTATAGCCGCGCTTGGCGTCTTTCTCGTCTTTTTCCGCGATGGTGCCGGTATAGAGCGCTTCGGCGGTTAAGCCCGATACCATGGCGATGACACCGGCCAGCAATATGGCCCCGGCGATTTTATTGATTTCAATTCCCTTCGGATCGGACATCGAACATTTCCTTACGGTTAATTGCTAAGATGGGTGCCTTTATAATATGCTGGCCAGACTACTGCAATAGAAGTTATAAAGGCGCTGTAAAAAATAAAAGAATAGTTGCATGAAACCACTCATCCTCATTCCCGCGCGCATGGCGTCGACGCGGCTGCCCGATAAACCGATGGCGCTGATCGGCACGCTGCCGATGATTGTGCATGTGTGGAAACGCGCGATGGAATCCGGCGTGGGCGAGGTGGTGGTGGCGTGCGATAGTGATGCGATTGCAGATGCGATTACCAAGGCGGGCGGCAAGGCGGTGCTGACCGACGCGGATTTACCCTCCGGTTCGGATCGCATTTATCAGGCGCTCAAAAAAATCGATGCGAATAAAAATTACGATGTGATCGTAAACGTGCAGGGCGATATGCCGACGCTTGATCCATCCATTATTAAGAAAGCCATCGCGGCGCTCGATAATAAAGACATCGATATCGCTACGCTCGCGGCGGTGATTACGGACGAAAAAGAAAAAACCGATCCTTCGGTGGTGAAGGTGGTTCTTACTTCTCCCTCTCCCCTTGTGGGAGAGGGCGGGGAGAGGGGATATAGAGCGCTCTATTTTTCGCGCTCGGCCATTCCGTCCGGCGATGGCCCGCTGTATCACCATATCGGTTTATATGCCTATAAGCGTGCCGCATTGGAACGGTTCGTGAGCCTGCCGCCCAGCCCGCTGGAAATTCGCGAAAAATTAGAGCAGTTACGTGCCATGGAAGCGAATATGCGCATCGATGTGGCGATTGTGGATACAGTGCCGCTGGGTGTGGATACGCTAGAAGGCTTGGAAAAAGCTCGGCAATTGTTAAAATGATCATAGAAAATTAAGGGATTTGCTTTTTTAATCGAACATTAAGTTATCTTCTTTATAGTCATCTGTTCCACTTCTTAACTCATAAGGATTAAAACCATGGCATCACGTAAAAAAATCTCCCTCATCGGCGCGGGCATGATCGGCGGAACGCTGGCGCATTTATGCGAAACCAAAAATCTGGGCGATGTGGTGCTGTTCGACATCGCCGAAGGCCTGCCGCAGGGCAAGGCGCTTGATATTTCGCAAAGCTCGGCGGTGGATGGCAATGACGTGCATATCAAAGGCACCAACGATTATGCCGATATCAAAGATTCCGACGTGATTATCGTGACCGCAGGCATTCCCCGCAAACCGGGCATGAGCCGCGACGATCTGGTGAACACCAACACCAAAATTATTTCCACCGTGGCCGAAAACATCAAAAAATATGCGCCGAATGCGTTCGTGATCGTCATCACCAACCCGCTTGATGCGATGGTGTGGGTGATGCAGAAAGTGTCCGGCCTGCCGCATCATAAGGTGGTCGGCATGGCGGGCGTGCTGGATAGTTCGCGCTTTGCGTTTTTCCTCGCCGAAGCGTTGAACGTGTCCATTTCCGATATTAATGCGTTTGTGATGGGCGGGCATGGGGATACGATGGTGCCGGTCGTGGATTATTCCACCATTTCGGGCATTCCGCTGCGCGAGTTCGTGAAAATGGGCTGGCTCAAGCAGGAAAAGCTTGACCAGATCGTGCAGCGCACGCGCGATGGCGGTGCGGAAATCGTGGGCCTGCTCAAAACCGGCTCGGCTTTTTATGCGCCTGCCGCGTCGGCGGTTCGCATGGCCGAAGCCTATTTGCAGGATAAAAAACGCATCCTGCCAGTCGCCGCTTATTTAACGGGACAATATGGCGTGAAAGATTACTATGTCGGCGTGCCCGCGCTCATCGGGGCCAAGGGTGTCGAGAAAATTGTTGAAATTTCGCTGAATTCGGAGCAGAAAGCCATGTTCGACAAGTCTGTTGACGCGGTAAAGGGATTGTGCGGCGGAATTAAATTAGACGGCGCGAAAGCGGCTTAACTAAACCCCGCACTTGTTGCGGGGTCCGGTATTATAAATGAACCAGACCCCGCAATAAATGCGGGGATGAGGAGTACACAATGAACATACATGAATACCAGGCCAAGCAAGTATTGGCGAAATATAAAGTGCCGGTGCCGCAAGGGCAGGTGGCGTATACGCCTGCTGAGGCGGTCACGGCGGCGCAAGGGCTCGGCGGAAAATTATGGGTGGTTAAAGCGCAGATTCATGCGGGCGGCCGCGGCAAGGGCGGCGGCGTAAAGCTTGCCAAGTCGCTTGATGAAGTAGAACAACTCGCCAAGCAGATGATCGGCATGACGCTGGTGACGCATCAGACCGGGCCGGAAGGCAAGCTGGTGAAACGTATTTATGTGGAGCAGGGCACCACTATTAAAAAAGAGCTGTATTTGAGCCTGCTGGTGGACCGCGCCAGCTCGCGCGTGACGTTTGTGGCGTCCACCGAAGGCGGCATGGATATTGAAGAAGTCGCCGAAAAACATCCGGAAAAAATCATGAAGCTGGCGGTGGATCCGGCGTCGGGCATTTTCCCGTTCCATGCGCGTAAACTCGCCTTTGGCCTTAACATCCCCAAGGAATTGCACGCCAAATTCGAGCATTTCGTAAATCAGATTTATGCCTGCTTTATCGACACCGATGCTTCGCAGGTGGAAATCAACCCGCTGGTCATCACCGGCGACGGCGACATCATGGCGCTCGATGCGAAATTCAATTTCGACGAAAACGCGCTGTTCCGCCATCCCGACCTCATGGAATTGCGCGATCCGGATGAAGAAGATCCGATGGAGCAAAAAGCCGCGAAATTCGGCCTGTCTTATGTCAAAATGGATGGCAGCATCGGCTGCATGGTCAACGGCGCAGGCCTTGCCATGGCCACGATGGACATCATTAAGCTCTACGGCAGCGCGCCCGCGAATTTCCTCGATGTGGGCGGCGGCGCTACCAAGGAAAAAGTCGGCGAAGCCTTTAAGTTGATTCTCTCCGATCCGAACGTTCAGGGGATTTTGGTGAATATTTTCGGCGGCATCATGCGCTGCGACATCATCGCCGAAGGCATTATCACCGCCGCGCGCGAAGTGAATCTGCACGTGCCGCTGGTGGTGCGCTTAGAGGGCACCAATGTGGAACTCGGCAAAAAGATGCTCGCCTCTTCAGGCCTTGCCATCACGCCGGCCGATAATTTAGGCGATGCGGCGGATAAAATTGTGAAGGCTGTTAAGAAGAAGGCGGCTTAAGTTATGAAAGTGGCCAGAGTCGAGAGTCGAGAGTCGAGTGAAGTAGTTAAAAGCTACCGGGATTTGCTGGTATGGCAAAAATCGATGGATCTGCTTGTCGATGTCTACGAGGCTATCGCTAAATTTCCTGCCGATGAACGATATGGGTTAAGTATTCAGATTAAGCGTGCTGCGGTCTCTATTCCTTCCAACATTGCCGAAGGAAGTTCGCGACGCGGTACGAAAGAATTTCTACGCTATATAAATATTCCAACGGATTCACTGGCAGAACTGGAAACGCAATTAATGGCTGCCAAGCGTCTTAAATTTTTATCCGCGGAAATTGAAGCAAAACTCTTAAAACAAACCGATGAAATAAGTCGAATGTTGCAAGGATTATATAATTCCTTAGAGGCAAAACTCACTCGACTCTCGATTCTCGATTCTAATCACTAAAGGAAAAACCATGTCCGTACTTATAAACAAAGACACCAAAGTCATCTGCCAGGGATTTACCGGGCGCGAAGGCACGTATCACTCCGAGCAGGCGGTGGCCTATGGCACCAAGATGGTCGGCGGCGTTACGCCGGGCAAGGGCGGCACCACGCATATCGATCTGCCGGTATTTAATACGGTGGAAGAAGCCAAAGCCAAAACCGGCGCCAATGCGAGCGTGATTTATGTGCCGCCGAAATTCGCAGCGGATGCGATTTTAGAGGCCATTGATGCGGAAATAGAACTCGCCATCTGCATCACCGAAGGTATTCCGGTGCTGGATATGGTGCGCGTAAAACGCGCGCTGTCCGGCAGCAAAACGCGCCTGGTCGGGCCGAATTGCCCGGGCGTCATCACGCCCGGCGAATGCAAAATCGGCATTATGCCCGGCCACATCCATAAAAAAGGCCGCATCGGCATCGTCTCGCGCTCCGGCACGCTCACTTATGAAGCGGTTGCACAAACCACCGCCGAAGGGCTCGGCCAGTCGACTTGCGTCGGCATTGGTGGCGATCCGGTGAATGGCACGAATTTCATCGATTGCCTGGAATTATTCCTCGCCGACCCCGAAACGCAAGCCATCGTCATGATCGGCGAAATCGGCGGCAGCGCGGAAGAAGAAGCGGCGGAGTTCTTAAAGCGCAATAACAAGGGCAGAAAACCCGTCGTCGGCTTCATCGCCGGCCGCACGGCTCCCCCCGGACGCCGCATGGGCCATGCGGGCGCGATCGTGTCCGGCGGCAAAGGCGGCGCGGATGACAAAATCGAAGCGATGAAATCGGCGGGCATCATGGTTACCGATTCACCCGCGGGCATCGGCCGCACGATGGCGGAGCTGCTGAAGAAAAAAGCGGCTTAATTCATCGAAAAATAGCCTTATGGCCTATGAAAGAACGGATGATACATCCCCACTGGACGACGATGATGTTCACTCGGTTACATTTAGACCTAAAGAAAAACATTCATGGCTCAAAGAAATAGTTGTCTCTACTTATAAAGGTGAAACACATATTTTTATCATCACACATTTGCAGGATATGAAAGAATCCTTGAACACAGAACAACAAGAAAAAATTACCCGGGAATCAGAAAAATTGGTGGCTATTAGAACTTTATGTGAGATGGAATTTACTCTAAATGATAAGACGCGAGATTTTATAAATAAATTTAAACGAAAGTTGGATAAGAGCGATACAATGGAGGGATGTTTGGCTTTTAAAGCTGGCCCGACTTCAAAAATTCGTGATGCTTTGCAACAAATAGAGCGGCAGATAGGATTGCCGTCAGATATAAAACTGGCTGTTGTGGATTATTTACAAAATATATGGCAAAAAACCGCAGGATAGTTAAGAGAAATATATGACCCAACCCTCCGAAACCACCCCTTTCTTCATTAGCAACGCCACGTTTATCGAAGAACTCTACGACCGCTATCTGCAAAATCCGCAGAATGTGGATGAGTCCTGGCGCGCGTTTTTTCGCGATACCACCAATGGCTCGGCAGGGCAGGCGCAGCGCAACGCGTCCTGGGCTGCGGTTAAAAGCCAGGTCATTGGCGCGAAGGAAGAAGAGTCGAGAGTCGAGAGTCGGGAGTCGGGTAAGAAAAAATCACCCGACTCTAGCCGCTCGACTCTAACCACTAGCGAAGCGGAAGCCTACGCGCATGATTCCATCCGCGCGATCATGATGGTGCGGGCATACCGCGTGCGCGGGCATTTGATGGCGAATCTCGATCCGCTGGGCATTGAATTCGGCGGCAATCACATTGAGCTCGATTATAAAACCTATGGATTCACCGATGCCGATCTTGAGCGCGAGATTTTCCTCGATGGCTCACTCGGTATCAAAAAAGCTAAGCTCAAAGAAATCATCGCCATCCTTAAGCAAACCTATTGCGGCAATGTCGGCGTCGAATTCATGCATATCCAGTATCCTGAACAGAAAGACTGGATTCAGCGCCGTTTTGAAACCGACCGCGGCAATTTCCGCCTGGCCGACGAGCATAAAAAAGAAGCGTGGAATACGTTGGTGGAAGTGGAAGCGTTCGAGCAGTTTTTGCAGCTCAAATACCCGAGCACCAAGCGTTTTTCCGTGCAGGGCGGCGACGCCATGCTGCCCGCGCTGGAAGCGGTGATTCATACCGCATCGAAACTCGGTGTCAAAGAAATCGCCATCGGCATGCCGCATCGCGGGCGCATGAACGTGCTGACCACCATCATGGGAAAACCCTATACCGAGATGCTGTCGCTGTTTGCCGGCAATGTCGATTTCCCGGAATCAGTGGCCACGTCGGGCGATGTGAAATATCACCTCGGAACGTCGGTGGATCGCGATACGCCGTATGGCAAAATTCATTTGTCGCTGCTGGCAAACCCATCGCATCTGGAAGCGGTTGATCCGGTGGTAGTGGGCAAGGTGCGCGCCAAGCTCGACATTAATGGCGATGAGGAAAATAAAGGCTCCGTCATGGCAGTCATGATGCATGGCGACGCAGCATTCTGCGGCCAGGGCTTGGTGGCGGAAACGCTGGCGCTGTCGGAGTTGCGCGGTTATCGCACGGGCGGTTCGATTCATATCATCGTCAATAACCAGATCGGCTTTACGACAAGCCCCAAATATTCCCGCTTCACGCCATACCCAACCGACGTTGCCAAATCCGTGCAGGCGCCGATTTTCCACGTAAATGGCGATGATCCTGAAGCGGTGGTCTATGTATGCAAACTCGCCACCGAATTCCGCCAGCTGTTTAAGCGCGACGCAGTAGTTGATATTTTCTGTTACCGTAAATACGGCCATAACGAGTCCGATGAGCCGATGTTCACGCAGCCCATCATGTACCGCGAAATCGCCAAGAAAAAACTGCCCGCTGAGATTTATTCCGACCGGCTGGTGGCCGAAGGCACGCTGACGCAGGAACAAGTCGATGCGAAATTCGCCGAGTTCCGCGAATTCTTCAATAAAGAATTCGAAGTCGCCAAAGGGTTCAAACCCAACAAGGCCGATTGGCTGGAAGGCCAGTGGAAAGGCTTCCAGCGCCCCGAGGGCGAGCATCCGGCGGGCGAAACCGGCGTTGATCTCAAGAAGCTGAAAGCAGTGGGGTTGGCGATTTCCAAAACTCCGGAAGGTTACGCGCTTAATTCCAAAATCGTGCGCCAGCTGGAAACCAAACGCAAAATGATCGAAAACGGCGTTGGCATCGACTGGGCGACCGGGGAAGCGTTGGGGTTCGGCACGTTGCTTGCCGAAGGCTATAGCGTGCGTTTATCCGGTCAGGACTCAGGCCGCGGAACGTTTTCGCAGCGCCATTCGGTGCTGGTGGACCAGAACACCGAAGCGCGTTATGTGCCGCTCAATAATCTCGGCATGACGCAGAAAAATTACGAAGTGATCGATAGCTCGCTGTCTGAATTCGCCATCCTTGGTTATGAATATGGCTACAGCCTCGGCCAGCCCAACGGGCTCACGCTCTGGGAAGGCCAGTTCGGTGATTTCGCTAACGGCGCGCAGGTGATTATCGACCAGTTTATTGCTTCCGGCGAAATTAAATGGCTGCGCATGTCGGGCCTGGTGATGCTGCTGCCACACGGGTATGAAGGGCAGGGGCCGGAACATAGCTCGGCGCGCTTAGAACGTTATTTGCAGCTCTGCGCCGAAGATAACATGCAGGTGGTCAACTGCACCACGCCCGCCAACTATTTCCATGTGCTGCGCCGCCAGTTGCTGCGCAAATTCAGAAAACCGCTCATCGTGATGACGCCGAAATCCTTGCTGCGCCATAAACTCGCGGTGTCGACGCTCGATGATATGAGTAAAGGCACCAACTTCCAGTGCGTGATCGGCGAAACCGAACAGCTCAAGAAAAACGATGCGGTGCGCCGCGTGCTGATTACCTCAGGCAAAGTCTATTATGATCTGTTTGAGGCGCGCGCGGAACGCAAGATCGACGATGTCGCCATCATCCGCACCGAGCAATATTACCCGTTCCCGGCGCGCGAGCTGAAAGCCGAATTATCGCGCTATAAAAACGCCGAATTCGTCTGGTGCCAGGAAGAGCCGCAGAATATGGGCGCCTGGAGTTTCATGCAGGGGCGCATCGAAGATGTGATGGACGCCATCGGCTATAAAGGCCGCCTGCGCTATGTCGGCCGCCCGGAAGCTGCGTCACCCGCCGTGGGCTATCTCAAAATGCACGAGAAGCAGCAGAAAGCGCTGGTCGATGACGCGCTGGCAGCTGCGAAAGAAAGTAAGCTGAAAAAAGCCTTATAAAAACAAGCTGCACAGCTTGCAGCCGATGGCCAGCCATTCTGCAAACGCAAGACTTAACATGCTGCATTCCAGTACGGTTGGGTCATAGGCGCTAAGAATATCGTCGATCATATACCCCTCCTTTTGGCGTTAAAATACCCTCCCGCCATAAGCAGCAAATGCCGTTCCACGCAATTTATCTAAAATGCCACAGATCGCTTTACATCCTTCACCGACAGGGATAAAAGCGCATAAAGGTTATTTAAACAGGAGCATGACATGGCTGGTGAAATTCTCGTTCCCTCATTAGGCGAATCCGTAACCGAGGCGACGGTCGCCAAATGGTATAAAAAACCGGGCGATGCGGTGACGCAGGACGAGCCGCTGCTCGAACTCGAAACCGATAAGGTGACGCTCGAGGTCAACGCGCCCGCATCGGGCATGCTCAAAGACATCAAAGTCGCTGAAGGCAAAACGGTGGAAGTGGGCACGCTGCTCGGCCAGATCGACGTGGGCGCCGCGGGTGCGAAATCGGCTCCCAAGGCGGAAGCGCCGAAAGCAGCGCCAGCGGCAGCTCCGCAAGCGCCAAAAACGGCCCCTGCCGCATCTTCCGCGCAACCGCAATCCGGCCCCGCCGCGCGCAAAATGCTGGAAGAAACCGGCATTCCGGCATCTTCCATCCAAGGTACCGGCAAAGATGGCCGTGTGACGAAGGGTGATGTGCTAAGTAACGTGGAACGTGGAAACGTGGCGCGTGACACGGTTACCACGCTGCCACGTTCCACGTCGCCACGCGAAGAACGCGTCAAAATGTCCAAACTGCGGCAGGTGATCGCCAAGCGTCTCAAGGATTCGCAGAACACAGCGGCGATTCTCACCACGTTCAACGAAATCGACATGGGCAATGTCATCGCGCTCAGGAACGAATATAAAGACGCGTTTGAGAAAAAACATGGCACGAAGCTCGGCTTCATGGGCTTTTTCGTCAAAGCCGCCATCAATGCGCTGAAGGAAATCCCGGCGGTCAACGCGCAGATTGACGGCGATGAAATCGTCTATAAGAATTTCTATGATATCGGCGTGGCGGTGGGTACCGAGCAGGGGCTGGTGGTGCCGGTGGTGCGCGATGCGGATCAATTGAGCTTAGCCGGCATTGAAAAAGATATCGGCCGCCTGGCCACCAAAGCGCGCGAAGGGTCGCTCGCCATGTCTGATCTCACCGGCGGCACCTTCACCATTTCAAACGGCGGCGTTTACGGGTCGCTCATGGGCACGCCCATCATCAACCCGCCGCAATCGGGGATTTTAGGCATGCACAAAACCGAGGAACGCCCCGTGGCCATCAAGGGACAAGTCGTCATCCGCCCGATGATGTATGTGGCGCTGTCCTATGACCACCGCATCGTCGACGGCAAGGAATCGGTAACGTTCCTCGTGCGCCTCAAAGAAGCGATTGAAGACCCGCGGAGATTGCTGCTGGGGTTGTAGCCGTCTCCGGGCGTTGGCCGGGATCGACTCCATCGGGGTGTGCTATAATATGGAGTGTGTGGCAATGACGCAGCGGTTTTATACTATTTTTAACCTGTTGAAATATGGATCCCGGCCTTCGCCGGGATGACAAAAAATAATGCTCCATTTCGCCACCATAACGCTTTCCAATCCTAAACGGCCGGAGTTGCCGGCGATGGCCGTGCGTGCGTTGGTGACGACGGAAAAATTCCGCCTGGCCATCAGCGAAGAAGTGGCTGAGCAGTTGCAATTGGATAAAATCACCGACCATGAGGTGAAGGAAATCGGCGAGCAGTATGTGCGCTTCATGCCCTTTATGGGGCCGCTCTGCATCGATCATTACGGCATGGAAGCCTTCACCGGCGCTTTGGTGTGCCCGACGGGCGTAGTCATCGGCGATTTGCTCGCGCGCGAGCTGCGCATGGAGCGCCAGCCGGTGGCGCTGGATGAAAATACCGCACCGTCGGCCCGGCCCGTTCCTTCCGTCTCAGCGCCGACGCGTGATGCGCCCGGCCCGGCCAGCCGCATTCTGGTGGTCGAGGATGTGATAAGCCCGGAAGTATGCCGCGAAATTTGCGACTATGCCGCCTCCCAGCCGCGCCAGCGCGCCGGCGTGCTGGATATGAAGGTGGATACGCGCTCGCCTGAAAAATCATTTGTCGATCCCAAGCAGCGCGATACCTTCCTTGTCCCTATATTCCCGCCCATGTTCAAGCTGCTCAGGGGGCTTTTTTACGGTATTATGACCAAGCATGTGGAGCCTTTTTACGGTATCGAAATAGCCTGGTGGGAAATCCCGCAGATGCTTAGCTATAAGAAGGGCGGGCGGTATGATCCGCATATCGACGCCGATCGCTGGGTGGATGATGGAAATGGCAAGGGCCACTGGGAGCCGTTCCTCGATCGCCAGATTAGCATCCTGCTTTATCTCAACAGCGAATTCACCGGCGGCAAGCTCAATTTCCCGGATCATAAGATTAAAATACAGCCCAGGCCGGGATTATTGGTTGCATTTCCGTCGTCGTCGAAGTATCGGCATGGGGCGGAGCCCACCGAAAGCGGGGAACGTTTGGCGCTGGTATCGTGGACGGCGATAAAGGGCCGGCAGCGCATTCGTGAAGAGCGCCCGGCGAATGTGATATTTATGGACGAATTTGAAAAGCGTGAGGATGCATTATGAGCCAGGAATTTGATCTGATCGTCATCGGCGCGGGGCCGGGCGGGTATGTGGCGGTGATTCGCGCGGCGCAACTCGGCATGAACGTGGCGTGCGTGGAAAAGCGCGGCAGCCTGGGCGGCACGTGCCTGAATATCGGCTGCATTCCATCGAAGGCGCTGCTGGAATCTTCGCATCATTTCGAGGAAGCGAAGCTGCATTTCGCGGACCATGGCATCAAGGCAAAAATCGATCTCGATCTTAAAACCATGCTGACCCGCAAAGATAAAGTCGTGGTCGATCTCACCAAGGGCATTGAGGGCTTATTCAAGAAAAATAAAATCACCTGGATCAAAGGCGCGGGCAGCATTAAAAGCGCCGGCGAAGTGGTGATCGACGGTAAGGAAACCATCAAAACCAAAAAAATCCTCATCGCCACCGGCTCGGATGTGATGCCGCTGCCGGGCATTGCGGTGGACGAGAAAAAAATCGTGTCCTCTACCGGCGCGCTGGATTTACAAACCGTGCCGGAGCATCTGGTGGTGGTGGGCGGCGGCGTGATCGGCCTCGAGTTAGGCTCGGTATGGCACAGGCTGGGCGCGAATGTGACGGTGGTGGAATTTTTGGACCGCATTGGCGGGCCGATGGACGCGGAAGTCGCCAAGCAGTTCCAGCGCACGTTGGAAAAACAAGGCATCGTATTTAAAACGAGCATGAAAGTCACTGCCGCCGACGCCAAAGGCAAAGGCGTGTCGCTTACGCTTGAGCCGGCCAAAGGCGGCGCGGCAGAAAAACTTGAAGCAGATGTGGTGCTGGTTTCCATCGGCCGCAAGCCGTATACGCAAGGGCTTGGACTGGAAACCGTTGGCATTAAACTAGATGAACGCGGGCGTGTGCCGGTGAACGATCATTTTGAAACCAGTGTCAAAAATATTTATGCCATTGGCGACGTGATTGCAGGCCCGATGCTCGCGCATAAAGCCGAGGATGAAGGCGTGGCCGCGGCGGAAATCATGGCCGGGCAAAAAGGGCATGTCTATTACGATGCGATTCCAAGCGTGGTGTATAGCTGGCCGGAAGTGGCAAGCGTGGGCAAAACGGAAGAAGAATTAAAAGCTGCCGGCGTGCAATATAAAGCCGGTAAATTCCCGTTCCTCGCCAACAGCCGCGGTCGCGCCATCGGCGAAACGGATGGGTTCGTGAAAGTGCTGGCCGATGCCAAAACCGACCGCCTGCTCGGCATGCATATCATCGGCCCCGATGCCGGCACGCTGATTCATGAAGGCTGTTTAGTCATGGAATATGGCGGCTCCAGCGAAGACCTCGCCCGCACCTGCCACGCGCACCCCACGCTCAACGAAGCGGTGAAAGAAGCGGCGCTCGCGGTGCTGGGCCGGGCGATACATATTTAAACCGTCTCCGGAATCACTTTTTTCCGGGCAGCGACGCCGAATAATTCGCGCGCTAAACCCGATACGGTTTCCACCGTTTTAATCGGCAGCGAGACGCCTTTAAACGGCCCGCATTTGGGTGCGTAAGCTTTGGTAAATCCCAGTTTCTCCGATTCCTTGAGCCGCGCTTCCATGCGTGATACGGGGCGGATTTCGCCTGATAGCCCGATTTCCCCGAACATGACGCAAGCCTCCGGCAGCGGCAAATCATAGAGTGCCGACATCAGCGCGCTAGCTACCGCCAGGTCCGCCGCCGGTTCACCCACGCGAATGCCGCCCGCCACGCTCAAATATACCTCTTTATCGGAAAACCGGATTCCGCAGCGCGTTTCCAATACGGCGAGGATCATCGCCAGCCGGTTGGCGTCCCAGCCCACCACGGCGCGGCGCGGCGAGCTCATATAGGAAGGCGACACCAGCGCCTGAATTTCAACCAGTAATGGCCGTGTGCCTTCCATCGCCGCAAACACGCAGGCGCCGCTCACCGGCTGCTCGCGCGTGGATAAAAACAGCGAAGAGGGATTCGGCACTTCCTGTAACCCGCTGTCATTCATCTCGAAAACGCCGATTTCATCCGTGCCGCCAAAGCGATTCTTCACCGCCCGCAAAATGCGGAACTGATGCCCGCGCTCGCCCTCGAAATAAAGCACCGTATCGACCATATGTTCGAGCACTCGCGGGCCCGCAATTTGCCCATCCTTGGTGACATGGCCCACCAGAAACAATGTGCAGCCGCGTTTTTTGGCGAGCTTGATGAGTTCATGCGATGCGGCGCGGACTTGCGAAACCGTGCCCGGCGCGGCATCGAGATTATCGAGATACATGGTCTGCACCGAATCGATAATCACCACCTGCGGCGGGGTCGCGCTATCGAGCGTGGAGATAATATCGCGCACGGAAGTCGCCGACGCCATCTGCACATTAGGGCTGGAAAGCCCCAGCCGTTTGGCGCGTAAGGAAACCTGCGCCACTGATTCTTCACCGGAAATATAGGTGCAGCTTAGGCCGCGCTTAGTAACGGCGACCACCGTTTGCAGCAACAACGTTGATTTGCCAATCCCCGGATCGCCCGCGATCAGCACCGCCGAACCCGCCACCAGCCCGCCGCCCAAAACCCGGTCTAATTCATTGATGCCCGTGGAAGCGCGCGCGGCGTCTTCCGCTTTATCATCGAGCGTCACCATTTCGATTTTCCGGCCCTTACCGGAGGTGAGGCCTTTGGGCGTGGTGTCATTCGCCGCTTCTTCGACAATGCTGTTCCAGCTTCCGCACGCATCGCACCGCCCGCCCCATTTAGGATGCACCGCGCCGCAGGACTGGCAGACGAATTGGGAAGAGGGTTTAGCCATGGGTTAAGGCTCTATAAGATTAAGGCGTGGGAAATAATTCCGGTAACGTTTAGCATCGCGCGTAAGCAGACTATAGCCCCTTACTCCCGCATGCGCGCCAATGAAGAAATCCGGCAGGGGCGAGGTTTTTTTACCTTTCGCGCGGCGATAGCGCAGAAATGCCTTGCCAGCCAAAAATGCCGCATCTTCGGGAATAGGCTCATGATGCAAGGCCATATGCGTAAGCGCTTCATGGCATGTTTCCATAGATGGAAACGGCACCGACACTTCCGCATAAATCACCGGATTGATGATAAGCAGTCCTTTCTCCGTGCATGCGCTGAGTAACGCTGCGGACGGTTCCGCCCAGCGCGGATGATGGCCGATCACATCGATGATAATGTTGCTGTCTACCAGAAACATCAATCTTCGCCGCGCGTAAGGCGCATGATTTCCTCCGTCGTCATGGAGAGCGGCCCGAAACTGCGCAGATGCTTAACCAGTGATTCGCCGCGGCTTAACCGCTTGCGCGACGAACGCGCGGGCGCTTTTTTAAGCACGATCATATCGCCCTGCACCTCGAACTCCACCTCCGTATGCGGCAGAAAGCCATATTTTTCACGGATCGTCACCGGAATTGTCACCTGGCCTTTTTCGGTAATATGCATGGGTTTCTCTAATTCTTACTTTTCAAAGTAAGAATATCGTATCAGGCCGGATTTGGCAAGGGATTATTGAATCACCGCATGTTCTATTAGATACAAAATGTTCATTTGCACAAATGTACATTTGTGTTATCCCTATTACAATAGTAATCATAGGAGTAATGTATGGCCCGCTTAAGCATAGACCTTGTTCCTGAGTTGCATCGCGTCATAAAAGGCGAGGCGTCTTTACGTGGCATCAGTATCAGAACCTTTGTGCTTGACGCCATTCACGAGCAGATTCTTAAGTCCCACAAGCCTTCCACATCCGATCCGCATGAATGTCCATTATGCAAGATTTATGAGCCAAAAGGCTTTCATAAGCACACACGAAAGGTTATGGAAGCTCCGTTGGGACATGCAAATACCAGGCATTATGTTTTCACGGATGAGTTGAACGAACTAAAATTGAAATAGTGATTAATGAGCAAATTCCTAGAATTTACCGATAATCAAGTCCTTCTCCTCGACGGCGCCATGGGCACGCAGATTCAGGGCGCGGATTTGAAGGTGGAGGAGGATTACTGGGGGCAGGAAAATTGCTCGGAAATCCTCAATCTGTCGCGCCCGGATTTTATCCGCAATGTGCATATGAAATATTTCGCGGCCGGGTCGGATGCGGTCGAAACCAACACGTTCGGCGGCTCAACGCTGACGCTCGCGGAATTCGGCCTTGAGGATAAGACCATCGAGATCAACAAGCGCGCCTGTGAGCTGGCGCATGAGGCGATTGCGGAATTCTCGGCAGATGGCCGCCCGCGCTTTGTAGTCGGCGCGATCGGGCCGGGCACGAAACTGCCGAGCCTTGGGCATATCGATTATGATTCGCTCGAAGCCGCATTTTCACTGCAGGCGGAAGGGCTGCTTGAAGGCAATGCCGATGCGATTTTGGTTGAAACCGCGCAGGACCCGCTGCAAATCAAAGCAGCGGTCAACGGCGCGAAGCTGGCATTCGCCAAACATAATAAAATCCTGCCCATCATGGTGCAGGTGACGGTGGAAACCACCGGTACGTTATTGGTGGGCAGCGATATCGCGGCGGCGGCAACCATTATTGAAGCACTGGGCGTGGATTCGATGGGGCTTAACTGCGCCACCGGCCCGCAGGAAATGGCCGATCATGTGCGCTGGCTGTCGAAAAACTGGCCGCGCAAAATCTCCGTGCTGCCGAATGCAGGGCTGCCGGAGATGCACCAGGGGCATGTGCATTTTCCGCTGTCGCCGGATGAGATGAGCAAATGGCTGGAGCGTTTTTTAAAAGAAGACGGCATCAACATTATCGGCGGATGCTGCGGCACGAATGAGAATCATATTGCGGCGATTAATGCGATGCTTGAGCGTCAGGAAAAAAATAAAAGAAGGCCTGCCCCTGCCGCCAGGCAGTATCATTGGGTGCCGTCGGTGGCGTCGTTGTTTCAGGCGACGGAACTCAGGCAGGAAAACGCCATCCTCGCCATCGGCGAGCGCTGCAACGCCAACGGCTCCAAAAAATTCCGCATAGCGCAGGAAAACGAAGACTGGGACACATGCGTCGATATGGCCAAGGAGCAAATCCGCGAAGGCTCGCATACGCTGGATATCTGCACGGCGTTCGTCGGCCGCGATGAAATACGCGATATGAGCGAAATGGTGTCGCGCCTGCGCGGCAGCGTCACCGCGCCGCTGGTGATCGATTCCACCGAACTCATCGTGCTCGATGCGGCGCTCAAACTTTATGGCGGCAAACCCATTATCAATTCGATCAATTTTGAAGATGGCGAAGAGCCGGCCAATAAGCGCATGGCGCTGGCCAAAAAATTCGGCGCCAGCGTGATCGCGCTCACCATCGATGAGCAAGGCATGGCCAAAGACGTGGATCGCAAGCTGGAAATCGCGCACCGGCTCTATGATTTTTGCTGCAACAAGCACGGCCTGCCGCCGGGCGACCTCATGATCGATCCGCTGACATTCACCATCTGCACCGGCAATGAAGATGACCGCAAGCTGGGCCTGTGGACGCTGGATGCCATCGAGCGCATCGCTAAGGAATTGCCCGATGTGCAGATTATTCTGGGATTATCGAATATTTCCTTCGGGCTCAACCCGCCGGCGCGGCATGTGCTGAACTCCGTCTATCTCGATCACGCGCAAAAACGCGGCATGACGGGCGCGATTATTCATGTCAGCAAAATCGCACCCTTACATAAAATCCCGGCGCATGAAGTGGCCGCTGCTGAGGATCTGATCTTCGACAGGCGTTTGCCGGTGGCGGCTTGATGCGTAAGTTGCTGGTGCTCGCGCTGCTTGCGGTGGTGATGGTTGGGCTATTCACGTTTTCTATCTATTATATCGATAATCCCGGTCCGCTGCCGCAAACCAAAACGGTGATTTTCAAGCATGGCGAAGGCTTTCAGGGCATGGTGGACGAATTGGCGGACCAGCAGGTGATTCGCTATCCGCTGATGTTTAAAGCGGTAGCGACGGCGCTGGGTTATGCGCGTAAATTCAAGGCGGGCGAATATATTTTCAATACTGCCATCAGCCCGGCGCAGGTGATGGATATGATCGCGCATGGGCGTGTGGTGATTCATAAAATTACTATTCCCGAAGGTCTGACTGTGCATGAAATTACAGCCCTCCTCATGGCCGAACCGGCGCTCAATGGTGAGGTATCCCCCACCATTGAAGAAGGCAGCCTGTTGCCGGAAACCTATCATTTCAGCTTGGGCGATAAGCGCGAGGAACTCATCACGCGCATGCAATCTGGGATGAGCACCGCGCTGGCCGAGCTGTGGGAAAAACGCAAACCCGGCCTGCCATTTACCACGCCCTTGCAGGCCGTCACGCTGGCGTCGATCGTGGAGAAAGAAACCGGCGTGAAAGAAGAGCGCGGGCGCGTGGCTTCGGTATTTATCAACCGTTTGCGCCTGGGCATGAAGCTGCAGACCGATCCGACGGTGGTGTATGGCATCGAGAAAAACGGACCGCTCGGGCGCGCGCTCACGCTGAACGATCTGCAAACTCCCACGCCGTATAATACCTATGTGATAGACGGCTTGCCGCCGGGGCCGATTGCCAATCCAGGCCGCGCATCGCTGGAAGCCACGCTGAACCCACCCGATACGAATGATCTTTATTTCGTGGCCACCGGCAGCGGCGGGCACAACTTCGCGGCGACGCTCGAAGCGCATAACCGTAACGTGCAGGCATATCGCCAGAAAATGCGCGAAGGCCAGTAAGCCGATCTATCTAAAGCTAAAACACATCAGCAACCACATAAATGCGTGTCCGGCAAATCGCAAGGCAACACCGCTGGAGCAGGAGCGGGCGCCGGAGCAGGAGCCGGAGCTGGGGCAGGAGCGGGAGCGGGAGCGGGAGCAGGAGCCGGAGCGGGAGCCGGAGCGGGAGCCGGAGCGGGAGCGGGAGCGGGAGCAGGAGCGGGAGCAGGAGCGGGAGCAGGAGCGGGAGCGGGAGCAGGACCGCCGCCGCCGCTAAAGGTAAAAACTATCTGCCCAATTGCGCCATTGGCGCCTAAGCCACCGGCACCACCGCCACCGCCACCGCCACCGCCGGGGGCCGTACCCACAGTACCGGCGGTGTTATTACCTCCACCTCCACCCCCTGCACCGCCGCCCGCCGAACCGGTAGGACCAGCGCCCGCGCCGCCAGATGCTCCAGGTTGGCCGCTATTATTAACCCCCTGTGTTCCGGTGGTATTGGTTGTCCCCCCTGACGCGGTTCCGCCGGCGCCACCACTGCCGGGTAATTGACCGCCATCACCGCCGGCACCACCATTTGCGGTTAAAGAAAACGTTGTACAGGTAGTTCCTATGCCCGCTCCGCCGGTAACGGATTGCACTTTACCCCCGACGCCCCCTGTTCCAACAGTATAAGTAATGGTGTTTCCTGGCGTTACGCTGATGCCGCCCTTGATAAGATACGCGCCGCCGCCGCCGCCCGCACCACCCTGTTTCGAGCCACCGCTTTTACCAGTGCCGCCCGCACCGCCATCACCCCAAAGTTCAGCTTGAAATGTCGCAACGCCTGAAGGAACCTGGCAAGAACCGCTTGAGGTAATAACCGCACCGCTGACGCAATTTCCTGCATAGGCCGGTGATACGAGGCAGGTAGTCAGCAGCAGCATCGAGCCTGCCGTGCCAAAAAAACGTATTTTTCTGAATATTTTCTGCGATGGCGCGGCATCGGAAAAATCCGGCGAGGGCATGACCGAAGGATAAGGCGCCGGAGCAGGAGAGACCATGGGAGCCGTAAACTGTTGTGTGACTAGCTACAGCTATAACCAGCTAATTTTAGGTTGTGAAGTATAATTTTTCCGCGATCCGGCGGTAAGCTTCCATCTCGTTTCCGCTATAAGCCGCGCCGCTATCGGCTGCGCTACAGATGGCGCCATCCATAGGAATTTCGCCTAAAAACGGTACGCCCATCTCTTCGGCCAGTTTTTTTCCGCCGCCGCTGCCGAAGATCGCGCCGCTCATATTTTCAATCACGCCCAGCACCGGCACATGCACCTTCACGAACATTTTTAAGGCTTTGCGCGCATCGAGAATGGCCACGTCCTGCGGCGTGGTGACGATAATCGCGCCTGCGAGTGGCACCTGCTGCGCCATGCTGATATGAATATCGCCAGTGCCGGGCGGCATATCGATGAGTAATATATCCAGCGCGTTCCAGCGCGTCATGCGCAGCAGCTGATGCAGGGTTTTACTGATCATCGGCCCGCGCAGAATCGCCGCCTCATCGCCGGTGATAAACGCCATCGACATGCACTCGATGCCATGGCCCACGAGCGGAATCATTTTGCCGTCTTTAATTTCCGGCTGACCGGATAAACCCAGCATATGCGGAATACTCGGTCCATAAATATCCGCGTCGAGCAGCCCGACTTTCTTGCCGAGCGCCTGCAAAGCCAGCGCGAGATTCACCGCCGTCGTTGATTTGCCGACGCCGCCTTTACCCGATGCCACCGCAATTACTTTTTTGATATTTTCCACCGGCGTTAAATTCCACTGCGCCCGCTCGCGCGGCTGGGTGTATCCCGATGTGCCGGGCGCAATCGGCTGGCTGTTTTGCGCGGTGAGCACGGCCGTGACCGCTTCCACGCCGGGAATTTTTTTGACTTCCCGCTCGCACGTTTCGCGCACCTGTTCCATCGCATATTTATCTTTAGGATCGATGGTGATGACGAATCCGACTTTGCCCCCGCGGATTACGATGGCGGAAATCATGCGGATATCCGTCACGCGTCCGAGCGCGTCTTTAATCATTTCTTCGGTGATGGGTGACATGTGCTCTTATCCCCGCACGTGTTGCGGGGTCCGGTTATTAAACTTGAAATCTTTATCTATTTATCTCTATATAGTGGATAATGTTTTAGAATACCAGACCCCGCAATACATGCGGGGGTTACGGATGGAAAAATGGCGTGGGGCGATAAAAACGACGATAATCAAGGCCCCTGGGGCCGTCCGCCTGCGAATAATGGCGGCGGCGGTAATAACCAGGGCGGCGGTGCGCCGAACGGCCCGGACCTCGATGAGCTGCTGCGCCGCGCGCGCGCGCGTTTCCTGCAATTCAAGCCTGGCGGCGATCATGACGGCGCCAAGGGCCTGACGCTTGCGATCATTATCATCGCGCTGCTGTGGCTGTCATCGGGCATTTATTTCGTGAAAGCCGATGAGCAGGGCGTGGTGCTGCGCTTCGGCGAATACCACCACACCACTGGCTCGGGCCTGAATTATCATTTGCCGTACCCCATCGAATCCGTGCTGACGCCGCGCGTTACCGCCGTCAATCATGTAGAAATCGGGTTCCGTTCGGGCGGATTTTCGCGTAGCGGAAAGGGCGGCGAAAATGGCGTGCCGGAAGAAAGCCTGATGCTGACGGGCGACGAAAATATCGTCGATATCCATTTCGAGGTGCAGTGGAAAATCAATAGCGCGCCGGATTTTTTATTTAATGTCAGAAATCCCGAAGAAACCGTGAAAGCCGTGTCGGAAAGCTCCATGCGTGAGGTGATCGGCAAATCACAAATCGCAACCGTCTTGGCGGAAGGAAAATTACTGGTCGAGCAGGATACCAAAAAACTGATTCAGGAAACGCTGAATTCGTATAAGGGTGGCATCGAGGTGGTGAGCGTCAATCTGCTTAAGGCCGATCCGCCGGCGGAAGTGCTCGATGCGCAGCGCGATGTGCAAACGGCGCTCGCCGACGCGGAAACCGCGCGTAACCAAGCCGAAGCGTATCACAACGACATCGTGCCCAAAGCGCGCGGTGACGCGCAGAAGCTGATGCTGGATGCGGAAGGCTATAAGCAGGAAGTGATTGCCCGCGCTGAGGGCGATGCGTCGCGCTTCTCGGCCATTTACAACGAATATAAACTGGCGAAAGATGTCACGCGCAAACGCATGTATCTGGAAATGATGGAAGATATTCTGCCCGGCATGAATAAAATTATCGTCGATGGCAAAAGCTCGCAGGGCGTGGTGCCCTATCTGCCGCTGCCTGCGGTAAAAACCGGGGAGGCCGCGAAATGAGATATCAAATGTCAAAAAACAAATGTCAAAAATGGCCAATGTTAATTGACATTTGCCCTTTGACATTTGACATTCGCCGGAGGGTTGCATGAGAATTACCGGTTTTATTCTTGTCATTCTTTTCCTTTTGGGCATTGTGCTCGCAAATTCGATGTTCATCGTCGATCAGACCGAGCAGGCGCTGGTGCTGGAATTCGGCAAGCCCGAGCGCGTGGACAGTAGTCCCGGCCTCAAATTCAAAATTCCGTTCATTCAGAATGTCGAATTTTATGACAAACGCCTGCTCGATTTCAATGACGCTTATTCGCCGATTGAAGTCATCGCTGCCGATCAGAAACGCCTGATCATCGATTCCTTCGTGCGTTACCGCATCACCGATCCGCTTCGTTTTAAGCAGTCGGTGGGGGATGAGCGCAATCTCAAAGGCCGCCTCAACGCCATTCTGGAAGCGAGCCTGCGCCAGGTTATCGGCGGCATTCCGCTATCGGAAGTGATTTCGGAAAAGCGCGCGGCGCTGATGCTGCAAACCCGCGATCTGGTGAATCAGCAGGTGATGGGCACGAAAGACAATCCGGGCGGGTTCGGCATTGAAATAGCCGATGTGCGCATCGAACGTGCCGATTTGCCGCCGGCCAACTCGGAAGGCATTTATAAACGCATGCAGACCGAGCGCACCAAAGCCGCCAACCAGTATCGCGCGCAGGGGGCGGAGGACGCGCAGAAAACGCGTTCGCAGGCGGACAAGGAACGCACGATTCTGCTCGCCGATGCGCGCAAGCAATCGGAAATCACCCGCGGCGAAGGCGACAGCCAGGCCACCAAAATTTTCGCCGACGCGTTCGGCCAGGATGCGGATTTCTTCCAGTTTTACCGCTCGCTGCAAGCCTACCGCAAAACCATGAGCGCCAAAGACACCACGCTCGTGCTGTCGCCGGATAATGATTTCCTGAAATATCTGGAAAAGAGCTCGGGATCTTCGAAATAACCGTCATCCTTCGCTTTAAGCGAAGGATCTCCAACCGCACGAGATCCTTCGGTCAAGCCGAAGGATGACGAATTACGCCAGCCTCACCAGATTAATCATCGCGCGGCCATAACGGCGCTCATCGAGGATGGTGAAGGCTTCCGGATATTCCACCTTCTCCTTGGCGTCGTGCTCGGCCACGATGAGCGACTCTTTATCGATCCAGCCGCCGCTTAGCAGGCCTCTAAGTGCCGGTTCGATCATCTTGCTGAAATAGGGCGGATCGAGGAACACCAGCGAATAGATTTTCTTGGCCCGGCCGAGTTTTGCCGCGTCGGCGAGAATAAAATCCACCTGATCGAGTTCATTCATGCGCGTGGCGTTATGGTGGGCGATGGCCACCGCCTCGCGCGATTTATCCAGAAACGTCACCCGCGCCGCGCCGCGCGACAACGCTTCCAGGCCAAACGCCCCCGTGCCGCAACAGATATCGAGCACGTCCTTATCGATGAACGAATGACCGTTCTGGCCATGCTTCCCGTGCGTCAGTATATTAAAAATGGCTTCGCGCGCGAATTCCGAAGTGGGGCGAATATCGCCGCCCACATCTTTACCCAGCTCAATGCGGCGGCCTTTATGTTTTCCGGCGATGATTCTCATATTTATATATAAATCAAATTGTTAAATTAACATCTCTTTAATCACTATTGCATAATCTATTTATATATGTTATAAAAAACTAAATGGACTGGAAATGTCCGGTCGGCGCTGGGCCTTGAGAAATTTCTCAAGGCCTTTCGCTTTATGGGAAACGCCATATATTCCTCCAGATTTTTGATTTTACAATATCAAAGGCTCTATTATTCTGAGTTGGATTTATAATATGACGGCCTATAGGTTGGCCTACCAGATCTGCAAGCTGTAAACCCGCAGAATTAATTTTCTTTTCGGCAAATTTAAGTTCAAAAGGTGTTTCTGTAATAGGAAATTTTCTTGCCAATCCCCAATTATGGCTGGGATCAAGAATCCGGCGAAATTCTAATTCCAAGCTTTTGTCTTCTTTTTCCCCGCGACCTTCTACTAATATATGTGTCAGCTTATTTGTCTGGTTATGTTCTTTCAGAAAAAGAGAGAGTTGTTCTAAACACATTCTGAGCGCAATATAATAAGGATCAAAAGGTTGAGTATATTTTTTAACTAAGGCAGTCTTATTAATTACATGTGCGATAATATGTATCGCCGCTTCATCCATAAGATCATTAATGCGTGTCATGAAATAGGCACGGCGTTCTGGATGAAGCAAAAAAGAAAATTCGCCTTTCGGCTTACGGATATCGTTGGCATGTAGTACTACCATATCGTGTCCAAAAAATTCGAACTTAAGCTTCTTTATGGCTGGCTGAATATGGTCTGCGTAAATGTCTTTTTTTACGATGCAAAATATCAAAACAAAAATTGGATATTGAGGATCAATATAATTTAGCGTGGGAGAACCACTCTCATCGACGAATACAATATAATCGCTAAAATGATGTTTTAAATCTTGCATGTTCAAACACTGACAAAAGATTTCAACACTTTTCCCGTCACTTCCTTCACCTCGCTCTTAGGCAGGCTGCCCAGCTGGAAAGGGCCGTAAGAGACGCGTATTAACCGGCTCACCTTGCAGCCAAAATGCTCGAATATCTTGCGGATTTCGCGGTTTTTGCCTTCGGTGAGCGACACGGTGAGCCAGCTGTTATTGCCGGTCTGGCTGTCGAGCACGGTTTCCACGCTGCCATAGCGCATGCCCTCGATCACCACGCCTTTTTTCATGCCTTCGATCATGGACGGCGCAATCGCGCCATACGCCCGCACGCGGTAACGGCGTATCCAGCCGGTCGAGGGCAATTCCAGCTTGCGGGCGAGCGCGCCGTCATTGGTGAGCAGCAGCAACCCTTCCGAATTTAAATCAAGCCTGCCGATGGAAATCACCCGGCCAAGCTCTTTGGGCAGGGTTTCAAACACGGTCCGCCTGCCTTCCGGGTCTTTATGGGTGGTGACGAGCCCCGCCGGTTTGTGATACAGCCACAGCTTCGTCACCTCTTTTTGCTCAAGCAATTTGCCATCCACCGCAATGGCGTCCGCTTCGCTCACATTCAGCGCCGGCGAGCTGATTTTCTTGCCATTGACCTTGACACGCCCGGCCGTGATCCAACCTTCCGCTTCACGGCGCGAGCATAAACCCGCCCGGGCGATGCGTTTGGCGATGCGTTCGCCTTCAAATGTTTCATTCATTTGCAGGCCGCCACAAACGCCCGCATGATTTTCTCATCCGCGCCCGTCACAAAATATTCCGGGTGCCATTCAACGCCGAGGCAAAACGGGTGCGATGGCAGTTCAACCGCTTCGATGATGCCGTCGGGCGCCGTGGCGCTTACCACCATGCCCGGCGCGGGTTTGGCCACCGCCTGGTGATGCGCGCTGTTGACGGCGATTTTTTCTACCCCGACAATCCGGTGCAACAACGTCCCCGATGTAATGGCAACCTCATGCCCCGGCTGGTCGCGCGGATTTTTTTGTTCATGCTCAAGCGCATTTTTGATGGTATCGGGAATATGCTGAATCAGCGTGCCGCCGAGCACCACATTAAGCAGCTGTTCGCCGCCGCAAATGCCCAATATGGGTATTTTGCGCGCAATGGCCCCGCGCGTGATGGCATATTCGAACTTGGTGCGGCGGTCCTTGGTGACTACCGTTTCATGTTGGCTGGAATCGCCATATAATTCCGGAGAAACGTCGAACGCGCCGCCGGTGATGATCAGCCCGTCGAGCAATTCCAGATAGCGCTCCACCAGCTCCAGCTCATGCGGCAAGGGCATCGGCAATGCCCCGAACCGGCTGACGGAGCTGCAATAATTTTCCCTGAGCGCGTACCAGGGCATTTTCGAATAACCCCCTGATTCTTCATAATCCAGAGTGATTCCAATAATGGGACAGGCTGATTTTTCGGTGTTTTTCATGGAAAGCTAACCATTTATTCGCGATTTCTTAACCCATACCTGCTTTTATAGGAGAGTTAAATAATAAAATCTCAAAGAGTTATACTGCCTTATGGAACGCGTCGTATCATCCGTATCGCTGGCGACCATCGCCGGTACGATTTTCGGTTTCTGCCTGATTCTGGGTGCGATCGCGCACGGCACCGACAATTATTTATCCTTTGTCAGCGTCGAAGGCTTTCTCATCGTCATCGGTGGCACCATCGCCAACTCCTTCATGAGCTATCAGGCCAATTACGTGATGCTGGCGTTTGCCGCCATCTGGCACATGGTCAAAAAGCCGCGTGCCACGCGCGAAGGCCTCAACGCCGAAATCATGCGCCTGATCAAATGGGCGTATCTCGTGCATTCCAAGGGCCTCATCGCGCTTGAGGGCGAAGGTAATAAAATCAAGGAGCCGCTATTGCGCTATGGCGTGGAGCTGGTCATCACCGGTTATCAGCCGGAAGTCATCCGCAGCATGATGAATACCGCCGTCGAGGCGGATTTCGAGCGGTCCATCACGCCGGTGACAGTGCTTAAGAACATGGCCTCCACCGCGCCCGCGTTCGGCATGGTGGGCACGCTTGTGGGCATGGTGGTGATGCTGCAGAATATTCAGGCCGATATGTCCAAGATCGGCATGGGCCTGGCGGTGGCGCTGCTGGCCACGCTCTACGGCATTATCATGGCGCGCCTGTTCTGCCTGCCTGCCGCCGATAAGCTCATGCAGAAGGAAGAAATCATGCGCTTCCGCAATTACATGATGACCGAGGGCCTCGTGCTGCTATCTGAAAAACAAAGCCCGCGCTATATGCAGGACAAGCTCAACAGCTTCCTCGACCCGGCCATTCATTTCAATCTCGATGAACAGCTCAAGCGTCCCCCGGCTAACGAGGTGGCATGATTCCCAAGCGTAACAGCCATAAAGAAGACAACACGGATTCGTGGCTCATGAGCTACGCCGACATGATTACGCTGCTCATGTGCTTTTTCATTATTTTCGTGGCGGCGTCGGAGCCTAAAAAAGAAAAAATGAAGGAAATTACGGATGGTATCGCCAAAAAATTCGGCATGGTCGATCTGTCCACGCCGTTGGCGGGCCTTTATCAATCGCTGGAAGCGATTGGCGAAGTGCATCACGTCATGAAGCATTTTGCGGTGAGCAAAAAAGAAAACAGCGTTGAGATGGAGCTGGCCAGCGCCGTGTTTTTTAAGGCCGATTCCGCGCAGATCGACGACGATCAGCTGGATACGCTGACGGCATTAGCGACAGAAATTAAGAAGGCCAGTTTTCTCGATTACCGCATCATCGTGGAAGGCCATACCAGCGACGCGCCGGTCAAAAGCGGGCTTTACCCCTCCAACTGGGAGCTCTCCGGTGCGCAGGCTGCCGCCATCGTGCGGTTTTTTATCGATCAGGGCATCAGCCCCGAACATTTGAAAGCGGAAGCCTATGCCGATACCAAACCCATCGTTCCCAACCGCGACGGCAATAATAACGTGATCCTTCCCAACCGCGCGCAAAACGAGCGCATCGTTATCCGGCTGGAACGCGTACTATAGCCATTCCCATTCGGAAAAGCTGGCGGCCTGGCCGATTTTTCCGTGCGTATCATCGAGCACGTTCCATAACACGCAGTTGCTGATGTTAAAACGCCTGCCGTCGGAGGTGACGCGCACGCCGTGGTAATCATCCACAAAACCTTTTTCCTCGCAGCTATCGAGCAAACGCTGGCGCTCGGCCTGCGCGTCCGGCTCGGCGCTCATCCGCGAAGGAAGATGTGTAAAACGCTCCCACGATATATTCCATAAATGCTGCGCGGCGAGGTTGGCGTAACAGAAAACCGGATCGGGCTGAATGCCGTGCGACACCAGCGCGAAAGGAGCGTTATACAGCATCTCCGCCAGCTGTTCGGGCGTATGCGCCGCGCCGGTCATACGATGCCCCGTCCAATGCGCGTAGCTCGCCGCCATATGCACGCTATAGGCGATTACTTTATCATCATGATAGGGGAACATAAAAATATAAGCTTTATTAATAATTTGATATTATTCTATCATTTAGTCTCGTAATTGAAAGCCTCTTAAGAAAGGTACCTTATGGCCGTTTCAAAAAAAGCTACGGAATCTATTATCGATCACTTGGTAAAGCATATTGATTGGTCGCCTTATAAACATGGCGGGATATATGCCAATGTTGAAGAAGTGGACAAAGTAATCGAGGCTATGACGATAGAAAATGGATGGGAAGCCACCAGTATAGATATAGCTCGTAATTTGATGAGAAAGAGCAGTGACGGAAATCGATATTACGCAGGTGAACAGAAATTTTACACTCAAGGAGGATTCGCTAGCTTGCAAGGCTTTGCCAACTCGCCAAATGCTTTATCGACCCAAATTTACCATAATCCGGCTTTTCGTACGAAATGGGAAACCATAAAAGACGATCCTGATTACAGGATGCTGCCTGAACGATTCATTGAGCTTACCAAATATCTCAAAACTATGCAAATCAGGGAAAATGGAAGAGATAGCAATCGATATGATAAGCTTGAGCTCATATTAGAACATAACGGAAGCAATACGGAAATCGGCCAATTACCCATATCAAAGGAAGAACAAGCTAAATTGAAGCAATGCATTGACGCGAACTTATACCCAATAGGGCAACGCCTCTCGCATTTAGACCGCGTATTTCGCACAGCTCTAACGGAACTGATAATAAAAGAAAGAAATCTTCCCGATCAAGCCGTTGATAATTTAAACAGACTGGGAAATGCTTTAAATGATAAAGATCTAGCCGCCGATACAAAAGCAGCTTTTTCCGCAGTCATTGGCAATGAAAAAAAGATAGCTGAAGCAAAACGCGATGCCTTAAGAGCGAAAGGGTTACCGACCGGGGAAAAAACGAGTACAATCTATCACACTATCCGTTCTGATGACCCAAAATCTAGATACTAGACTCTTTTAAACACCAGACTCGCATTCGTGCCGCCGAAGCCGAAGGAATTGGACAGCGCCACATTAATTTTGCGCTCTTTGGCTTTGTGTGGGACGAGATCAATGTCGCAACCGTCTGACGGATCATCGAGGTTGAGTGTCGGTGGCGCGATGTTGTTGTGGATCGCCAGCACCGAGAAAATCGCTTCCACCGCGCCGGCCGCACCGAGCAAATGCCCGATCGCCGATTTGGTGGAGGACATGGAGAGTTTATACGCATCCTCGCCGAACAGGCGCTTGATCGCGCCGAGCTCTATTTCATCGCCGAGCGGCGTCGAGGTGCCGTGCGCATTGATGTAATCGACATCCGAAGTATTAAGGCCCGCGCGCGCCAGCGCCGCTTTCATGGAGCGAAATCCGCCATCGCCTTCTGGTGAAGGGGCGGTGATGTGATACGCATCGCCCGATAAGCCGTAACCCACCACTTCCGCATAAATCTTCGCGCCGCGTTTTTTGGCATGTTCATATTCTTCGAGCACCACCACGCCCGCGCCTTCGCCCATCACGAATCCGTCGCGGCCTTTATCCCAGGGGCGGGAGGCTTTGGTGGGCGTATCGTTATAGCTGGTGGAAAGCGCCCGCGCCGCGGCGAACCCGGCAAAGCCGATGCGGCAGATGCAGGCTTCCGCGCCGCCGGCGACCATCACATCCGCGTCGCCGAACTGAATCAGCCGCGACGCATCGCCCAGCGCATGCGCGCCGGTGGAGCAGGCGGTGACGACCGCATGGTTAGGGCCTTTAAAGCCGAATTTAATGGAGACCTGCCCGGAAGCGAGATTGATCAGCGACGCCGGAATAAAAAACGGGCTCACGCGTTTGGGCCCTTTTTCATGCATAAGCAGCACGGTTTCTTCAATGGCATGCAACCCGCCGATGCCGGAGCCGATCATGACACCTGTGCGTTGGCGGGCTTCTTCATCCTGCGGCACCCATCCAGAATCCTTCACGGCCTGGGCCGCAGCGCCCATGGCGAAATGGATGAAATCATCCATTTTTTTCTGTTCCTTGATTTCAATCCAGTCATTGGGATTGAACTGGCCCGGCTCGGTTCCACGCGGTACTTGTCCTGCCACGCGGGCAGGCAGATCCGACACATTAAAATGCGTAATCGCCGACAGGCCCGACCTTGAGGCAAGGATATTGTCCCAAGTCTGCTTAACTCCGCAACCAAGCGGCGTGACCAGACCCAGACCGGTGATGACAACGCGTCTCATGAAATCAAATTAGTATGATAAATCAGCTTTAAGCAGCTTTAGCATGCTGCTGGATATAATTCACCGCATCCTGCAGCGTCAGGATTTTTTCGGCGGCGTCATCCGGGATTTCGATATTGAATTCTTCTTCGAACGCCATAACCAGTTCTACGGTGTCGAGGCTATCGGCGCCGAGATCGTCGATGAAGCTCGCTTCGGGCACAGCCTTGGCTTCGTCGACGCCGAGATGTTCCACAACGATTTTCTTCACGCGTTCATTAATATCACTCATATGTTCATCCTTAGTTAGTTGAGCAAAGTATTTTGGATATCGTCAGAGCGCCAGACAATAGTGATACGACTTTGGAAGGTCAAGCGATTCGATGCGGTTTAGCATAAGCATTTGGGGTTGTATAGGAAAAAGGTGATGGTGTGGGTGTAAGTGCGGGTGGATTTAGGCATGATACTCGCACCCGCACCCGCACTACCCCATATACATTCCTCCGTTAATATGCAGCGTCTGCCCGGTGATATAGGAGGCTTCGTTGCTGGCAAGATAAAGTGCGCCGCCGGCGATTTCTTCCGGATTGCCCATGCGCCCCATCGGTATGCGCGGCAATACGCGCGCTTTTTGGTCTTCGGTCAGGACATCGGTCATGGGTGTGGCAACGAATCCCGGCGCGATGCAGTTGACCGTAATGCCGCGCGTAGACACTTCCAGGGCCAGCGACTTAGCCATGCCGGTGAGGCCTGCTTTAGATGCGCAATAATTCGCCTGCCCCGGGTTTCCCGACCATGCCACCACCGAGGTGATGAAAATAATACGGCCCGAGCGGCGCTTGACCATGCCGGATATGGCGGCGCGCGCCATGCGGAAATTCGCGGTGAGATTGATATCGATCACCTGCTGCCAGTCGTCATCTTTCATGCGCATGGCAAGCGTATCTTTGGTGACGCCCGCATTGCAGATGAGAATATCCAGCCCGCCGAGTTTCTCTTCCGCCTGCTCAATGAGCAGCGGCACGTCGTCAAGCTTGGAGAGGTCGCAGGCCAGTCCGATGGCATTGCCGCCAAGTTCCGCCGCGAGCGCATCAAGCTTGCCCTGATTGCTGCCCGAAATCGCCAGTTGCGCCCCCGCGCCTGCAAGCGCTTTGGCCACCGCATTGCCGATGCCGCCGGTGGCGCCGGTGACGATCGCTTTTTTACCTGTGAGTGAGAACATAATGTTACTCCATGAATGATTTATGGGTAGCTGTTACGGAATTTGGTGTAAAAAGCAACGTTTTCTTGAGCGCAGGCTTGCCGCGCTAGCGCTTTTAGCGTAAATAGCTGCCAAGGACTTACTATTCGATATAAAAACCCTTACCGGAAGGCCGCATCATGCTCCTTATTATTTTAGTCATCGGATTTTTGCTGCTTTGGCTGACGCTCAAAATCGCCAAGGGCATCATTAAGCTGGTATTGATTGTTATCCTGATTATTTTAATCGCCAGCGGCGCGTTTGTTTCGCACGATGCGCCCCCCACCGAACCCACTACCACAAACCTGTGACCGACGCTCCCCATATCCCCAAAAAACCCGCCGGAACCTCGGATGAGCCGTATGATCCGCTGCAATATTTCATTGCGCTGTTCGAGGGCCGCAAGGGCGAAGCGTCGGCCAAAAAACAGCGTGCCGACACGATTGAAGGCGTGCTCAAAGACCGCATCATTGACGGCGATAAGAAAGGCCTGGAGGATGATCTGGCGGAAGCCATGAAAACCCATCCGCCGCTCTTTATTATCAATGACATATTGCTCTCCGGCATGAAAGTGGTGGGTGAACTTTTCGGCTCAGGAAAGATGCAATTGCCGTTTGTGCTGCAATCCGCTGAAACCATGAAAAAAGCGGTGGCGTATCTCGAGCCGTTTATGGAAAAAATCGAGGGTCAGGAAAAGGGCAAAATCGTGCTGGCGACCGTCAAGGGCGACGTGCATGACATCGGCAAAAATCTGGTCGACATCATCCTCACCAATAACGGTTATAAGGTCTATAACCTCGGCATCAAGCAGCCCATCGCCAACATCATCACCGCCGTTAAGGAGCATCAACCCGATGCGATCGGCCTTTCGGGGTTGCTGGTAAAATCCACCGTCGTCATGCGCGAGAATCTGCAGGAACTGACGCAGCTTGGTTACAGCATGCCCGTGCTCCTCGGCGGTGCTGCGCTCACGCGCGCTTATGTGGAGGAAGATTGCGTGGCGGCATATGGCTCGGGCCGCGTGGCCTATGCGCAGGATGCGTTCGATGGGCTGGATTTGATGAATAAACTGGCGGCGGGCGAGTTTGACGCGCATCTAGAAGACATCAAAAAACGCAAACATAACCGGCCGAGCAATGCGAAAGCCAAACAACGCTGGTCGCAAAATGAAGTGGCGGGTGCGGATTTAATCGGCAGGGCCATGCGCCCGATGGAAGTCGAAGCGATTAAATTAAAACGTGCCGAGCTTGCCAGCCAGGTCGAAGTGCCGGTGCCGCCATTCTGGGGCGCGCGGATTATCGATAATGTGCCCGCCAAGGCGCTGATTCCATATCTGAATGAACAAATGTTGTTCACGTTTCATTGGGGATTTAAAAAAGCCGGAAAAACGCTTGAGGAATATTGGAAATGGGTGGAAACCGATGTAAAACCCATCCTCAAGCGCCTGCTCGAGGAATGCGAACGCGAACATATTCTGCAGCCCAAAGCGGCCTATGGCTATTTCAAAGCGGCCAGCCAGAATAACGATCTCGTGCTGTTCGATGAATCCGGCAAAAAAGAAACCGGGCGGTTCAGCCTGCCGCGCCAGGATAAAGACGGCGGCATTTGCGTCGCCGATTTCTTCCGCGATGTGGATAGCGGGGAGCGCGATGTGCTGGCCATGCAGGTCGTCACCGCCGGGCAGCGCGTGGCTGATGTGGCGCGCGAATGGTTCGCCGCCAACCGCTACCAGGATTATTTATACCTGCATGGCCTCGGCGTTGAAACCGCCGAAGCGCTGGCCGAATATATCCATAAACGCATTCGCTCCGAACTCGGTTTCGGCTTCGAAGACGACCGCGATATGAAAAAACTCCTCAAACAAGGCTACCGCGGCTCGCGCTATTCCTTCGGCTATCCCGCCGTGCCGAGATTAGAGGACCAGAAACTATTACTCGAACTTTTGGGCGCAGACAAAATCGGCATTGAACTCTCGGAAGAATTCCAGCTCCATCCCGAACAATCCACCAGCGCCATCGTGGTGCACCACCCGCAGGCGAAATATTTTAATATATAAGTCAATATTTGAAAGGATATATATGCCAGAAAAACAACTTTTTGATCTTCTGATTGATGGTACGCAGTTCACAGGTAACCAAGACGCTGATGGCGCTTTATTCGTTAAGGCTAAGGGCAAAAATTTTAAAAAAAGAGTGGAGGAATTATATTATTTCATCCATGACCTACTGACAAAAAATAAATTTGAGGCGGAATCAAGCATTTATGGTGATGGGAGTATAAAAATTCATCCCTTTAAACGCTCTTCGCATGATCGTAGTATTCCACTGTCTCATCCCATTCTTCACGCAATTCCGCCATTAGAATCTATAATGGGAGATATTCAAACCGAAGCGGAAAAACATGGGTTTGATAAAGGATTGGAAAATGTTCGCTCAGACCGGATTTTGCCGCGGCCTGAATCTGTTGTTGTCAGAAAACCGGCCGCCCTCCAGGCCGCATCACCTCCACCCGTTGAATTAAGCGATGAAGAATTGCGCACCGCCATTGGCAAAGGCTTATTAGGGGCAAATGTGCCAACTGCTATAATCAATAATGCTATCAATAAAGCAATGGAAGAGGTTCAAAAGGCGCGTAAAGAAAAAAGGCAGAACTCATTACCCTAATCCCTACCCTTGCCCCCTTCACCAAACCCTGTTAAATCTGCTCTATGTCCTCACTCACCTTAACCAAAAATCCCGAGTTGGCCGATGCGCTTGCCATCGACAAGCCCTATCGCGAAGCGCCATGCAATATCGAGGCGGAGCAGGCGCTGCTGGGCGTGCTGCTGGTCAATAACGAGTCGCTGCAGCATATTGGCGATCAGCTGCGGCATGAGCATTTTTACGAGCCGCTGCATGCGCGCATTTTCGAGGCCATCCACAAATTCCACGATAAGGGGCTGATTGCCAACCCGGTGACGCTGCGGCATTATTTCGACCAGGACGCCGCGCTGGCCGACATTGGCGGCGGCGCGTATCTGGCTAAGCTCGCGGCGGCGGCGATCACGGTTATCAATGTCGGCGATTACAGCAAAATGATTTATGATCTGGCGCTGAAGCGCCAGCTTATCGGCATCGGCGAGGAGGTGGTCAACACGGCGTATGAACACCAGATCGATGTGCCCGCGCAATTGCAGATCGAATCCGCCGAGCAGAAACTTTTCAATCTTTCGCTCGAAGGCACTGGCGATAAAGGCTTCCGCGCACTTCGCCATTCGGTGGTGAATTCCATCAAACAGGCGGAATTCGCACTGAAAAACCAGGGCCTCGTTGGCGTTACCACGGGCCTCATCGAGATGGATAAAATGCTGGGCGGTTTGCAGCGCTCGGATTTGCTGATCCTCGCGGGCCGTCCCTCCATGGGTAAAACGGCGCTGGCGGTGAATATCGCCTATAACGCCTGCCTGTCGCTGGTGAAAGACGCGGAGAAAAAAGGCATCAGCGCGAAAGAGGCGGGCAGCGTCGGGTTTTTCTCACTCGAAATGTCGGCGGAGCAGCTCTCCACGCGTATGCTCTCCAGCGCCAGCAAGCTCAATTCCGCCAAAATTTCCAGCGGCCGGATTTCGTCGGAAGAATTCGCCCATCTCGTGCGCACGAGCAACCAGATGTCCACCATGCCGTTTTTTATCGACGATACGCCCGCCCTTTCCATTGCGGGCCTGCGCACCCGCGCGCGGCGGCTCAAACGCATGCATAATTTAAAAGTGCTGGTGGTCGATTATCTGCAGCTGGTGCGGGGCAGCACGTCGCTAGCGCTTAATAACCGCGTGCAGGAAGTGTCGGAAATTACGCAAGGCCTCAAAGCCATCGCCAAGGAGCTGGATATTCCGGTGGTGGCGCTGTCGCAGCTGTCGCGCGCGGTGGAGCAGCGCGAAGATAAGCGCCCGCTCTTGTCGGATTTGCGTGAATCCGGCTCCATCGAGCAAGACGCGGACGTGGTGATGTTCATTTACCGCGAGGAATATTATCTCTCGCGCGAGCAGCCCAAGGAAGGCACCGCCGAGCACGCCACCTGGCAGATGGATATGGACCGCGTGATGAATGTCGCCGAAGTCATCGTCGCCAAGCACCGCAACGGCCCGATCGGCAACGTGAAGCTGCGCTTCGACGCGAATCTGACGCAGTTCGATAATCTGGCGGAAGGCTATGGAGGGTAGTTCTTGGTACGTACCAAGCACGAAGAACCAAGCACCAAGAACCACTTATGAACCATCCCATCCTCCACATCAACCTTTCCGCCATCGCCGCCAATTACCGGCTGCTCAAAAACCGCCATACGAAACAAACCATCGCCGCCGTCGTCAAAGCCAATGCCTATGGGCTTGGCGTGAAAGCGGTGAGCAAAAAATTATCGGCGGAAGGCTGTACGGAATTTTTTGTCGCGACATTGGAAGAAGGCATCGAACTGCGCAACATTTTACCCGATGTGCAAATTGGCGTGTTCAATGGATTATTAGCGGGCGAGGAAAAAGATTACGCGGCGCATAAGCTGATGCCGGTGCTCAATACGCTGGAGCAGGTAAAGCGGTTGGCGGTTGGCGGTTG
>Ga0206847_10070_pt2 | contig 35788 bp, 35 predicted proteins | sample Alteio_BWOrgCont_17_FD_152880 | JGI IMG/M metagenome (GOLD analysis project Ga0206847, IMG submission 152880) | Enriched cells from forest soil in Barre Woods Harvard Forest LTER site, Petersham, Massachusetts, United States -... | ecosystem: Environmental > Terrestrial > Soil > Temperate forest >... | reverse complement strand
CAATCGCCGATCCATGCTCGCTCGTGTCCAGCGCCTCTATATATCGCGGCAAGCTATTGCGGTCCTGCTGACTCCGCAGCATGTGCAGCAACGCCCCGCACAGCGCGCCATCGCCCGCCATCGGTGCCGCTCCATCCAGACTCAAACGACACTCCGCCAACCGCTCCATGATTGAAGCCATTTCGCGCGCCGTAGTTTTGCCCAATCCAAACTGCGGCTGGTCCGCCGGCATTGGCCCCTCCGCCGGCTTGTAGACCTTCTTGTACAAGACAGTCTGCTTCAGTCCGGCAGCTCTCAAAGTCGCGTTGATATGCGCTAGGCCCAGCCTGTCAATCGCCAGATTGGTCGCCGTGTTATCGCTCAGCACCACCATCAAGTGCAGCGTATCCCGCAGCGTCAGGCTCAGCGGCGCTGTCAGTTGCCCAATGACCCCGGAGCCCGGTACCTGATTCTCATGCGTCAAGATCAGCTTCTCATCCAACGAAGCCTTCCCAACGCGAATCTGCTCCGCCGCGTCCAGCAGAATTCCCATTTTGATAACCGAAGCAGTCTTGACCGCCTCATCCGGATCAAGCGAAGCTGTCTGCCCAGTCTTCAGATTGTGCGCGTAGAGTGCAACCTTCCCCTGATGCGCCGCAGCGATGGATTGCAACTGCCGATCGAGTTGGGCGTCGTCCTGACCAAAAGCCAGCGTCCCACCCAGGCAGCCCAGCAAAACTACAACCGCAATCCAAACACAGAAACCAGCCGGTGCCCCCGATCTCGCCTTTGAGACCGGGGAACTGGCGCGCAAAGCCACCTTTTCCAACCTACTCCGCCCGCTCAAACGTCAGCGACGCCGAATTGATGCAATACCGCAGCCCCGTTGGCCGCGGCCCATCCGGAAACACATGCCCCAGATGCCCGCCGCATCGTGCGCACGTAACCTCGATCCGCCGCATTCCAAAGCTGCGATCCTCATGCTCCACAACGGCCTTTGAATCCGCCGGCAGCATAAAGCTCGGCCAGCCGCATCCCGAGTCGAATTTCGCCCCGCTCATAAACAAGACCGCTCCGCAACCCGCGCATTGGTAGTCGCCGGTCTCGTGGTTCTCCGTCAGGATCCCCGTAAACGCCCGCTCCGTGCCCTTCTCGCGCAGCACATGGTACTGCTCCGGCGTCAGCGCCGCCCGCCATTCCGCCTCTGTCCGCTCAACCTTTTCGACCGCCTCACCCATGTCAACCTCCCAAAATTCCGCTTCAAACCTCTGCGATCAGATCGATCTCCACCAACACATCCTTCGGCAGCCGAGAAACCTCAACCGTCGACCTCGCCGGCGCAATCACTCCCTCCGGCGCAAGATACTCCCCATAAACCGCGTTCATAGCCGCAAAGTCGTTGAAGTCCTTCAGAAACACGGTAGCCTTCACCACCTGCGCCAGGCTCGACCCCGCCGCTTCGAGAATAGCTTTCAGATTCTCAAGCACGCGCGTCGTCTGCTCAGTAATCCCCGGCGCAACAACCAGCCCCGTCGTTGGATCGAGCGCAACTTGCCCCGCCGTAAACACCAGGTTGCCCACCCGCACGCCCTGCGAATAAGGTCCGATAGCGCCCGGAGCCAATGTCGTCGCAATACCTTCTTTACTCATGCGTCGATTGTAAAGCCAGGCCGCCTATTGCTGATACGCGCCGATATTGATTGTCGATCCCGTCGTCCGCGCGTTTCCCGCAAAATCCACCGTCCCATAGTCCGCCGCGCCAAGTGCGAAGTTTCCTGCCCCGCGCGCCGGTGAATCCGCCGCCAGATCCAGGTCAAACGGATGCACCACGCTGAGAAGATCTGGATTCTCGAAATGCGAATGCTTCTCCTGCCCGGTCGCTCCCTGATACCCCGCGAAAGTAGTCTGCTCCACGCCCTGATACCACCATTGCGGAGAAGCCGTAGTGTAGTAAAGGTTATAGTCCAGAGTTACAGGCGAGGGAGTCGAATCGACGATCCCGTTCACCATCAACCCATAACTCCCGGAATAAACTATGTTGTTTTCAAACACATTATTAGTCGCATGATATTGAATCTGGAAATCCCCGCCATTTCCAGTTGTATTGTTATAAAACAAAGTATTGTTGACCACGGTGATATATTCGCTTCCACCCACCGTCGCCGCATATCCGCCAATCGAAATCCCCGCCACGTTCCCGCCATAAACCACATTGTTGTTGATCGTCACATAGCTTGTGCTGTGCCCGCTGTTCTCGCTCGCCGCTTCAATGTTCAGGTCGCAATCGAATACAAGGTTCCGCTCAATAAGCACATTCGTGCATCCGTCGCAATAAATTCCGTCCGCGCCCAAGCCGTTGTATGCGGAATTGTGAAGGCTCGTAATGTCATAAACGGTATTGCCTGAAATCACGCCATTGCTAGCCTGGTCGTGCCCTGTCGGCCCCGTGCCGTAAAAGCCGGTTGCATCGATGCCGATGTTGTTATTGTTATGGACAAAGTTCCCGGTCACCGTAAATCCAACCACATTTCCATCCAGCGTAATCGTCTCGCTGTTGCCGGTCACCATGCCAAACACGTTATTGCCACTGATCGTAATGTTGCTCAGCGGAGTCACCTGCGTTCCATACAAGCCGATGCCGTGCGCATTTCCACTGGCCCCCGCCGTTTCCGTAATTCCCTGCACATAATTATTCAGAAACTGCAGATAACTCCCCGACCCAGTTACATAAATTCCCGCCGGCTCGTTATTCACGTTATTACTCGTGTAATTCTGTATCTCGAATCGTTCAACAATCAGATAACTCTCATCCCCGGTTATATTGAATAATCCTTGAATTGAATCCCCACAGCACGCCACTCCAGTTCCATCCACATTCACATGCTGCCCCGGATAACTCATAAACACAATTGACCCAGCCGCAGCTGATCCCGAATGCGGCAAATTAATCGACTCATGATAAGTCCCTGCGAGAACATAAACAGTGTCCCCCGCAATCGCCTCATTGGCGGCATGCTGGATAGTCTTCCAGGGTGAAGCATAGGTGCCGGGATTTGCGTCGCTGCCGGTCTTGGACACATACAGCGAAATACCCGTCTGCACAGCCACAATTGCCGTCGCCGGCTCAGCACCAGCCAGGGTCGCGGCAATCGTAACGGTAGTGCCCACCGGCACCGACGCAGGCGCAGTGTAGAGCCCTTTGGATGTAATCGTGCCCACGGTCGAGTTACCGCCGCTCACCCCGTTCACCTGCCAGGTCACAGCGTCACTGCTGCCTGAAACAGTGGCCGAGAACTGCTGTGTATGGCTAACGTGAATCGGCGCGAAATTCGGCGAAACGGAAATCCCAATCGAGGCCAGCGCAGAAGCGGAGAAGGCCAAACAAGCAAGCGCACACACCAAAGAAAACCGCAGCGCCGGCCAACCGTAGATCCGCTTCCAGAACATCGCGAAAACAAAGCCCCTCATCGATTCCCCTCGCCACTGGGACCTTCTCTACAGCATCACCGCCAAACCGCCAGCAACCCTCCGCAAATCAGCAACCCCACCAGCCAATACCCATTGTTGATCGCGAACAGCTTGAACGGCCGCCCCTCGTAGATTCCCTGCGGAAAGTTCGGCGCCACAAAAAATCCCAGCCAGACGATGAAGCCTATCAACGATCCCAGCCCAAAGCTGTCCGCCCCCGACCAAATCACCATGTGCGCCAGCACCAGGGAGAGAATCAGATCGCCGATAAACGACGAAATCATTCCCAAAATCATCCCCTTACCCTTCTTCGCCGGGTCAGGCGTGATCCCCAGCGCCGCCATCCACGGCTTCACAAACAGCGCAGGGGAATACCAGGTCGCCCCCAGAAACCACAGAATCAGCGCCGAAACAAGCAGCGCCCAATGATTGAAATGAAGATGATGCATTCCAAACCCCCCAATTCGAACAGAAATCCGCCTCCAACCCACCGTGAATCTTGAGAAACAAAGGAAATCATTTAAGAACAGGCAAGGAGTCGTGGATTTGACTCTGCGGCAACCGGGAACGCCCTGTCAAGCGGAAATCTCACCGCCTCTTCAGCGCCTCCAGCTCATCCAGCGTGCGCGGCCAATCCGACCCCAGCAGCCGCGACAAACTCCGATCCGCCAGCACCTTCCCGCCCGTCTGGCACCGCGCGCAATAGTTCGTCTCATTATCGGCGTAGCGAATCCGTTGCACCCTCTCCCCGCACCGCGGGCAAGGCTGGTCAAACCGCCCATGCACAGCCATCTCCGGCCTGAACGCGGTGACACCTTCCGGGAAGGCCTTCTCCGCCTCTTTCCGCAACCGCTCCACCCAGATCGTCAGCGTCGACCGAGTCGCCGCAAACAGCCGCTCCCACTCCTCAGGCTTCAATTTGTGCGTAAGCGTAATCGGCGACAGGTGCGCCGCATGAAGAATCTCGTCCGAATAAGCGTTCCCAATCCCGCTCACCAGCCGCGGATCGGTCAGCGCCCGCTTCAATGTGCGATTCTCCACCGTAAGCGCCGCCCGAAAGCCATCCAGGTCCGTCTCAAACACTTCCGCTCCCCCCGGATCAACCGAATACAGCCCCTCTTCCCCACGCACAACATGCAGAGACGCTCGTCGCTTGCTCCCCGCCTCCGTCAATGTCAGCGACCCATTCGGAAAATCAAAAGCAGCCAGCGCATTCCGCCCCGCCAACTTAGCCTGCGGCGGCTTCCAATGCAGCCGCCCAGCAATCATCAGGTGCAGCACCAGCCACAAATCCCCATCAACGCCAATCGCGATTCGTTTCCCAATCCGCCGCAGGGCGACCACGGTTTTGCCTCCCGTACTCGCAAGGGGAGGGTCCACCGTCCGCAGCAAGAAAACGCTAGCCAGCCGCACCCGTTCCAGCGTCTGCCCCAGGATGCGAGCCTCCAGCGCGGAAATGTAAGCAGCGATATCAGGCAGTTCCGGCATTCCCTACAGGGTGCATCCTATGAGCGCATTCCCGCAATGGCCATTTTCGCTGTGTGCACAATTTCCCCTACTAAACCGCGCTTTGGAAGCACCGCACTACCCCTCCCGGCAGGGAGGGAATGAAGATAGCCCCGGACGAAGTCCGGGGTAACCGCGCGAAAATCCAATCGCGTCCTGGAGGGTCGCGCTGACCTACGCAGCCCGGGAATAATTTCGCGCCCCGCCCGTTCTGCAGGCCTGTATCAGGAGCCAAGCAAGCTCAACAACCATAGGCCAAACAATCACAACCGCCACAAACCACCCCGATCTCGAACTAACGCCCCCTTCGGCCCCCGCATAAACAACAAGGCACAACGCCGCATTGGCAAGATAGGCGGTTTCCAGACCCGCGATGCAAGCCCGCGTGGGGGAAATGGAACGACGCCGCAGGAACAGAATCACCCCGCTCGCGATCACGATTCCGAACCCCAGGCTCAGAACCGTAAGCCGCTGCCATTCGCTGGTCCCCGCCAGGTGTAACAGAAATGGCACTTCAACCAATATCGTGCCAATAATCGAGAGGCCAACGAAACACCAAATGATTCGGCGTCCAATCTCCGTCGAAGTTCGCGTAGAAAAGAGCGCTCGCAGCCGAAGCCAAATCATCGGATAAGCCAGAAAGAACGGTGCGCCCGCAAGAAAGTGCCACCAGTTCCCCTGATTCCCTGGAACATGCAGCCTGACCGCGTCCCACGCCGACGTGTCGAATGCGAAAGGAAGGAACGCCACAACGCCAGCCGCAAGCCATACCGGCAGCGCAACAGCGTTGACCCATGGTGGAATTGGTTCACTCTCAGGCCCAGCCGCTGCGCTGTTAGACACAAACCCTTTGTGATCGTCCAAAGTTTCCCCCCGCTCGACCTTACGCAAGGGGAATTGCAATGGTTCCAGTCCGCATTTCTCTCGGGTTGCAGAGAATCGTAGCGCTGGCCTCCAGGCCGGCTGTCCTGGGGGCCTCCTGGCCCTCAGAGCCCTCGGCAGGCCTTGAACTCCGGCTTACCACGCCGAGCCTGAAAAATGCGATCTAACCGAGAATCGCATTATCGATCAGCCGCGTATTCCCCACCCAGGCCGCAACCGCAAACAGCGACCCCGGCCCAGCAATCTCCACCGGCTCCAGCGTAGCCCAATCCACCACCGCGACATAATCCACGCGAATTGCCGGCACCGCCGCAAACGCCTCGCGCGCCGCTGAAACAAACCTGTCCGCCCGTCGTTCCCCCGATGCAAAGAGCGCTTCCGCCCCGCGAACAACCTGGCTCAGTGTCAAAGCTCGCTCCCGCTCCTCCGCGCTCAGATAGATATTGCGCGAACTCAACGCCAGCCCATCCGCCTCGCGAACAATCGGGCAAACCACAACCTCCGTGGCCAGCCGAAGATCAGTCACCATCCGCCGCAGCACCGCAACCTGCGCAGCATCCTTCTGCCCGAAGTACGCCTTGTCCGGCTCAGCGGCAATCATCAACTTGGCCACCACTGTAGCCACACCGCGAAAATGCCCCGGCCGGGACTGGCCGTCCAGGCGTTCGCTCAAGGCTGCAACTTCAACATACGTAGACGCGCCAGCCGGATAAAGCTCCTCCACAGACGGCGCAAACACCACATCTGCCCCTTCAGCCTTGGCCAGCGCGCAATCCGCCTCAAAGGTGCGCGGATACCGCGAAAAATCTTCATTTGGTCCGAATTGAGTTGGGTTCACGAAGATGCTCACCGCGACAAACCCAACCGACCCCACCGCCGCACGAATCAGCGAAGCGTGCCCCTCATGCAGCGCACCCATCGTCGGCACCAGGCCAATGGAGTTTCCACCGTCGTTCCGGGCGTCGATTCTAAGTGCGCGCGACCACTCGCGCAACTCCGCAACCGTCCGAAGAATCTGCATCAAGCCTTCCTCAGGACGCCTGTCTTCGGAACCGCACCAATGGTCGCCCGCGCCGCCTCCGGCAGATGATAGCTCTCCTCGTCCGATGGAAACGCACGGTGCTCCACATCCTCGCGATAATGCTCAATCGCCGACCGAATCAGCGACCCCGCATCCGCATACCGCCGCACAAACTTCGCCGCCGGCGCAAAAGTCAGGTTCAGCAAGTCGTGGAACACCAGAATCTGCCCATCGCAATCCGGCCCCGCCCCAATCCCAATCGTAGGAATCGCCAGCTCCGCGGTAATCTCCGCAGCCACCTCGCGCGGAACCCCCTCCAGAACCAGCGCTCCGGCCCCAGCCTCAGCCAGCGCCAGCGCATCCGCCTTCAGCCGCATCGCGCCGTCAGCAGTCCGCGCCTGCACCCGATAGCCGCCCATGCGATGAAGGCTCTGCGGAGTAAGCCCCAGGTGTCCCACCACCGGAATCTCAGCCTCGGTAAGCGCCCGCACCAGTTCCACGCGCGGCCCTTCGATCTTCACCGCCTCGGCACCAGCCTCTTTCACAAACCGGACAGCATTGGCCACTCCGTCAGCAACCGTTCCGTGATAGCTGCCAAACGGCATGTCCGCCACCACCAGCGCCCGCCGCACCGCCCGCCGCACCGCGCGTGTATGGTGCAGCATTTCGTCCACAGTAACGGCCAGCGTATTGTCATGGCCCAGTACCACCATAGCCAGCGAATCGCCCACCAGCAGCAGGTCGATCCCCGCCTCATCCGCCAGCCGCGAAGACGAGTAGTCGTACGCCGTAAGCGCGGAGATAGGCTTTCCCTGCCGCTTCATCTCGGCAAGTGCGGGAACAGTAACTTTTGTGATTGGGATGCCAGTCGAAGCAGCGCTCGACGAGCCAGGGAAGTTGGTAACGCTCATATTGTCTCCAGTGCCGCTCCGTAAACTCAGGATGCGACCCGAACAAGCCAAGTATACGCCTCGGCGCTCCGCCAAATCCAATGCCGCAGCCAACCTTCCTGGAGGGAAGGAACGAAAGTAGCCCCGGATGAAATCCGGGGACAGCGTCGACCCAGTTTTCGCGTCCTGTAGGGACGCTGCGAACCGCTCTCTCCAACCTCGCGCATCTTCGCGCGATTGCCCCGCAGCCCATTTCTACTGGTCCACAAACCAATCAGATGCGTTAGAATCCTCCCTACTCAAAATCCGGACCGAGTTTGAAAGCGAGATCGACAATGCCCAAGTACGTTATCGAACGAGAAATTCCAGGCGCCGGTAAATTCACTTCCGAGCAGTTGCAGGGAATATCGCAAACATCCTGCGGCGTGCTCCGCGAATTAGGCCCGCAAATTCAATGGCTCCACAGCTACGTCACGGACGACAAAATCTACTGCGTCTACATCGCTCCCGATGAAGAGACCGTCCGCGTCCACGCTCAAAAAGGCGGCTTCCCCGCCAACAAAATCTCGCAAGTCCGCACCATCATCGACCCCACAACCTCAGAGTAGCCAGCTTGCGGTTCCGCCGCCCCGCGCCGCACACTGGTAAGCATCATGCTGTCACCGTTGGCCACAGGAATCTCCGCCGGGTTGGGCGCAGTAGCCACACTCGGCCTCGCTGCGGGCGGATGCGCCTATGCGGCCATGTGGCCAACTTCGCAATTGTTTGGCAGCACCATAACCGCCCCCCGTCGCCCCGGCGAACTGGCCCTCACCTTTGACGACGGTCCCAACCCCGCCTGCACCCCACGCCTTCTGGACATCCTCGCCAGCCACAGCGTTCACGCGACCTTCTTCCTTGTCGGCAGCTTCGCCCAGCAGCAGCCCGAGCTGGTCCGTCGTATCCTCGCCGCCGGTCACCTCATCGGCAATCATTCCTGGTCCCATCCCAACCTGGCCCTCACCCCAGCCCGCCGCGTCGTCGAAGAGCTAACCCGCACCAGCGACACCCTGCAGCAAATCACCGGCGCGCCCATCAAATATTTCCGCCCACCCTACGGCGCCCGCCGTCCCCATGTCCTCCGCACCGCCCGACGTCTCGGAATGATCCCCGTAACCTGGAACGCCATGACCAACGACTGGGCCGAGCCATCCGCCGACGCCACCGCAGCCCGCCTCATCAGCATGATCGACCACCGTCAGAAGCAAGGCCGAGCCGCCAACATAGTCCTCCACGACGGCAACCACAGCCAGTTAGGCGCTGATCGCAGCGCGTCAGTAACCGCCGCCAGCCAGCTCCTTGCCCACTACAAACCAACCCACCGCTTCGTCACGCTTGAGGCATGGAGCGACGATCCAAAGAAGTAATCCTAATCAGCAACCACCGCCTCAAATGCCTTTCGAGCCGCCGCAATCGTCGCTTCCACCTCGGCCTTCCCATGCGCCGTCCCCAGGAAAGCCGCCTCAAACTGCGACGGCGGCAGCCACACCCCCGCGTCCAGCATCGCCCGATGAAACCGCCCAAAAGCCGCCGTATCGATCAACGCCGCCTGCGCATAATCCGTCACCGGCCCAGCGGTAAAGAACCAGGTCCACATAGCCCCCACGCGGTTCAGCGTAAGCGCAACCCCAGCCCGCGCAGCCTCAGCCGCAACCCCCTCGGCCACAGCCTTAGCCGTTGCTTCCAGCTTCGGATAGACCTCTCCCACATGTTCCTGCAAATAGCCCACAGTCGCAATTCCAGCAGCCATTGCCAGCGGATTCCCGCTCAGCGTTCCAGCCTGATAAACCGGCCCCAGCGGCGCCAGCAGGTCCATCAGCTCCCGTTTGCCGCCAAACACCCCCACCGGCAGCCCTCCACCCACAATCTTGCCCAGCGTAACCAGGTCCGCATCCAGCCCATAAAGCTCCAGCGCCCCGCCCAGCGCCACCCGAAACCCGCTCATCACCTCGTCCGCAATCAGCAGCGCCCCCTCTCGCGCCGTAATCGCCCGCAGCCCAGCCAGATACCCAGCTCCCGGCGCAATGCAACCCGCATTTCCCACGACCGGCTCCAGAATCACAGCCGCAATCGCGTCGGGATACGCCGCAAAAGCCTCTTCCACTGCCGCCAGATCGTTGAAAGGCAGCGCCAGCGTCAGGCCGGCAATCTCTTCCGGCACACCCGCCGACCCAGGAATCCCCAACGTCGCCACGCCCGACCCAGCCTTAACCAGCAGCCCATCCGAGTGCCCGTGGTAGCAACCCTCGAATTTCACAACAATCTTCCGCCCCGTAGCCGCCCGCGCCAGCCGTATAGCCGACATCGTCGCCTCAGTCCCCGAGCTCACAAACCTCATCTTTTCAATAGCTGGATAGCACGTCACCACCCGCTCCGCAAGATCGGCCTCCGCTGCCGTCGACGCCCCGAAGCTAGCCGACTTCCGCGCCGCCCGCTCAATCGCCTCCACCACCACCGGAAACGCATGCCCCAGAATCATCGGCCCCCACGACCCGAAATAGTCGATATACCGGTTCCCATCCGCGTCGAAAAGCCACGCACCCTCCCCCCGCTCCACAAATGGAGGAGCCCCACCAACCGCCTTGAACGCCCGCACCGGCGAATTCACTCCGCCAGGGAAAAAGCGCTCCGCGCGCTGTTGCAGCGCTTGCGAACGTGTCCGAACAAATTTTGCCGAATGCGAATCCTTTGACGAGTGCGATTCCATAGTTGCTTCAGTATAGAAGCCGTCGGCCGAGCTCCGCTCCCGTAGGGAGCACACGATAATAGCCCAGTATGGAGTCCGTCTCATCGGACGGAATGCTGGGTACACGGCCCAAAAAATTGCCTGCGCCCCGGAGGGACGCTGCGAACACCCTCCGCTCCGATCGCCCGCTTGAATATCCCACCCATACGCCCGAATTGAATCGCCCAGCCCCAGTTTTCATCTCGATAACTGTGAGCGACTTCGAAAACCTCGGCGACCGCCTGCTCGTCATCTTTGACGGCAACTGCGGCCTCTGCAACCGCTCCGTCCGCTGGTTCCTCAAGCGCGACCGCCATGACCGTCTGCGCTTCATCCCCTCAAGCTCACCAAAAATAGCCGCTCTACCAGCCCGCCATGGCCTAGCCCCCTCCCTGGCAACAGGGAACTCCGGCACAATCCTCGTCGCCCAGGCATTCGGCACCCCGGCAGAGCAACTCCTCATCCGCTCCAACGCCGTTCTCGCAATCCTCCACCAACTTCCATCCCCCTGGCCCACAATCGCCGCCTGCCTCAAGTGGATTCCGCGACCCCTCCGCGACCTCGCCTACAAGCTCATTGCACGCTGGCGCTACCGCATCTGGGGCCGTCTGGACACCTGCCCAATCCCCACCGCCGCAGAACGCGCTCGCTTCCTATAACGAGTCCGCCGCAGCAGCGCGGCATCGTCTCGCCAGCCGAAACCCAAACACGTTAGTCACAATAGAGATGCCAATCATCATCCCGGACATCCCATCAAGCCAATCCTTTCCCGCCTGACCGGTCGGGTGAATGAAAAGATGCACCGAGAGCCCGATCGCGAGGCAAAGGCTGCCAACGCCGATAAAAATCCTCGATTTAAAGTCCATCTGTCGCTTTGAAAATTGCATTTGAAACCTCCCTCAAGTTCAATCGTTGAGCCGGTACCAGGTGAACATCGACATCTTGATCACCACAAAAACAACAGCAATGCTGAGCAGGTCCCAACTCCAGACATGGTTGAAGAAGAACCGATATTCGAAGAGGCACGCGGCCAGGCAGGCGCTCGCGATTCCAGCAACGCTACTTGAGCTCCGACGGTGCTCCAGGAACCGTTCATCGACGAGTTTGCGGAGAATCGGAATCTTGCTGAGGATGGGATGGGTCACTTTTCGTTCTCCAGACGGAAAATTTGGTCGGTTGAACAGCCAAAGATGCGCGCGAAAATCAGGGCCAGCTCCAGACTTGGCACATATCGATTGCGTTCGATCGAATTAATGCTCTGGCGAGATACTCCCGCGGCCTGCGCCAACTGCTCCTGCGTCCATCCTTTGACGGCGCGCAGTTCCTTGACCTGATTCAGGATCGTTGGCGTCATGTAAAGTCTGCTTTCCAAAGACAGAGTAATCCACAGCAATTTGAATGTCAAGCCAGCTTGTCATTCGTTACCGTCACATTTTTCCAGGTGCGATACAAGCCTGTTTCTCGCCACTTCTCGAATGAAGCGATTTGGCCCGGCAAATCCTGCTAGAATCGTCCTTTCCGGCCTCTCGCTCGCCGCGGATTCTATCCCCAGAAAGCCCTCATCGTGCCAAACGAACCCAAATCCAAGCCCGTCACCTATGCCGACGCCGGCGTTGACATCGGCAGCGGCGACCGCGCCAAAGAGCGCATCAAGTACCTGGCCCAAAAGACATTTAACCGCAATGTCCTCGGCGGCATCGGCGGTTTCGGCGCTCTGTTCCGCCTCGATCTCCAGCGCTGGAAGAACCCCATCCTGGTCAGCTCAGCAGACGGTGTCGGAACAAAGCTGAAGATCGCCTTCGAGCTGGGTATGCACCACACCGTAGGCGCAGACCTGGTCAACCACTGCGTCAATGACATAGCCGTGCAGGGCGCCATCCCGCTCTTTTTCCTCGACTACCTGGCCACTGGCCGCCTCGATCCTGAAGTCACCGAATCCGTTGTCACTGGCCTAGCCGACGCCTGCAAAGCCAACGGCTGCGCCCTCATCGGCGGCGAAACCGCCCAGATGCCCGGCTTCTATTCCGACGGCGAATACGATCTGGCCGGCTTCATCGTAGGTGCCGTAGACCGCGATAAGCTCGTCACCGGCGCAACCATCAAGCCGGGAGACGTCCTCATCGGCCTGCCCTCAACCGGCCTCCACACCAACGGCTACTCCCTCGCCCGTAAGCTCTTCTTCGAGGCCGCGGGTTACAAGCCCACCCAATACGTTTCCGCCATCAAAGACAAAGCGGGCGCAGCTCTCATGAAGACTCACCGCAGCTATCTGTCGGTCATTCAAAAGCTTGTCACCGCAGGAGTTACCGCAGGTATGGCCCACATCACCGGCGGCGGCATCACCGAGAATCTGCCCCGCATCCTCCCCAAAGGCACGGAGGCCCAGGTAGAAATCGGCTCCTGGCCAGTGCTGCCAATTTTCGACCATCTCCGCACCCTCGGCCAGGTCTCGCAGGAGGAAATGATGCGCACCTTCAACATGGGAATCGGCCTGATCGCCGTAATCCCCGCCGCCAAATTCGCCCGCGCCAAGTCGCTCCTGGACCGCGCCGAAGAGAAATTCCACGTAATCGGCCGCATAGTAAAAGGCGACCGCCGTGTCCAATACACCTAACCGAACCGCAGACGAAGGGGCCCTTTCAACATGGGAAAAAAATTGCTCCGTGCCCCGTTCTTGCGATTTTTTCCTATCGCAAGGGCGGGAATCGATAACACCCAACCGGCCGTTAAACCGGGCTTTGAAAGGGTCCGACTTCAATAGCCTGCCCTGAGCAGAGTCGAAGGGTGCCAATAAAGCCCATCAAATCGGCGTCGGGCTTTACAGCCTGCGGAAAAATTCGCATGGGCTCAACCTCGGAGGCTTTGTAACAAGGGCACGGCTTTAGCCGGGCCGATAAAGGCCAATAGAATGAGTTGGGCTTCAGCCCCTGCTAAGGTTCACCGAGCAAAACTCTGAATCGGATTTCACCCGCAAGCGTCCTTTTTACCGCAGCCTGTTTAGACCCTGAGGGATATCTTGGACCCCGCCAACAAAGCTCACCGCCTGGCCATCCTCCTCTCCGGCCGAGGCTCCAACTTCCTCGCCATCGCCAACTCCATCCGCGAAGGCCGTCTCCCCAGCGCCGAAATAGCCGTAGTCATCTCCAACGTCGCCGACGCCGGCGGCCTCCAAGCCGCAGCCGACCTCGGCCTTCCTCACCAACTCATAGTCTCCAAAGGCCGCCCCCGCGCCGACCACGACGCCGAAGTCATCACCTGCCTCCAATCTCATCGTGTGGGCCTGGTCTGCCTCGCCGGCTACATGCGCCTCCTGTCACCCGAGTTCATAGCCGCCTTCCCCAATAAAATCATCAACATCCACCCATCTCTACTCCCCGCTTTTCCCGGCCTGGAAGCCCAGCGGCAAGCCTTTGACTACGGCGTAAAAGTAGCCGGCTGCACCGTCCATTTTGTCGATGAACATCTCGATCACGGCCCAATCATTCTCCAGCGCGCCATCCCCGTCCTCGAATCCGACGACGCCCACTCGCTCTCCCAGCGAATCCTGGTTGAAGAGCACCAAGCCTACACCGAAGCCATAGCCCGCATCGTCAGCGGCGACTACGAGATCCGCGGCCGCCGATTCGTCCCCTGCACCAAGCTTTGAGGTTGGAATCATCCTGTCCGCGAAGCATCGAAAAATTCCTACGAAGCATTTGCAGATTAATTCCATCCGCACGCGCATAATGACTGCATGTCGAACCCGCCACAACGACCTTTCCGGCGTCGTCGCCCTCGACAAAGCGAAAACAATTAATTGTTTTCATCGAAAACCCCATTTTTCGGACTCTTTGGCAAGCTCACTAAAGTCGATAACATACCTACAATCAATTAGTTATATTGATTTTCCGACGGCGGGTATGTTTACTTAACAGTTAATAGAAGGTGCCAAAAAAGGCCCGTTTTTTGCCGAAAAAACCGGCGTTTTGGATGATTTTAAGCGGGAAAAGGCCTCCCTTTCAGAGCCCGCTGGGCTTTTCCCAAGAAGCCGCTCCCAAGAGGTGGCCTTCACAATCTCCGTTCAACAATCCGGGAGACTCAGACCAACTTGTCAAGCGATCCCACAACAGCGGCAGCTGTAAACGGATGAATCAATGTACCTTCCACACGCCTCCCACTTTGCCGAATATATACCCCAATTTCCCTACCCTTATAGATATCAACCAAACAAGGAGCCTCATAAATGAATTCCATCTCAAACATCTGGAACCACCCCAGAACATCGGTAGCCGGCCTGCTCATTGCCATTGTCACCATCGGCGGAGTCCTCGCGCACCAGGACATCAACCTCGGCCACGCTGGTTCCGGCACCGTCGTCGCGCTCGTAGGCGCAATAGCAACCGCGCTTCTGGGCCTGCTAGCCAAAGATCCGGGCACCCCCGCCGCATCCCCAAATTCGACCGTCAAGCTAGGAGCCTGGGCACTCATCGCCCTTCTGCTCCCGCTGCCGTTCGCCGCCGGCTGCTCTGGCGCAACCGTTGCCCAGGACATCGTCAACTGGGCCCCCGCCTTGCAAAGCGCCGTAGCCACCGTCGACTCAACGGCTGCTCTGCTGGCCCCCGCTGATGCACCGATCTTTACCGCAGCCACAATCGGGTTTGACACCGCCTCAAATCTGCTCGCAACCCAGGCCAAGGCTTATCTCGCCAATCCCACGGCCAACCTGTTGGCGCAGATTCAGAGCCAGATCGTGGTATTCCAGCAGCAGGTCAACTCCTCGCTCCTCGAGGCCATAAAAATCTCCGACCCCGCCAGCCAAAAGCACGCCCTTGCAGCGGTCCAGGCCGTATCAACCGTAGTAAGCGCAATTTTGGCTCTGGTTCAATCCATTTCGAGCAAGTCCGCAGTAGCCCAGATGGCCACAAATTCCATCATCAAACTCGCGGCAGTGCAGCCGCTTCTCGACCCATCCCAAGCCATCCAGGCGGTATCCGCCCACTATGGCGAGTCCCAGGGCTCCGCGAGCATTCAGGTAGCCCAAGCCACCAAAAACCAGCGTCAAGCCGGCTTCTAAGCAGCCACAAAGCAGAACGGGCCGCCCCAAACTGGAGCGGCCCGAACAAGCTGGCAGATCGAAGGGTACGAGCTTCAGCTCGTACATACACTTCACAAAACAATGGGCTTCAGCCCCTGAGGGACTTTCGGCCCGAACGAAGATACCCCTAAGTCTCCCGAGTTTCCCCAAGAATCAACTTGATCGTAATCTGCTTCTTGCCGCGATAGATCGTCACGCTGACAGTGTCCCCAGCCTGGTGCTTGTCCATCAGCGCGTTGATATCCTCCGGATCGGTAACTTCCTTCCCATCCACAGCTACAATCAGGTCGCCGCCCAGCATAATCGGCATGTTTCCCACATACGCCTGCTGATTTCCGCCTTTAAGCCCCGCCCGATCGGCCGCCCCGCCCGGAACCACCTTCTGAATCAGCACGCCAGAATCGACCGCCAACCCCATTTGCGAAGCCAGATCCGGCCCAATGCCGTAAGAAACAATCCCCAGCGATGGCCGCTTGACCTTCCCAAACCGTGTCAAATCAGCCAGTACTGCCTTCGCCGTGTTGATTGGAATCGCGAAGCCAATTCCCGAGCTCTGCTCCGCGCCATTCGAAGCGATCATGGTGTTAATCCCAATCACCTCGCCGCGCGAATTCAGCAGCGGGCCGCCTGAGTTGCCCGGATTGATAGCCGCGTCTGTCTGAATAGCGTCTTCGATCGGTGCATTCTCCGACCCTCGAATTGACCGGATCGAGCTGATGATTCCCCGCGTCATAGTTCCGCTCAGGCCAAAGGGATTCCCAATCGCATACACCTTTTGCCCCACTGAAAGCCCAGCCGAGTCAGCCAGCGTTACCGGCTCAAGATTGGGCGCATCGATCTGTAGCAGCGCCAGATCGTGCATCTTGTCCGTGCCTACCACCTTGGCCGCATAACGATGCTTGTTGCTCAACATCACTTCCACGCCGCGATTGGCGCCCTCAACCACGTGGTAGTTAGTCAGCACATGCCCGGCACGGTCCAGAACAAACCCCGACCCCTGACCCTGCTGCGGCACCGTTCCGTAGAAGAAGTTGAACACCAGCGTAGTTGAAGTAATGTTCACCACCGAAGGCAATACCCGCTTGTATACAGCTATATTGTTCTGCTCCTCTGCATCGTAGGACGGCGCAGCCTCAGCCTCCGTCAATTCCAGCCCAGACCCGACGTTATGCACCACGCCCGGCAGCGCCAAACGGCTCGCGGCAGAGTGGGCAAGGCTGCTGGGCCAATGCGTAGTGGCATACCAGAATCCGCCCACCAGCAGAACAACCAGAACAACAACGCGCAATTTCATGGCTTTTCGACCTGAATAACCTTCCTCTTGCATATACGGCGTACGAGTCTCTCTCGGTTCCATGGACCAATCAACCGCCGCCGTCTCTATTTTAAAGACTCGTCCCTGTGGAATATGTTGCTCTCCGCCCTCAGTCGCTGCCAAAGCGCCACAACCTGGGAACGCAGCCCCTCCAGATCTCCCGTATTTTCGAGAACATAGTCCGCCCGCGCCACTTTTTCCGCATCAGGAATCTGGCGCCCCAATCTCATGCGCGCATCAGCTTCGGCCGCTTCTCGACCCGCGGCATCCGGACTAACTCGAGCCACATAGCGCGCAATCTTAGCCTCCTCAGGCGCAGTCACCACCACAACCCGGTCAAAGCGCCGCCGCCAGTCAGCCAGCACATTTTCCATTTCTCCGCGAGCGCGCGCATCCCGCTCAACCTCAAAGATCAACGCAGTCTCAACCACCGCCACCGCCGCCGGGTCGATTGCAAAGACCTCGTCCATCCAGCGCCTCTGCGCCGCAATCACCGCAGGATGGACGATCGCGTTCAAGTCGTTAATCCGCCCACCCTGGAACGCAAGCTTCGCCAGCCGCGCCCGATCCAGCCGCCCATCCACGCCCACAACTTCCTGCCCAAAACACTCCACAATCGCGGAAAAAACCGATTGCCCCGGCTCCATCAGTGCCCGCCCAAGTTCATCGGCCTCAATCACCTGCGCCCCAAGTTCGCGCAGATAACCCGCAACCGTGCTCTTGCCGCTGCCCAGCCCGCCCGTTAGTCCCACACGCAGCATCTTCTAAAGCCCCCGCCTCATCCGAGCCGCCCGGACAGTATTCGCCATCAGCATTGCAATAGTCAGCGGCCCCACCCCGCCCGGCACCGGCGTATAAGCCCCAGCCACCTCAAACGCGAGCGGATGCACATCCCCCACAATCGTCGAGCCTCTCTTCGCGAACGCCGCCTCCCGCTTCGCGTTCCCCGCGAAATACCGCTCAAACTCGCTCCGCTCCGTGATCCGATTGATGCCCACATCGATGATCGTCGCCCCCGGCTTTACCATGTCCGCCGTAATGAACCCAGGCCGCCCAATCGCCGCCACCAGTATGTCCGCCTCCCGCGTCACAGCTCCCAAATCCCGTGTCTTCGAGTGGCAGATAGTTACCGTCGCATTCTCATGCAGCAGCAGCATAGCCGCCGGCTTGCCCACAATATCGCTTCGACCCACCACAACCGCATTTTGCCCAGCCATAGCAATGCCGCTGCGCTTCAAAATCTCAATCACTCCCGCCGGCGTACAAGGAGCCAGCGCCGGCCGTCCCGCCTGCAAGCGCCCCGCATTCACAGGATGAAACCCGTCCACATCCTTGCCCGGCGACACGGCATCCAGCAGCGCCTTGGCATCCACCTGCGACGGCAGCGGCAACTGGATAAGAATCCCGTCAATCTCGTCGCGATCGTTCAAGCTGGCCACAAGTTCCAGCATCTCCTCTGTAGTCACCGTCTCCGGCGGCGTAATCAGCTCGCTATATAGGCCCAGATCCGCGCATGTCTGCACCTTGCTGCGCACATAGATCTCTGAAGCAGCCACATGGCCAACCAGCACCGCCGCCAGTCCCGGCCGAATCCCCAACCCCGCCAGCGCGCGCACATCCGCCGCCACTTCCTCTTTGATCTCCGCAGCAATCGCCGCCCCATCCAAAATTCGTCCCATCATCCGCTCCAACCCCATCCTATCGCGGACGTCCAGGCTTATCCGTCTATCAACCGCGATACCCTTTCATAGATTTTGAGAAAGCATCCCCCGCCAGTCATTTGGCAGATATTGCGAATAAATATGATAAAGTGGTTATAGCAGTTATAGCATTTAAGTTAGCATCGAAGTCCAGAGCGAGAGGTGGAAATGGAAATTGAAGAAAAAGCGGCATGCACTTCGATCACGGAGCAAGATCAGCTCGAGGTCCAGGCGCTCTACAAAGAGTTGCGAAAGGGTGAGGCCAAGTTGGTGGGGCCCGATGGAAGGGCACAGTCTCTACCACCTAACCTCTATTCATTTCTTTGCAAGTTGCTGGACGACCTCAAGGCCGGCAAGTCCGTCACTCTGCTCCAGAACGAGGCCGAGTTGACGACTGTGGAAGCCGCCAAGCTCCTTGCTGTTTCCCGCCAGTTTCTTATCGGATTGCTCGATCAAAACCAGATTCCTTACCACATGGTTGGAACCCACAGGCGGATTTATGCCCGCGATGTTCTGGCCTACAAAGGAAGGAGAGATTCGGTACGCCGCAAGACTTTAGACGACCTGGCCCGAGCCGAGTTCGAAGACGGCATTTACGATCAGATCTCCTTTGGTGGCCAAAACGAAGCAGGACAATCGTGAAGTTGCGGGAAGGAAAGTCGCGCGCTTTCCTGTGCGGAGTATTCACTTTCGTCGTTTCGGGAAGCAGGCGAGCGAAGTGATACTGTCCCTCAATAATGACTATTCCGCCGTCTTGGACACTTGCGTACTGGCTCCAATGCCGCTTTGCGACATTCTCCTTCGTGCTGCGGATGAACCCGCACTATATCGGGTCTACTGGAGTGAAGAAACCATCATCGAACTTCACCGGACGCTGCTCAAGTTTGGCCGAACAGAACAGCAGGCGAATCGCCGCGTAATCGAAATGCAAAAGGCCTTCCCGGAGGCATCCATCCGCGTCCCAAATGGCCTCTTGGAAGCGATGCCAGATGTCCCGGACCCATGCGATAGTCACGTGATCGCCGCCGCGATCATTGCCAAGGCAGATGTAATTGTGACCAGCAACTTGAAGCACTTTCCTGGGGATGTGTTGGAGCCATACCAGCTTCTGGTCCACTCGCCGGACGAGTTCCTGTCGCATATCTACCATCTGAATCCTTCGACGATGCTGGAGAAACTGGACAATCAGGCCAGCGCCATCGGGCAGTCCAGGGCAAGAATCATTGAGAGGCTCCAGCCGGTAGCTCCGCTTTTCGTAAAGGCGGTCCTGTCCCGCGAATCAATGTAATCGGCGAGAGCTTTTTGCCGCCAGCCTGCATGCAAATCATCACCGCTCCAGATGGCCAATTAGTCCTGTCCCCGGAGTATCCTTGACCCATGCCCCCGCGCCGGCTTCGCCAATCCATCTGGACTCTCCTGGCAATCCTCGCCTCCGCGCCCGCATTCGTACTCGGCTCCCAAACCGGCCACTTGCCGGCCGAGCCACCACCTCAGGCATCCATCACCACGCCCCCACTCATCATCGACAGCCTAGGCAAAGGAACAGCCCCCCTTGACGGCCCCTGGCAATTCCAACTCGGAGACAATCCAGCCTGGTCCGCCTCTGCGTTCGACGATTCCCCATGGGAGCAACTCACCGCCGACCAACCCTGGGGAGCGCAGGGTCACGAGGGCTACACTGGTTTCGCGTGGTACCGGCGTCGCATCACCCTCACACCCGTGCCGGGCGCACAGCCGAATTTCTCCCTCCTGATCGAAAGCCTCGACGACGCGTACGAGCTCTATTGGAACGGCCAGCTCATCGGCAGCAACGGAAAACTTCCTCCACACGCAGCCTGGTACCGCAATCAACCGCCGCAGATTTATGGTCTCGGCCCGGCGCGCACGGGCGTCCTCGCGGTTCGTGTCTGGAAGGCGCCCCTTGCTTCATTTGACTCCGACGTTGTCGGCGGCTTTGAAGCACCCCCCGTTGTGGGAAGCCCCGAAGCCATCGCCGCCCGCAAAGCTGCCTTCGAATACCGCTGGCTCCGCGGCATCCAATCCCTTTTCGCTCTCAGCTCGCTCTACGCGCTGGTAGCTCTTCTCAGCCTTCTTGCATGGTTCCGTGATCGCCGCCAATGGATCTTCCTCTGCATGTCCGGCTTCTGCCTCGCCCCCATGGGGGCTCTGGTCCTGGATGGCGCAATGTTCCTCCACTGGCCCTTCAATATTGAGCTCGCCCTCGACCAGCCCGTCTACGCCATCCAGGACATCTCCCTCTGGTTTCTTCTCGTTTCGCTCCTCCAGCTCCATCAGAATCGCCGCCTCGTCCGTGTAGTCCGCATAGCTGCCGTCATCAATCTCGCAGCCTACGCGGTCGACGGCATCCTCATCTTCTGGTTCGCTCAATGGGCTCGTCCCCAGCAAATAGCTGACGCGCTCCTGACCGCCGTTTACACCCTCATCGAAACCCTCCCGCTGGTGCTGGTCGGCTTCGCCGTAGCCCGCCGCAAGCAGCTCGACGTCGCGCGCTGGATGGTCGCGATCCTTGCATTTCTCACCGAGATGCTCTCCGTCCTCCAGGTCGCCGTCCAGCAAGGCAGCCGATTCACCCATTGGACTTTCGGGGATTGGTTCTTGAAGCCCCTCTTTACCCTGGACGGCAACCCCATTCAGCCCTACACCGCGGCCAGCACGCTCCTGCTTTTCTCAATCGTCTACGCCGTCTACCGCCATGCCGTCGAGAACAGCCGCCGTCAAAACGCCCTGGAGCAGGAATTCAAAAGCGCCCGCGAACTGCAACAGCTGCTCATCCCCGAATCCCTCCCGAAAATCCCCGGCTTCACCCTCACCAGCGCCTATCGGCCAGCTCTCGAAGTAGGTGGCGACTTCTTCCAGATCGTTCCACTTGCCGACTCCTCCACCCTCGTCATCCTCGGTGACGTCAGCGGTAAGGGCCTCAAAGCTGCCATGACCGTGTCGCTGATTGTCGGCGCCATTCGTGCCTTGGCCGATGACCATCCCAATCCCGCCCACCTGCTTGCGCGACTTAATCGCAGCCTTCATGGCCGCATGCAAGGCGGTTTTGCTACCTGCACCGCGCTCCGCCTGACATCCGAAGGCAGTTGTCAGATCACCAGCGCAGGCCATCCTGGACCCTTCCTCAACGGCCGCGAAGTGGACCTACCCGGAGCGCTTCCCTTGGGTCTCACCCCGGAAGTTGAATATCAGGAAGCCGCCCTCGTTCTCCAGCCCGGTGACCGCCTCGCCCTCTTCACCGATGGCCTTCTCGAAGCCCGCAATGCGTCAGGCGAGCTCTACGGGTTTGAGCGCCTGCAAGTCCTCTTCGCATCCCGTCCCTCCGCAGAGCAAGCCACCGAAGCAGCCGTCGCCTTCGGCCAGGACGACGACATCACCGTCCTCACTCTGACCCGCCTCCAACCCGCCTAAAACTTTCCGTCCCCATCCTGAAACCCGCCCCTAACCCCTCCCATCCAGGCACTAATCGGCCCACAATCTCACTTCTCCAGCATTCAATGTGACTTTCGACTGTATAAAATCCCTCAACTTGCCGACAGAGTCCTTGCCGGGTTTTATTCGCTCGGCCAATAACCCTCCCCCAGGGCTTGCACTGGCCGGAGGCTGCGCCAAAAACTATCAGATCGCCGAATGGAGTGCTCCACCGTGAAGACTGCAGTGCTAAGAAATACCCCCATCCGTCCGCCATGGGGACATTTGCGCCTGCCGCCATTTCCCCAGGTCGCCATTCGAGTTCTCCAGCTCATCAACAACGAGAAGGTCCAGCTGCACCAGTTGAGCGAGCTCATTTCTTCTGACGCCGCCTTTGCCAGTGAAGTCCTCACCATTGCAAACTCTCTGGTCTATGCCCCCCGCTTTCCCGCCTGCACCATCCTCCAGGCCATCGCCGTGATGGGCGCCAATCACCTTCAGGGTATGTGCTTGACCGTGGGAGTAAGATCCTATCTCGGCAAGTCCCTGACCCATCCGCTCATCCGTGGCGTTTGGCGGCACAACCTGGCCTGCGCCATGATCGCCGAGCAGCTTGCTGCCGCCGGCTTCATGGACAAGGACACCGCTTACACCTCGGGCGTCTTGCACGATATTGGACGTCTGGCTCTTGCTGTGCTCCGACCAACCGAATATGCGGATCTGCTGTCTTTGCATCAGGGAACAGGCCCCAGCATCCTTCCACTGGAAACAGATTTATTCGGGTGCGATCATTGCCAGGCAGGAAAGTACCTCATTGCCGATTGGAAGCTGCCCTCTGAGTTCGATCCCATCGTGTCCGACCACCACACCGCTCGCCGCACCGATGGCGCGTGGAGCATGGCTGAATTGGTAAAGATCAGCTGCAGAATGGCTGACGCGGCAGGCTTTCCCGCGTTCCCCGGCTGCGAGATCACGCCGTTTCCCGAATTGCTGGAAGAGTTGCCCGCTCGAGAGCGCAGATCGTTTCACGCCGACCTTGAAACCCTCTCAAACGCAGTCGCAACCAGAATTAACGCCGCTGAATCCCTCTAACCGCAAAGCCAACCGAACGGCCCAATTTTCGGAAAAATCGCGACGGAGGGAGGCGGGGGTTTCAACCCCCGCAAACAGCCAACATTGTTTACCTGGCTTTAGCCTCGGCCGGTCGCTCGCCAGCCCCTCAACTTACGCGCAGCACCATCTTCAACGTCTCACCCGGCGCTTTGGTCATCCTGTCGAACGCCTGCTGTCCTTCTTCAAGCGGCAACTCCATCGTCCAAGGCCGCAGGTCGATTTCGGCCGCCGTCAGCAGCTTCAGCGCCCGCTCAAAGTCCGCCGGCGTATAAGCAAACGACATGGCCACCCGATGCTCCTTGCGGATGCTGGTAACGAAATCAATCTCGCTGCGCTCCTGCCCCATCCCCAACAGCACCACCAACCCACCCGGCCTGCACAGGTCGAAGGCCGCCTGCCGCGCCGGACCAACCCCGGAAGCATCGAGCACCAGGTCGAGCCCGCGGCCGGCAAAGTGCTTTGCTTCCTCTCGCCCAGATTCGGTCGCAACGTTAGCTGCTACCGTGGCGCCCATGCTCCGCGCAGTCGCAAGCCGAACATCGCTCACGTCCTGCACCAGCACCTCCCGCACACCCAGCCGTTTTGCCGTCAGCAGCGCCAAGGAACCCATAGTCCCCGCGCCCACAATCCCCATTCGGAAAAACGGCAGCGGCGCCGAAATCCTGAAAAGATGGACGATGTTAGCCAGCGGCTCGGCCACCACGGCCTGCGCATCGCTCAGTTCGTCGGGAATCTCATACACCTGCGTCTCGGGGACGCTGACAAACTCCTGATAGCAGCCAGCGGTCTGGTCCATACCCAGCAGCCGCCAGCTTTCACACAGGTTTTGCGCGCCGCTCAAGCAAGCCGCACACCGCCCGCAGCTGATCAGCGGATTGGCCACCACCCGCGTGCCATCCGCCTTGCGTCCCACCAGCTCATGCCCCAGCACCAAGGGCGGAATGCGCCGCCGGCTATGCCCCAGGAATCCCGAAATGTCCGATCCGCAAATGCCCGCAGCAGCAACCGCAATTTCGCATTCCCCCACGCCCGGCCGCAGGCGAGGACGATCTTCCAGCGTCACCTGATGAGGTGCCGAATAAACCAGAGCTCGCATCGTTCTCCTTTACTCACTTCGTTGCGGTCGATTCCTCAAAAAACACCAGTTCCGAGCTCAACGGATCACGCAAATACATCGCCAGCCCTGTGGTCATCAACTTTTTCCCCGAGGACTCGCGATCCGGTGAGCTTCGATCCTCAAAATGCAGCCGATAGTGTTTTCCGGCGCCCAGACCGGCCAGCACAAAACGGTGTTCCGTCTCGTCGGCAACCGACCCGCGAAACGCATACACAACCCCCTTGCGCCGCGCTGGATCCCAATATTCCACGCCGTCCCAGTGGATACCATCGGGCCGGTCAGACACATGATAGAGCCGCGCGTCGCGAATCAGCGGCCGCAGGTCCTTCTTGTAAAGCGCGAAGGCCTGCCGCGCAGCTTTGTGCTCTTCGGCATTCCACGCAGCCGTGTCCGTCATGATTGTCATCCAGCCCATCATTCCGCTACGCAGCATGTAGAGAAAGCTTTCCAGCTTCGGAGTCGGCCATTTCTCCACGTAGCTCTCGAGCATAGGCGGCGGCAGAACGTAGCTTGCATCAAAAAAGGCTCGTCGATTTGAAAGTGGGTCGTACGAATCCGTGATGGAGAAGTAGTCCCCGTGGGCAGCCGAACCAAAGTCCACCATCCGGCCGCCGTCGTTGCAAATCTCGAACAGCAGTCCCGGATGATCGCGACGAACTTTCTCATAGATGTCATAGTAGGCGCGAACCGCGTGGTAGCTTACGTCCGTGGAATTCGATGCCAGAACAAATGTGAAGCCGCTGTCGCGAATCAAGCGCATGGAGCTCCGGTCCGGAGGCGCATGGGGATGATCGCCCTTTGTGCATCCCTGCGCCACAAGATAGCCATCGTGCTCAAGCATGTCCAGGTGATAGTCCTCGACAATCCGCTTCACCTCTTTGGCTGCATAGTCGTGTGCCGCGGGAACTCCTATGTCGATCGTCTGGCCTTTAAACTCTTCCGGTTTCCAATCCTGTTGTAAGCCGGTAACCAGCCAATCGCTCACCGTATCATCGCGCACATTCAATGCTCCCGGCTCAGTGTCCAGCGCAGCCTGCGTCCAATCCACCCAGATGCCGAATCGCAGTCCCTGCTTGTGCGCCTCGTCCGCAATCGTCGCGAGCCCGTGAGGGAACTTCTTCGCGTCAGGATACCAATCGCCAACCCCGCGGAACCACCCGGCGTCCATGTGAAACATCTCCAGACCAAGCTCTTTTGACTCCGCGATCATCTTCAGCGCCAATGGCTCATCCACTTGCATTCCACTGCCCCAGCTATTGTTCACGGTCAGCGGATATTGTGGGTCCTTCCAAGTCGTTGGATTGCCCAGGACTGTGCGCACCCAAGGCCGCAGTTGGTTTCCCGCGCCATCCGGCCCACCTGTGAATACCCCCAGAAAAACCGTCGGCGTCTCAAAGCTCTCGCCAGGCTCAAGCCTTGTGCGAAATGGCCCAGGTTCAGGATCGAGTCCCAGCACGCTGTTCACGCTGTCGCCGGTCCGCTCCAGCGAGATGCGCGTTCTTCCGCTGAATTCAATCCCCGCGTACCAGCCGCTTTCTGTGTTGTCTGCACGATAGACAAACTCGGCAGGGATGATCTCCCGCTTCTCGCCCGCTAAAGGATGCGCGTAGGTTGTCGACTTGCCGACCCAACGGTAGCCTACATCCACCCTGTCCTGATGCGTGCCCTCGGCAGACGGGGTATCCGCGCCCTTCTCTACATAGAAATTGCGGAGCGCCCTTGTTGGGGCAGCGCGCCAGTTGAGCCGCAGTGAGTCAATCATCGGCAGCCATACTTCGCGACCGCTCAAGTTCTCAATTGTGATGCGGTGTTCGGCTGGCCCGAAATCCGCCCGCACCTGCCATTGCCAGAGCAACCGGAGATGCGGCTCCTTGCATTCGTAGACAAACACAACCTTGCGCAGGTCATTGTGACCCAGATCCGGCTTGAGCTGCCATGTGACGGGAATAGAGACCGCATCGATCTCCACGCGGTCCGGCAGCGATTCTACCTCTGGATTTGACCAGAAAACATCCTTCGTACTCGCAGCCCTCGTACCTTCGATCCACTGTAGGCGCGGCCCCTGAGCCTCATCACGCAGATAGACATGAATGCTTGAATTGGAAACAATTTTCGGTGGCGGAATCTGTGTAGCTTGCACTCTGCAGCAAAGAGCGAGGCTTACAAGGGCAGCTGTTGACGCCAGCAGGTGAAAACGCGCGCACCTGGCGTGCGCCATGATCACCATTGGCCAAAATCCGGTCTGGCGTCTTTCAACACTCACCGAGCTACGATAGGGGTTCGGCGCTGAGATCGGCAACCCTGGACCCCTCACCCCTTTTGAATCGTCAGACCTTTTGAACCGTCAGACCAGCGCGCTCAGCAATCATCCGCGCTACTCTCTTCGCCCGGAAGAATGTGTACGACGAATAGGTCGCCCGGCTGCCATCTGTTCCCAGAATCGTAAACTCCTGCACGTTGCCAACCGGCTTCTGCTGCACCGAAGCTACGTGCTCCCAGGGAATAAACAGTTCTCCCGGCTTCTTTTTCGTCCCAAGATTGAAGTCCACACCCCGCCCATCCAGCTTCACGTTGAAGCTCAGCATCCGCGTGCCCCACTTCCAAAGCGCCGGACACATCACGCACATCATGAATCCACCGAGTCCCCACTGAGCCGCAGCCAGCACCCGCATAAAACTGATCGCACTGATGGGACTCAGCACCGAAAAGATCATCAGCATCATGCAAAGCCCAATAAACATCGAGCAAATCCCCATGCCCATCGTCAACCAGCAAATAATTCTGCTGTTATGCAGCACCACAGGCCTCGCGCGCTCAATGGCCAACTGTCCCGTAATTCCGGCAATCGCGCCGGCCTGATTCGGCTGGATAGAATCACTCGCACTCATCACCTGATCTCCTGTTCGAAGGCGCTCACAGCACAGCCCCGTCGTAGTGATCGCGCCGTCGCGCACAACAATGCGTCAACAATCCGCAAATCAACTCAATGCACTTTCCCCTGGACATCCACCAGCACCTGGTGCGCTTCGGCACTCATCAGCTTCGCGCCCGGAGAGATTGAATTCGCCAGCAACTTATCCGCCGTCTGAGCATGCGGAAGCGCCTCCTCATAGCGATGCTGCCCGACCAGCGCCTCGGCCCAGATCATGTGCGTCGCCCCAAACCGCCGGTCTGTCGGCGCCACCTTGCCCTCCTGCACTGCCATCATTTCTTTTGCGCCCTTCTCTCCCTCTTCAAAGTGGCCCGTCAGCACGTATGCCTTGGAGAGAAAGTAGAGCGGCTCGGCAAATTCGGGAGTCGCGCCTTCAAGTTTTCTCCATGTTGGTATCGCAGATTCCATCATCGGAAGAGCCTCTTTCGCGCGGCCAAGTTTCATCAACGCACCCGCCATGAATTCCTGCTCGGTAAGTGCTCCGCTGCTGTCCGGGCCCGTGCACTGTGAGTAGCCATCGTATGCGCGCTGGTAAATCGGCAAAGCAGCCTGCACTTCTCCGCGCATTTCCTTGGTATAAGCCAAGTCGCCGTAGACCTCCGACTGATCGCACAGCGCTGCCGGGTCTTTGCTGTATACATCCAGCGTCTGGTTGAAAATCTGCTCCGCTTCGTCCAGCCTGCCGCGTAATTCAAGATCCTGGCCCAGCAGATACAGCACGTCGGCAGTCTCGCGGTCGCTCAGGTTATTGTCGCGGCATTCTTTTGCCGCATCCTGCAACAGCCGCACATTATCATCGCTGCGATAGCCGTTATTGTCGCGGTTCCAGGCATAGAAGACCGCACTCCAGGCCCGCACCGAGGGTGGTACACCGGGCCTTCGTGAGAGTTCCAGCGCGTGAGCCGTCAAAGCTTCACCGGCCTGCATCTGCCCTTGAAGATAGGCGATGTTCCCGGAAAACGCTTCAGACTCAGCTTCTGCCGGAATGTCTTTTGCCCCTTTTGCGCTGGCAATGGTATCCGTTAATACTTTCTGTGCACTATCGAGATCGCCATTTTCGTACATCGATTCAGCCAGTCCAAGCTGCGCCTCGCGTAAGTCCGAGGGGTTTTTGATGTACTGCGGCAACATCTTCACGCCCAGTTCCAAAAACTCTGGAACCGTCGTCGACGATTTGCCCGTGTAGTTCGAATTGGCCAGCTTGAACAACCGGTACATGAAAGTCTGCATGCGCAGCGCGCGCTGTCCTTCACGTACCGCCTGCTCCTGCCGCCACCCCGCGTATGCAACTGTCGCCACCAGCGCCAGCACCACCAGCACCGTTGCCGCCACGGCTCCCCGATTACGCCGCACAAATTTGCCCACACGATAGAGCGTTGTTTGCGGTCGTGCCAACACCGGCCTTCCACTCAGATACCGCTGTATGTCCTCGGCCAGCGGGTCGATCGATGGATAGCGGTCCTTCGCTCGCGGGCGCAGACACTTCTGCACGATCGTCGCCAGGTCTCCGCTCAGCATCTGCCGCAAACGGCTCTCCGACATGTCTCGCTGCTCCGCCGCATCCGGAGTCACCCCTGCCGTCAATCGCTCCGGCTCCTGCTCCCGAATCGCCCGCTCGATCATCGCCGCCACTGAAGCTTTGTTCCCTGGCCGCGTGCCTGCAAGCAGCTCAAACAGAATCGCTCCCAGCGCATAGATATCGCAGGAAGTCGTCACCGCCTCGTTGCGCAATTGCTCCGGACTGGCATACGCAGGCGTCGCCATCACCGTTGTCGTCAACCGGCTATCGGTCTGGATCAGCTTTGAAGTCCCAAAGTCCAGCAGCTTCACCGTGCCGTCTACTGTCACAAGGATGTTCGACGGCTTCAGATCCAGATGGACAATCAAATTGCGATGCGCATACGCCACCGCATCGCACACCTGAAGAAACAAGGTCAGCCGGTCGGCAATCCCCAGCTTGTGCTTGTCGCAATATTCGTCGAGGTGGGCACCGTCCACATACTCCATCACCAGGTAAGGTTGCCCACGCTCGCTCAGCCCAGCATCCAACATGCGCGTGATATTCGGATGGTCAAGAGACGCCAGAATGTGCTGTTCCCGATGAAAGCGCTCGATGAACCCTGGCCCCGCGGAATGTGGCGCAAGCACCTTCAACGCCGCCCGTTGCAACGCCCCGCCCGCCATCCGCTCAACCAGGTACACCGCGCCAATTCCGCCGGTACCCAGATGCCGGATCAGCGCATATGGCCCAATCTTGGTGCCCACAGCCGAATCCTGAGGCAGCGTCTTCACCGGCTCCTCAAGGCTCGACGCCGTAAAGATCTTCAGTGCCCGTCGCCGCAGCTTCTCATCGGGGCACTTTTCCGTAAGCACCCGTTCTCGATCTTCGTCGGGCGTAACCTCCGCAAGATGGAACAACTCCTGCAGCAATTCCCAATTGTCGGCGTCTTTCGTCATGGATGCCACACCACGTTGGCGCGAAACAAGGGGAAAGTGCCTCAGCGTTGAAAATGTAAGGAAATATCAGGCCTCATGCAGCCGGTCATACAACCAGCCCCGCACAAACCGCAGCTCCCTATCCACAGTAGCCTTCGAAGTGTTCAACAGCTCCGCCGTTTCTTCCGCCGTGAACCCCAGAAAAAACCGCAGCTCAACCATCCTGCACTTGCGTTCATCCAGTTGCTCAAGCTCTTCCAGCACGCGATCCAGGTCCATCATCTCCGCCGGACGCGCATCGATCCATGCCAGATCCGCATGAAGCGGCACCGGAATTCCGCCATCGCGCTTTTGTCTTCCCTCTGACCGCGCATGATCCACCAGAACCCGCCGCATCAGCCGCGCGGAAAGGCTGTAAAAATGCTCGCGGTCTTCAAAGCGAAGGCTCCGCTGTCGAATCAGCTTCAGGAACAGCTCGTTCACCACGCTCGTCGGCTGCAGCAGATTCTCCGGTCGCTCGCCTCTAAACAGCGCACCCGCAATGGCCCTCAGCTGCGGATAAACAAGTTCGAAAAGATGCTCGATGGCCGCAGGGTCGCCCGCTCTCCAATCGCGGAGAAGTACCGTGATTTCACCTGCTTCAGCCATTTAGACAAGTCCTTGACGGCAGTATAGACAATCCAGTGAACTTTTCACCGCTCCTTCTCCTCGATTCGCGGCCTTCAGCGTTTGATGGTATCGTCAGAGTCATCCCGGAAAAGTTAATATCGGGAGCTCCCAACCACCAGCCAGCGTGATTGGCACTCACTTCAGTCAGCCGCATTTTCTCCGGATTCACCTTTGCACTCCAAGTCCAGGCTCGCCATGCGAGTCCACGCTTTCCTATCCCGCTTGGATGAAAGAAAGGAGCAAAACGATGACCCAGTCCGTAGATTCAGCCGATGCGGGCCTTGTTCTTACCCTGGAGGACATCACAAACCTCGCCCAGGAGGGCGGCAAACCGGCCGACACCCTCTTGAACGTGGCCGCCCTGATCGCTGCGCGCTTCGGGACCGATGTTTGCTCGGCTTACCTGTTGGAACCAGACCGCTCCAACCTCGTCCTCGCTGCCACGCTTGGTCTTCATCCTCGATGTATCGGGAAGCTGCGCATGCCGCTCAATGAAGGCCTCGTTGGCCTCGTCGCCGAGCAGGTTCTCCCCGTCGCCGTAGAAGATGTCAGAAAACATCCCCGCTTCAAGTACTTCAAGGATTCGGGTGAAGAAGAATACCGCTCATTCCTGGGCGTGCCCCTCATCGACCGCGGCGTTCTGCAAGGTGTTCTGGTGGTTCAAACCAAGGAGACCCGCGTCTTCCGCGAAAACGAAATTCGCATGCTGGCTGAAGCGGCAAGCAAAGTCGCACCCGTGGTCAGCGAGGCCCGCACGCTCGATCGCTTCATTGGCCCAACTCAGGAACGCCTTTGGGCGCTCGCACGCAACCTCTGGTGGAGTTGGGATCGCGCCTGCGGCAGCATGTTGCGCGACCTCGATCCAACTCGCTGGCGTCAGCTCAATCAGAATCCAATTTCCATGCTCAATGAAATTCCGCTGGAAGAGATTGAGCGTCGCGCTACCGAACTGGGTCTCCACAGCCGCATCAACTATTGCTACCGCCATCAGCAGGAGTATCTGAACGCCGACCGCACCTGGGGCGCCACCAACGCGGGCGTGTTGCGTCCTCGGCCCGTCGCCTATTTTTCCGCCGAGTTCGGCCTGCACGAATCTCTGCCCATCTATTCCGGCGGTCTCGGCGTTCTCGCCGGAGACCACATCAAAAGCGCGTCTGATCTCGACATTCCGCTCATCGGGATCGGCCTCTTCTACAGCCAGGGCTACTTCCTCCAGCGCCTCGACCAAACCGGCTGGCAGCGCGAGGAATATCTACAAACGGATGTCAATCAGCTCCCCATGCAACCGGCCATTGGCAAGAACGGCGAACCGGTAGTAGTGGAAATAGAAACCCGCGGCAGCTCCATTCGCGCCAAAGTCTGGCGAGTCAGGGTTGGACGCATCGATCTGCTACTACTTGACTCCAACGTCGCAGACAACGCGCCCGAGGACCTGAAGACAACCTCGCGCCTTTACGGCGGCGACGCCCGCACCCGCATCCGCCAGGAACTGCTCCTCGGTGTCGGCGGTTTCCGCGCGCTCAAGGCCATGGGTATCTCGCCCGGCGTTCTCCACCTGAACGAGGGCCACAGCGGCTTCGCAGTCCTTGAAGCCATTCGCAACCGAATGCAGGAAGAAGGCGTAGACTTCTACACCGCCGCCAGCCAGATCCCTCGCGAAGTGGTCTTTACCACTCATACTCCCGTGCCTGCCGGGCATGACCGCTTCAACGCCGATCTCATCGAAGAGCACCTCGGCCCCCTGCGCGAACAATTGGGACTTTCGCAGGAAACGCTCATGAGTTATGGCCGCGAAAATCCTTCCAACCACGGCGAGCAATTCTGCATGACGGTGCTGGGGCTCAAACTTTCTCGGCGCGTCAATGCAGTCTCATCACTGCACGGCGAAGTTTCGCGTGCGATGTGGAAAGGCTTATATCCCGGCAGGTCAGAAGAAGCCGTACCCATCGGCCACATCACCAACGGCGTCCACGTCCCATCCTGGCTGGCGCCGCAAATGTCTCGCCTGTACGATCGCTATCTCGGAATCGGCTGGCAAACCAACAGCGGCGATTCCCGCACCTGGGAAGAGATTGAAAAGGTTGACGACGGCGAGCTATGGGAGACGCACCTCACTTTAAAAATCCAGCTTCTCGATTTCGTGCGCCGCCGTGCGCAGGAGCAGGCCCAGCGACGCAGTGAATCGTCGCAAGCTCTACAAGATCTCGGCAAAGTCCTCTCGCCGGACGCCTTGACCATCGGCTTCGCACGCCGTTTTGCTACCTATAAACGAGCCAACCTGCTGCTGGCCGACATCAAGCGTCTCGCCTCCATGGTCAACGACCCCAAGCGTCCCGTCCAATTCCTCTTTGCCGGGAAAGCCCATCCACACGACGAGCCAGGAAAGAAGGTTCTCCAGCAGATCGCCCAGATGATGCGCGACTCCAGCTTCGCCCACAAATTCGTCTTCGTCGAAGACTATGACATCAACGTAGCCCGCTACCTCGTCCAGGGCGTCGATGTCTGGCTCAACAATCCCCGCCGCCCGCTGGAGGCCTCAGGCACCAGCGGCCAGAAAGTCGTCCTCAACGGTGGCTTGAATCTATCAGTGCTCGATGGATGGTGGGCCGAAGCCTACGACGGCCTGAACGGCTTTGCCATCGGCACCGGCCGCACCCACTCCAACCTCGATGTGCACGACAGCCGCGACGGCGAAGACCTCTACCGCGTCCTCCACGACGAGCTGATTCCGCTCTACTATCAGCGTGATCGCGACGGCCTGCCCCTAGGCTGGATCAAGCGCATGAAGCGCACGATAAGGACGCTAGGCTGGCGTTTCAACGCCGACCGCATGGTAATGGATTACACGCTCAAGTGCTACATCCCCGCCGCCGGAGGCACCAGCAGCGAAATCCGCCCACCGTCATAGTTTCTATCGGAGAGCGCGCACAAAGCTGACTCGCCGTCCCGCTGACCAGCTGACTCGCTCGCCTCAATCCGCGAACGCCTCTTCCTCCACCTTAGCCTTCTCAATCAGCTGCACCGGATAATAAGAATTCCGCGTATATTGCTTCACCATCCGATTGGTGTTGAAGTAAGACCCATTAAACGCCAGCGTAGTCCGCATCAACCGAGCCCACTTCTCCGGCGCTTCCAGATAAAGCGGAACCACCGCCGTCTCCAGCTTCTTGTACAGAGACAGCGCCTCTTCCGCGTCGTCCGCGCCATCCTCGATTGCCCAGCCCGTCACGCCTTCAAGGCAACCCTCGATCCACCACCCATCCAGAATCGACAAGCTCGGAACCCCATTCAGCGCCGCCTTCATCCCGCTCGTACCTGATGCCTCATAAGGCCGCTTTGGCGTATTCACCCACACATCCACACCGGCCGTCAGCAGCGCGCCCAGATCCCACGCGTAGTTCTCGAGATAAACAACTTTCAGCAGGCTATTGGACACCTTCGCCGCATCTGCGACCACCTGCTGGATCAGAGCCTTCCCAGGTTCGTCCTGCGGATGAGCCTTGCCCGCATAAACGATCTGCAATCCACCTGCCTGGTTAGCAATCTCCACCAGCCGCGACGGATCGGTAAACAGCAGCGTCGCCCGCTTGTAAGTCGCCACCCGACGAGCGAATCCAAGCGTCAAAATCTTCGGATCCAGCACCACGCCGGTCCGCGATCCAATTTCCGCCAGCAGATTCTCCTTGGCTCGCGCGTGCGCCGCAAGAATTTCCTTCTCCGGCAAGTCAATCGCGTTGCGCAGGTAAAGATTGTCCCTCCGCCAAGCCGGAATCTTCGCATCCAGCATCTGCTGAATCGGCTCCGAGACCCACGTCGGTGCGTGAACTCCGTTGGTAATCGAGTCAATCGGAAACTCCGGGAACATGGCCTGTGACACCTTCGCATGTTGCATCGCCACGCCGTTTGCATAGCGCGAAAACTTCAGCGCCAGCAGCGTCATGTTCAACATCCCATCGCGATAACAGCCCAGCTTCTCCAACCGTGCCGTCCTGTCGCCGCCCAGAATCCGAATCGTCTGCTCGGTCGAGAAGCGGTCATGCCCCGCCGGCACCGGCGTATGCGTCGTAAACACACACTTCTTCCGCACCAGCGCCAGGTCTGACTCCGTAGGAACGCCAAGCGGTCCGCCGCCAAGCTGGCTCTCAATCAGCGCCAGGGTCAACAGCGCCGCGTGCCCCTCATTCATGTGGTACACGTTTACCCGATGCCCCAGCGCATTCGCCATCCGAACCCCGCCCATTCCCAGCACAATCTCCTGCTGCAATCGGTAGTTCGTGTCCCCGCCGTACAGATGGTCCGTCAATCCGCGATCCCATCCCGAGTTGCCGTCGACATCCGTGTCCAGCAGATAAATCGGCACCACATGCCCATAGCGGCCAACCAGATCGTAGCGCCACGCGCGCACCGTGACCACGCGGTTTTCCACGCTGACTGTGATTCGCGCAGCTTCCTCGGTGCAGAAATCCGATGGATTCCACGGCTGCACATCCTCGCTCTGCACACCCCGGCTATCCAGATGCTGCTGGAAATAGCCCTTGCGATGCGCCAGCGTAAACGCCACCAGCGGAACGCCCAGGTCCGCCGCCGAACGCAGCGTGTCTCCAGCCAGCACTCCCAGCCCGCCTGAGTACGTCGGCATCGCCGGATTGATTGCGATCTCCATCGAAAAATAAGCCACCACGCCCGCGGCGGGAAAGGATTCATACGAGAACGGCTTCGGTGTTGTCTGTTGCATCTGTTAATTGTCTCCGCGTCGCTTACATCCTGCAATGCGACGATCTGGGAATAATTTTCCCTGAGGCCGGTTCGGGAACCGGAACCTATCCTGGTCTTCTATCGGCTGAACTGCCGCAATTTTATCAAGTTTGGCGGCTGAAAACGTTGGCACAATCTTGGCAATGGTAAGGATACACATCGCGGGCCAGTCCAAACCAGCCCTTCCTACTCCAGCCGATGGGCTCCATCCGACGCCCGGCAAATATGAATCTGCGGCACAATCCCGATCTGTCCCGCGTAAAGCCCACCCAGTTCCTGAACAAATCCTGCCGCCTCGCTGCGTTCCACAAGATTGATCGTGCAGCCTCCAAATCCCCCGCCCGTCAACCGCGCCCCAATCAACCCCGGTAGTTCCTGCGCCAACTCCACCATTGCATCGGCCTCATCGCAACTGGCTTCAAAATCCTTGCTATAGCTAGTGTGGGCCTCCGCCATCAACCGTCCCAGTTCATTCAGATCGCCCCTGATCAATGCGTCAGCCGCCGCCACCGTTCGCGCATTCTCCGTGATCACATGCCGCGCTCTCTTCAGCGAATTCGGCGTCATCTCCCCGCCCCACTTCTCCAGATCCTCCACCGTCGCGTCGCGCAGAAACCTCACCTCCGGCCTGTGCCTCGCGATGACCGCGCAAGCCGCTTCCACCTCCGCGCGCCGGCTCGTATATTCGCCCCCGGTAATCGCGTGTTTGACCATTGTGTTAGCAATCACCAGGGCCAC
>Ga0206847_10072_pt1 | contig 35852 bp, 15 predicted proteins | sample Alteio_BWOrgCont_17_FD_152880 | JGI IMG/M metagenome (GOLD analysis project Ga0206847, IMG submission 152880) | Enriched cells from forest soil in Barre Woods Harvard Forest LTER site, Petersham, Massachusetts, United States -... | ecosystem: Environmental > Terrestrial > Soil > Temperate forest >... | reverse complement strand
GAAGAAACTATGACGACTCCGATGTCAACCTCGATTGTTCCCTGGCTGAATGTCCGAAACAGCGCGCAGGCCGTCGAGTTCTACAAAAACGCATTCGGAGCCGTCGAGGTTTTTCGCCTTGAGGACCCCGGCGGCAGCGTAGTGGCAAGACTCTCCGTGGATGGCGCCGAGTTCTGGGTGAGCGATGAATCTCCGGAGCACGGAAATTCCAGCCCTGACTCGCTGGGTGGCTGTTCGGTCCGCATCATCCTGACAGTCGCCGATCCGGACGCAATGTTCCAGCGCGCCCTCAACGCTGGCGCATCCCAGGTATGGCCAGTGAGCGAGGAGCATGGCTGGCGCGTTGGCCGGGTCGCCGACCCGTACGGGCACCATTGGGAGATCGGCCGGCCGACCGCTCCAGCCTAACTCAAAAATGAAAGATCAAATCGCTGGCGCCGGTGAACTGGTTCTGATGCAGGCCGCTGTCAAAAGCCTTCTTGTCCCACGCCCGCTCAAACCGCAGTTCAGGACGAAGCTGAACTGTAGTGCCGAACCAGTGATTGAAAGAGATTGTATTTTCGAAATACCTGGTTGCATAACCGGTACGCTGACCTTTCTTGTCGTTCAGAAAATCCGTCCTCAACGAAAGAAAATCATGCACGGACAGCTCCTTTTGCAGGAAATTCACAGCAGCATACTCCGGCGCCGTGCAACGCTCCTCACCAGGCAAGCAGTATGCTGCATTCGCGCCTGTTTCTGGTTGAATACGCCCCCCGATCGCAGGCACGTCGCGCTCATACATGTACCAGGCCTCACTGGCCATGTGTACCGACTTTGAAAACCTGTGGTACCAGGTTGAATCGTACTGCTGCAGATTGTTATAGGCGTAGTTCCCGCTGTTGATGCCGTTCGCGCACGCGTAAATATTGTCATTCACAGAATGCGTGGTGTAGCTAATGCAAGCCGTACCGGAGGGTCTCGCGTCCGGGGTCCACAGCGCAACATCGTGTCCAGCCGTCAGGCCGGCTTGAACAATCCACTGGTCATTCAGCTTGAACGTTCCCATGATTCCGGTATCGGTGAACGGATCAATCGCATAAAGCAGCGAGTGGCTGAAAATGTAGTTGTTGGGCGCGAGCTGAGCCTCGATGCCGGGCACGGAGATGAAGCGTCCCAGGCGCAGATTGGCCCCCTGCAACCAGGGAAAATATATATCGAGATACTCAAGCGTCGGATCAAAGCCGTACTGCCGATGGTGATCCAGAGACTGCCCGCTGAAATAGCCTTTTGCAAACGTAAAGCGATAGTCCGTTCCGTAAAGAGCCGTCAGATGATAGCCCCAGTCAACATGTTTGCGCTGAACGGAATCGGGCAGCCGCTCCGCATAGAGAACTACCTGATTCAGTTCCAGCCGATTGGCGTAAAGATCGTTGGCTTCAGGCAAATTAAGGTGGGAGGATGTGCTGAAGTTCAGCGTGGGATCGATCCAGCCATAAAGCTTGCTTCTGCTAGACGAATTATTGATTGCCGTCATCAGCGGATAACTGTTCGTGTCGGGCTCTCCAATAACCGGCGCGCCACCATAAGACCAATCCTCATTTGGAAAAGGCGGCGCATCAAGCGGTGAAGGAAGGCCGCGGCGCGCTGGCGCTGGTGCGGAAGAAGCCGGCGCCGGCCGCCAATCCTGACGGTAGAACTCCGCCCACCTGGCAAAGAAGTTTTTGTGCTCTGGAGGATTGGAAGAGGGCGCGTTAGGAACCGGATCAGGTGTGGGAGCCGGCTGCTGGCCTCGTGCCGGAAGACGGACCATGATCGCGATTGCGACAAGCCATGCGATCGCGCGCCAATGCCGGGAGCTTCTGGATTTCGGTATCATGGACAGCAGATCTCCATCCAGCATACCGGTTGATGCCGCGCAAGCGTTTGCGAGGTATTCTAGACGACCCCGGAGCGCTGCAGCATCGCGAGCGTCCCACGCACCCGGCTGATCCAATGGACATCGGGCAAACCTTCCGCGCCACTCTTCACGGTTTCAAGAGCCTTCTCCAGCTTCTTCTTCGACGCGGCGCTGCCTTCGAGCGTCTGTTGGATTGCCAGCATCGATTGCCGCACGGAGAGCAGAAGCTCAAGCTGCTCTTCGAGTATGGAAGCAAGCCTCCGATTCACAGCCAACTGCCGCTCAAACCGTTCTTCCACATCCGCTTGAAACTTCCTTTTCGACTCGTCCTCATTAACCTGCTCAACGTTCTTTTTCGGCTGGGCGATCTCCTTTGCTTCAGGGTCCTTCGTCGCCTCAGCGTGCTTGCTCGCTTCAGCATCCTTGGCTGGCGCGCCGTCTTTTTCCTGCGGAGGTTTTGCGTCGCTGCCAGAGCCCTTCTCAGCTCCAACATCTTTGCCTTGTCCAGAGTCCGAAGCCGCATTAGTTTTCTCCTCCACTCCGAAATCGATCTTCGGCACGGCTTGGTCGGCTTTATTGTTTCCTGTCGCGAGCGAATTCGGCTCGGACTTTTGGTCGTTCTCGCTCATGTTCCGGTCCTCAGCTCATTTCGATGCGAACCGGAAGGAAAGCGATTAGGCAACGTTCAACCTCAGGTGTGAAGACAAGCCGATACAAGCGAGTTCAGCCCCAATCGGCATAGGCTCAGCCCGTATTCCGCAGCCCCGCCGAAATCCCGCTGATCGTTGCCGCAATCGCTCGATTAACCTCAGGCGTATCTTCCCCGCCCCGCTTGCGCCGCAGCATGTCGACCTGAATTAAATGCATCGGATCGACATAAGGGTTGCGCAGCCGGATTGAGTGCGCAAGCACCTGATTCTTCTGCAACAACTCAGTCTGCCGAAGAACAGCCAGGATAGCGCGAACCGTCCGATGGAACTCAGCGTCAAACAGGTCGTAGATGCGCTCCCGAAGGCTCGAGTCCTCGACCAGCGATGAGTACAGCCGCGCCGTCGCCAGGTCAACCTTGCCCAACGCCATTTCCACATTGCGCAACAGATCGATGAACAACGGAAACTCGCGCGCCATGGTCTGCAGCAGGTCCAGAGTTCCCGGTTGCGTCAGATACTCTTCCAGCGCAAAGCCCACACCAAACCATGCCGGCACCAGCAACCGCGACTGCGTCCACCCAAACACCCATGGAATGGCGCGCAAGTCAGACAGCGACGGCGAAGCCTTTCGGCGCGATGGACGCGAGCCGATCTTGGCGTTTTCAAGCTCGCCAACCGGCGTGGATTGCTCGAAATAAGTAAGCACATCCGGATCTTCAAGAATGTGTTCGCGATAAAAGCCGAACGAAAGATCCGAAAGCTGATTCAGCGCGGCCTCCCACTCAGGCCTCAACTCACCGGTGAAATGCCCTTCGGGATCGCGCGCATTCGGCCGAGCCAACGCATCGAGCGACGCGGCAATCATCAATTCAAGATTGCGCTCCGCCAGTACCTCATCGGCATACTTGAAGTTCAAAACTTCGCCTTGCTCGGTAATCCGCAACTGCCCATCAAACGAATCCATCGGCTGAGCAAAAATAGCTCGATGCGTAGGGCCGCCGCCACGCCCCACGGTCCCGCCGCGCCCGTGGAAGAGCCGCAGCTTGACCCCCGCATCCCGCGCCACAGTGTGAAGGTCACGGTGCGCGCGGAAAATCTCCCAGGTGCTCGTCAGCATACCGCCATCTTTGTTCGAGTCGGAGTAGCCCAGCATCACTTCCTGCCAGTTATCCCAGGTCGCCATCAGCTTGCGATAATCCGGCCGTGACCACAGCTCGCGGCATACGGTGGGTGCATTGCGCAGGTCCTCAATTGACTCGAACAGCGGCACAGGCATGAGTCCTGGATCGCGCCCCGATCCCTCAACCTTCAAACCGCCCAACCGCGCAAGCCGAACCACGGTCAACACATCTTCCACCGTCGCAGCGCCGCTGATAACGTACTGACGAATAGCTTCCGGCGAGCAGCTCGTCTTCACTTCAGCCACCACGCGAAAAGTCTCCAGCACACTAGCTGTCTCGGCTGAAAGACCGCCAGGTAAGGACGCCGCCATAGTGTCGGCTATCGCCTCTTGCAGGGCCGTGGCGAGCACCCGCGCATGCTGCCGAATGTCCAGCGTATGCAGATGCAGTCCAAAGGTGCGCACCTGCAAAATCAGCGGATCAATGAGTGTGCGTGCAATGCGAACGCCACGATTCTCCGCCAGCGAATCGCGCAGCACCCGCAGGTCATTGAGGAAGTCTTCCACATTGCAATAGGGCGACAGAGCTTGCGCCAACTGCTCTTCGCGCGGCACCAGAGTATAAGGCTCAGGAGAACGCCACGCACTCAGCCCCGAGGAGCCGATCGTCCGCTCCACACGCGCCTTGATGCAGATGGCGAAACGCCGGTAATACTCGAACTCATATTGCTGCCCGAAGATCTCCCCGTCTGGCGCGTTCACCTGCACAATGTAGGAGTAGAGCCGCTTCTGCAGCTCTTCGCTCACCGGCTGCTGCTGCGCGCTGGTTGTGAGCAAGTCGATAATCTGCTGAAGCTGCCCCTGGTAATACGTCAGCAGGTGCCCGCGCGCCAGTCGAATCGAGTCGCGTGTGACTTGTGGCGTCACAAACGGATTGCCATCGCGATCACCGCCAATCCATGAGCCAAACTGCAACACCTGCGGCAATGCGAGTGTGTCGATTTCCAAGCCGTACGAAGCGTGAAGCGCTTCCGAAATCTCCCGATAGAGGCTTGGCAGCGTTTCAAAAATGGAGACATCGTAGTAGTCCAGCCCCATCTTGATTTCGTCGTAAACGGTAGGCCGCCGGGAACGAACTTCGTCCGTCTGCCACAGGCTGGTAATCTCCGCCAGAACCAATTGCTCCAGGCGCGCCAGATCCTGCTCCGGAACTGGGATGCGATCCAGCGTAGCGAGAAAGTCGCCGATGCGGCGTCGCTTGAACATCACCGAACGCCGCGCTACCTCCGTAGGATGAGCCGTAAACACCGGCACAATGAGCACGCGTCGCAGCCAATCAAGAGCCTCTTCCGCCTCAATACCCACGCGCCGCATCTCAGAAAGCGTGCCGGCCAGCGAGCCACGTTGACGCCCTGCCTGGCCGCTCAGCCGCAGCGCAATTCGCCGCCGCTTGCGATGATTCGTCTCCGCAAGATTGATCAGCTCGAAGTAAAAGGCAAACGCGCGCGTGAGCAGAATGGCGCGCTCAACCGGCAGTGAGTGGACGAGTTCAAGCGCAATGGCGGCGTGGCGTCCAGCCTCTTCTTCGCTACCCCGAGCCTCCGCGTCGCGCCTGCGTATCGTTCCCTGCCGCAGCGCTTCAACATGATCGAACAGATCTTCGCCGGCCTGCTCGCGCAGCACATCGCCAAGCAGCGTGCCTAGCGAACGCACATCCCGCCGCAGCGGAGCCTCTTTCAACTCGCCGGCCTGCGCTTCCAGCTCCGCCAGCCGCTGCGCCCAACTCTCGGGATTCCACAAAAGGGCCATCGTTATTCGATTATGCACGACCAGCTATAAGGGCAGTCTCAGGAACCCGCATCGTGCAGGCAATCGCAAGATCGGCTCTTGGCGTAGAGGGTTCCAGCCGATACACAAAAAGGAGATGAAATTGCTCGCCTCCCAGAGGGACGGCACGAAAATAGCCGCTCATTACCCTTCGGCTCACAACAAGGCATGCCCTGTAGCGCCGTTCTCCAGAACGGCTGTCGAGCGGACGTCCACTCCCGCATTGATACCGCCACCGGACATATCATCCGCAACCGTAAGCCCGCAAGCCGGAAGTTATCGCCCGATTACATACCGAGGACTAAAATAGGACCATTGTTCTTCGGAGATGGCGTTGATGAGAGGCAAGCTCAGATTCTCGATTCGGGGCAAGCGTGACTTGCGCCTGATATTGCCCTTCATAGCCGTCTTCATTGCACTCGTGCTTTTCAGCGCATTCAGCATAGATCTTCTCTCCTCTGCGCGCGCCTTCGTTGGCGGCGAAAGCCTGTGGAGCAAAGGGCAAAAAGCTGCCGTGATCCACCTCATGCGCTATGCTGGCAGCCACGATGAGGATGAGTTTCGCGCCTATCAGAGCGCCATTGCTGTGCCGTTAGGCGACCGCCGGGCGAGAGAAGAGCTGGCGCGGCCTCGGCCGGATTATGACAAGGCCGCTGCCGGATTGCTTGCCGGCGGTAATCATCCGGACGATATTCCAGGCATGATTCGGCTGGTTCGCTATTTCGGGCGTCTACCGGCGATCGAACGCGCACTCGGAATCTGGGCGCGTGCCGACGATGAAGTGACGATTCTGAACCAACTCGCCCTCCAACTAAATGGATCAGTCCGGTCGGGCCACTACGATGCTGCTGATCTCGCGCCGTTGTTGCGGGGCATCCAGGAATCTGATGCGCGTGTTACTCCCCTGGAGGAAGCCTTCTCTTCCTCGCTAGGCGAAATCTCGCGGCGATTACGGAACATCTTGATCCCTGCCATCGGAATCGTAGCGGCATCGCTCCTGTTCCCCGGAGTTGCCCTCATGCTGCGCGACTTCCGTCGAGAACGAAGGCATTCGTCGACCCTGGCACACCAGGCAAGCCACGACGCCCTGACTGGCTTGTTCAATCGCACCGAATTTGAATTCCGCTTGTCCAATGCAATCGACCGCGCGCGGAGGCACGGCTCAACACACGCGCTGATGTACCTCGATCTGGATCAATTCAAAGTGGTGAATGACACTTGCGGCCACGCAAGCGGCGACGAGTTGTTACGCCAGTTAGCCGCTCTTATGCGCGCTCAACTGCGTCAAACCGATACACTGGCCCGCCTGGGCGGAGACGAATTTGGGGTGCTGCTTGAGGATTGCGCTACCGGCGAAGGAAGGCGCGTGGCCGAAACGATCCGCGATGCGGTTTCCCGGTTCCGATTTGTTTACCGGCATCACACCTTTGCACTCGGAGTGAGCATTGGTGTGATCAGTTTGAGCCGGACCGTGTCCAATGTGGCAGAGGCGCTCAACGCTGCTGACGCTGCCTGTTATCTTGCCAAGGAAAACGGACGTAATTGCATACACGTCCATTAGCACCACGACGATGACTTCAACAAACCACACTATGTGCTCATAAGTAAGCAGAAATCCTATAAACTCTTTTAGCTCAAAACTCTCCGTTTTTCGCCCGCTTTAGCCGAAAAATGCCCTGATCCGAACGTAAACTCAAGGCAGTGCGCCCTGCCCATCCAGCTGCGTCATCAGATCTTCCCACTCTGCCGTGAAAGCCTCTAACTGAGCGCGCAAATCATCCGCCAGCGTCGTCAGTCGCGCAGTCTCAGTCGCAGAGACATAAACGCCAAGCTGCTCCTCTGTGTGCGCGATTGCCGCTTCAATCCGCGGTGTCTCTTCTTCAAGAAACGCACAGCGCTCTTCCATCTGCTTCTGCTTGATAGGATTCAAGCGTCGAGGCCTGTCTTTAGCCGCCCCGTCTTCATCAGCAACGTCGGAAATCACAGCAGCCTTTATCGCCTGCTGCGGTAATGTCTTCGGCGGTCCATCAACCAATGCACTGCTGGTCGCAATCCCTTCTTTGCGGCGAAGATAATCAGCATAATTGCCTTCGTGGCTGGTAACCGTCCCGCCCTCCACTTCGAGCACCCGCGTAGCCAGACGATCAATGAAATAGCGGTCATGCGAGACAAACACAACTGTCCCTGAGAATGCCGCAATGGCCTCAAGCAGCACATCTTTCGCGCGCATATCCAGGTGGTTGGTAGGCTCATCGAGAAGCAGAAAATTTGATGGCGAAACCAGAATCCGCGCCAGCGCATAACGGTTGCGCTCCCCGCCGGATAGCACGCCCAGTGGCTTGAAAACATCGTCGCCCGTAAAAAGAAAGCAGCCCAGCAGCGATCGCAGCGCCTGTTCAGGCACCTTCAGCGCGGCGCGGCTAATGTCGTCCAGCATGCGCGCATCGCCGTTAAGCACTTTGTACTGGTCCTGCGCGAAGTACTCGCTCACCACGTTATGGCCCAGCTTCACCCGGCCCGATGTCGGAGTTTCATCGCCCGTGAGCAGCCGGATGAGCGTAGATTTGCCAGCACCGTTAACCCCCACCAGCGCAACCCGATCTCCGCGCTCAATAGTAAAGTTAACGCAGTTCAAAACCTGCTTCGCTTCATAACTCTTCGATAAGTCTTCTGCCTCAACCACCGTGCGCCCCGAAGGCGGTGGCTGCGGAAACTTAAAGTGGATCACCGACTCTTCTTCCGGTATCTCGATGCGCTCTATCTTCTCTAACTCTTTAATGCGGCTTTGCACCTGTTTAGCCTTGGTAGCCTGCGCGCGAAACCGGTTGATGAACGCCTCAAGATGCTCAATCTGTATACGCTGATTGCGGTATGCCGCTTCAAGCTGCGTCCGCCGTTCGTCCTTCTGACTTAGATACTTTGTATAGTTACCCTGATAAATATTCAGCCGCTTGTTCCATATCTCCACAGTGCGGTCGATAGTTACATCCAGAAAATAGCGATCATGTGAAATAAGAATATAACCAAAGGGATAACTCTTGAGATAGTCTTCCAGCCAGTTACGAGTCTCAAGATCCAGGTGATTTGTAGGCTCGTCAAGCAGCAGCAGATTAGGTTTGGCGAGCAGCAGCTTTGCCAGCGCAATGCGCATCTGCCATCCACCGCTGAACTCATCCGTCTGCCGCGCCCAGTCTTCCTTGCCGAATCCCAGTCCGGTCAATACGCCGCCAACCTGCGCGTCCAGCGCATACCCATCCAGCGCATGGAAGCGCTCCTGCAGCATTGAGAATCGCTCAGCGGCCGACTCATACTCAGCACCTGCGTGATCCAGAACAGCCAACTGCCCGGCCAGCCGTTCAATCTCCCGCTCCATATCCCGCAGCTCGTCGAAGACGGAAAGGCATTCCTCAAACACAGTTCGTCCGGTAAGGCGCAGCCCCTCTTGCGGCAAGTAGCCGATGCTCATGCCGCGCGTCTGCTGCAGCCCGCCGTAGTCCAGCGACTCAAGCCCCGCCAACACTTTCATCAGCGTGGATTTCCCGGTGCCGTTGGCGCCCACAAGCGCAGTTTTCTCCCGCGAGCGAATAAGCCAGTTGGCCTCAAGAAATAGAACGCGCGGACCAAACCGCTTGCCGGCATTTTGCAGGGAAAGCATACAAGCCTATTTTCGCAGAGCGGGCAGGTTCGGCCCTCGAAACAGCATCTTGTTGAAAACGAGCAGCATAGGGAATTTCGCACAGCGGCTCGTTTGACTTCTCGGCACAGGGCGAGCAAAATAAGCGAACATAAGGCGAAAATAGGTCGCCAGATATGCCCTCTGCTTCCGCCCTCAGAATCCACATCGAGCGCGTCCTTGAAAACCGGTTTCCCGCGGCCCTCTCACCCATGCCGCAGACCGTGCGCGAGACTGCGCCTGTGGGGATCGCAGAAATCGACAGCCTCTTATCGGGCGGCATTCCAGTAGGAGCAATCTGCGAAATCATTGGCCCCTCCACGTCCGGCAGAACATGCCTGGCTCTGTCATTCATCGCGGAGCGAACCAGTGAAGGCAAGGTCTGTGCATGGGTCGATGTGAGCGATGCTCTCGATCCCGAATCCGCCGCTGCCAGTGGAGTCTGTCTGCGGCAATTGCTTTGGGTCAGGTGTACCCGTGCATCCGCGCCAGCCAAAGGCAAGCCCTGGTCACGGCTGGATCAAGCCTTGCGCGCCGTCGATCTGCTGCTGCAATCGGGCGGGTTCGCCGCAATCGTGCTCGACATGGGCGACATAGCCGCAGAGCATGCCGCAAAAATTCCACTTGCAACCTGGTATCGCTTTCGCCAGGCAGCGGAGCAATCGCGCGGCTGCCTTGTGGTGCTGGGCAGCGAGGCCTATGCGCAGTCGAGCGCGGACGTTGTTCTGGAATGCGCGCCGCGTGGTGCAAGCAGCCACACAATGCTCCAGGGTTACACCTTCGATGTGCAGCTTAGGCGACAGCGATCCTCGTCCGCGATGGGCGTAATGCGCAAACCACCGGCTTCCACATGGACGGCCCCGAACGCATGGGCAGCAGGAGCCGCATCATGAGCCTCGAACTCTATGCCTGCCTTCATGCGCGAGAGTTTCCGCTCCAGTCGCTCTTGCGCTTGCGGCCGGATCTGCGCGGAAATCCAGTTGCCGTGCTCCACGGGCGAGCACCTCTGGAAACGGTTTGCTGCACAAATCGCGCTGCTATCGAAGCCGGCGCGGAATGCGGCATCACGCGGCTTGAAGCCGAAGGAATCCGAGGATTGCGATTACTGCCTCGCTCGATTGAATCTGAGGCAGCCGCACGCGACGTGTTCCTCGAATGTGCTGCGAATTTTTCACCACGGATCGAAGTTGCAAGCGCAGACACTCACTACGCGTGCGTGCTTGATATTTCAGGCACAGAGCGGCTGTTTGGCTCACCAGCTACGCTCGCTCAGAGAATGCGCGATGCGCTAGCCGCGGCCGGTTTTCGCGCATCTGTAGCTGTGAGCGCGAACTTCCACACGTCGCTGCTCAAGGCAGCCGCGTCGGTTGGAATTTCAGTCGTTCCAGAGGGGCATGAGGCAGTTGCGCTTGCAAATCTTCCTCTTGATCTACTCCGTCTTCCTGAGAAAGAAGCGGAAACACTGGCGATATGGGGCATTCGCTCGCTAGGTGAGTTGGCCGTGTTGCCGGAGGCCGAGTTTATTGCGCGATTAGGCCAGGATGGAAAACGCTGGAGAGACATGGCATGGGGCGCATTGCCACATCTGTTTGAGCCCGTCGAACCTGAGTTCTCACTTCAGGAATTTTACGAGTTCGAATCCGCGATCGAGCAGATTGATTCCGTCCTGTTTGTAGCATCGCGGATGATCGACAGCCTCGTGGCAAGAGCCGCTGGCCGCGCACTGTCCCTCGCTTTGCTGACCATTGTTATGCGGCTGGAAGGTGGTCAAAGCCACCAGCTCACACTACGGCCAGCGTTGCCTTCCGTCGACAGAAAGTTTCTGCTCAAGTTGCTTCAAATCGAGCTCGCAGCGCATCCGCCGCAGTCGGCAATCGTTGCACTAACCATCGTTGCTGAGGCTGGGCAAACGAATACCGTACAGCTTGGCCTGTTCATGCCGCAACTTCCGGAGCCTTCACGGCTCGATGTAACACTTGCGCGTTTGAAGGCCCTGGTTGGAGACGATCGGGTAGGCTCACCCGTGCTTGAGGACACGCATTGTCCAGACGCTTTCCGCATGGAGGCATTTGCAGTAGGCATGCCAGGCAGCTCAATCGCTGACCGCAAGCCTCGCATGGCATTGCGCCGTTTGCGTCCGCCACATCCGGTGAAGGTGTTCTGCGCAAATCAAAAACCTGTTGCGTTTCATGATGGCCAGCAGAGCTATTCCATCGCCGTTGCTTATGGACCGTGGCGAGCAAGCGGCTGCTGGTGGGCCGCCGGCGATTGGGACAGAGATGAATGGGACGTGCTCATTGCGCAGGAACAATCCGTGCATTTGCTGGTGAATGACCACAAGCAGAACCGCTGGTATCTTGAGGCGGTTTATGACTGAGCCGGCCTATGTGGAGTTGCACGCTGCCAGCGCATTCAGCTTTCTTGCCGGCGCCTCACAGCCTGAGGCTCTGATCGAACGCGCCGCGAAAATAGGAATGCCCGCGATGGCTCTTGCTGACCGCAATGGCCTCTACGGCGCGGCCCGCTTCCACACCGCGGCCAGGCGATTGCAGGTAAGGGCACACATAGGCGCGGAGATTGCCATTGAAGGCATCGGCAACCGTCTCACACCGCCTGCGTGGGTGCCTCATCAATACCCACCTGAGCCGCCGCGCGTGGTGTTGCTGTGCGCCTCGCAAGTTGGCTATCAAAACCTGTGCCAGCTCATTACACGTATGAAGATGCGCGAGACCTCCAAGGCAGAGGGTGCTGCAACATTCAACGATCTTGAGGAATTTGCGCCAGGCCTCATCTGTCTTACCGGCGGCGAAGAAGGTCCGTTATCCGCCGCCATTGAACAGAACAGCAATGCCCATGCGATACTTGACCGCCTGCATTCGATCTATGGCCACGGCCATCTGTATATCGAGATTCAGCGCCACCAGCAACGCCAGGAAGAGAGCATAAATCAAGCGCTGATGAGTCTCGCCGCGCGGTTGCGTCTTCCCATCATTGCCACCAACGGCGTGCGTCATGCTGAGCCAAAGGATCGTGAGTTACTCGATGTGCTGACCTCGATCCGCCACCACACATCGCTCGATAAGGCGGGCCGTCTGCTCACTGCGAATGCCGGCCGATTGCTGCGCGCGCCACAGGAGATGGAAGCCCTCTTCCGCGATGTGCCAGACGCAATTTCCAATACCAGCATCGTGAGCGAGCGCCTTGAATTCACCCTGGACGATCTCGGCTATCAGTTCCCGCACTATCCCGTGCCACACGGAGAATCGATGGACAGCTTTCTCGAAAAACGTGTTGCGGAAGGAGTGATCAAACGCTACGCCACACCAGCGAAACAACATCTGCTACAAAAGGCGCGCGTGCAGGTTGAACGAGAACTGAAGCTGATTGCCAAGCTTGGTTTTGCCGGATATTTTCTGATCGTTTGGGACATCATTCGTTATTGCCAACAGTATGGGATTCTTGTGCAGGGCCGCGGCTCGGCTGCTAACTCCGCGGTCTGCTATGCGCTGGAGATCACAGCCGTCGATCCCGTTGGCATGGAGTTGCTGTTCGAGCGTTTCCTCAGTGAGAGTCGCGGCGAGTGGCCCGACATTGATCTTGACCTGCCATCCGGTGACCAGCGCGAACAGGTCATCCAGCACATCTATCAGAAGTATGGCGCGCTGGGCGCTGCTATGACGGCTAACGTCATCACCTATCGTGGCCGCTCTGCCGCGCGTGAAGTAGGAAAGTCATTGGGGTTCAACGACGAAACAATTGCGCGCCTCTCCAGCCTAATCGGCCATTGGGAGTGGCGTGGCCCCAACGACACATTGGCAAAGCACTTTGAGATGGCAGGCTTCGATATACGCCATCCACGCATCGCGCATTATCTCGATCTGTGTTTGCGGATGCGAGACCTGCCTCGTCATCTTGGCCAGCATTCTGGCGGCATGGTGATCTGCGCGGGAATGCTGAATCGCGTAGTCCCCATTGAACGCGCATCCATGCCCGGCCGCACCGTTGTGCAGTGGGACAAGGAAGATTGCGCGGACATGGGCATTGTCAAAGTTGACTTGCTGGGCCTGGGAATGATGGCTGTACTCAAGGACTCGATTGAGCTGATTTCAAGCCACAATCGCGAGCAGGTTGACCTTGCCGCTCTGCCTCAGGATGCAGTGGTTTATGAGACGCTGTGCAAGGCGGATACAGTCGGAATGTTTCAAGTGGAGAGCCGCGCGCAGATGGCATCATTGCCGCATAACGCCCCTGTGCAGTTTTACGATCTGGTTGTACAGGTGGCAATAATCCGCCCCGGCCCCATTGTCGGCAAGATGATGCATCCCTATATGCGGCGGCGTCAGGGCAAAGAAGAAGTCACTTACCCTCACCCTCTTTTAGAGCCGGTTCTGAAACGCACTCTCGGAGTCCCGCTCTTTCAGGAGCAGCTTTTGCGCATGGCCATGACCGTAGCAAGTTTCTCCGGTGCGGAGGCTGAAGAGCTGCGTCGCGCTGTTGGAATGCGCCGCTCCATGCAGCGCATGAAAGACCTTGAAGGCCGCCTGCGCTCAGGCATGACCCTCAACGCCATCCCGCTAGATACACAGGACAACATCGTGCAGAGCATCGCATCTTTCGCCATGTACGGGTTCCCTGAGTCCCATGCGGCCAGCTTTGCGCTCATAGCCTACGCATCCGCCTACCTCAAGGTGCATTATCTTGCTGCCTTCACATGCGCCATGCTCAACAATCAACCCATGGGCTTTTATGCGCCCGCGGTACTGGTAAAGGATGCGCAGCGTCATGGATTGCGTGTTCGTCCCATTGACGCGCTGCGCTCGCAGTGGCTCTGTACTGTGGAAGTGGAACCAGATGGCTCACTCTCGCTCCGCATCGGGCTCAACTATGCCAAGGGCTTCCGGCAATCGTCCGCCGAGGCATTACTTGCCGCCCGTGACCGCGATGGAAACTTTACATCCGTAGACGACCTGGCTTTGCGCGTACCCGAGCTCAATCGCAAGGAGCTCCTCGCGCTGGCTCGAATAGGAGCGCTCAATCCACTTGGCGAAGTGGAACATCGCCGCGATGCGCTATGGCAGGTCGAACATGCGGCGCGTCCAGTCGGACCATTGCTGCGCGCCTCAGTAGCAATCGATACAGCAGACTCGAAAATCACTCCACTGCGCACTATGACACAGCCGCTGCGCCCAATGACAACTGACGAGCGCATTTTTGCGGATTACAGCGGCACAGGCCTGACCACGGGACCGCATCCAATGGCCTACCATCGCGCCAGGCTGCGCAACGCCGGCGTGCTCTCAGCCAGCGATCTGATCACCGCGCATAATCACCGAACCGTCTGCATTGCTGGGTGCGTCATCGCCAGGCAGCGCCCCGGTACAGCGAAGGGATTTGTCTTCCTCTCCCTCGAAGACGAAACAGGAATAGCCAACATCATCATCACCCCCGACATCTTTGAACGCGAGCGCGCCACCATCACCCGCAGCCGGTTTCTTCAAATCATAGGCCCAGTCCAGAACCAGGATGGTGTCGTCCACGTCAAAGCCCAGGAAATTATCCCTCTCGAAATCACCCAAGCCGCCATAGGCTCCCGCGATTTCCGATGACGCTCAAGTCCCGGTCACGCGCCAGCGCCAGTCCCGGAGGCTCACAACAAAACAAAGGCTGTCATTCTGAGCGAACGGGGCCCCAAACGTTTTTCAGTTTGGGGGTGGTGAGTCGAAGAACTTGCGGTTGTTCTCCGATGTGCTTCAGGCACACTACGCTGGGCGAGAAACGACAAACCCCAACCGGAGCCCCGTTCCTAATGAGCCAACAAATCTTCAACGTCAGCTACCAGGCCCACCCAGCGACGCATGCCCAACCCAGACATTACTGCGCACAGTCACGCCTGGAAAGGCAAGCTTCTTGCCATCGCGCGACGGCACTCCCCACGTCAATATCGGGGCTTCACGCAGAACCTTCGCATGGCCAGCTCGATCCACATAGAGCAGATCGTAGCCCGACGCAGTCCTCGTCTCCACAAAGAATCCCTTCCCATCCGACGCCCAAGTCGGCTCAAGAACCACTCCAAATCCACGCACCGGGATATTCGAGACGGGCTTCGAGCCTTTGCTCGAAAGAGGGAACAGTTTAAAGCCTGGGTGATCCGGGTCGTGATCCGCCATCGCCACGCTCATGCCATCCGGAGAGAGGGTCCAGTCTCCATTGAGCGTTGAATACCACTTCGCCCGGGCAAGTTCCTCTCCCATTCCCTTCACCGGGTCAAGGGCATAGAACACAAACTCCCTGTTGTCGACAATCTCACGCATCACGCACGAACCGGTGGATGATGCCGAACAATGAAACTCGTTAAGAGTCCCTGTTGTGGACAATTGCCTGGGAGCGCCGCCACCTGCCGGAATGCTGAAAATGCCCACAGCATGGCCAGGAAAACCGGAGAACTCGGTAAAGAGAATCCACTTTCCATCCGGGGAATAATTTGCCATGGCAGCGTTTTCCGGCAGCTTCGCAAGGATCTCAGGATTTGTTTCCCCGAGCCGCTGCCTGCAAATCAGATCCTCACCGTTGTATCCGTCAAAAATGACCGCGTCGCCATCGGGAGACCACCCGGTGGGCAAGCCGCTTATCTCGCCCGTCAGCCGCGTCGCTTCCCCCAGCCTGGGGCCGGGCAGCAGAATCTGTGCCCAATACACGTCGACCCTATTCATGGTCAAAACCGCGCCCAGCACCCTTCCGTCCATTGAAGCCGAAAGACTTTCTACTGCTTCAGCCCTGTCAAGATTCCACCCTTGCGGCGCCGCCACAGGCTTCGGGCTTGAGAGAAACCTGCCCGTATCGGGATCGGTCTTCACAAGCATCAGTTTGGAGCCCCCAGGATCACCATTGACAGCAAAGACGAACGTCCCATCGTTGAGCAGGAAGCCGGAATCGAAGCGGATGTTCTGCTCCTTGCTCAGCAGCTTCCCCGTGCTCGCATCCACCGATTCATAGCTCGCTGAACGGTGCGCATCCAGGTTAGCGGCAATCGAGGGGCTCTTTCCCGTAAGGACCGCGCTCACCCGATCGAAAACCAGCCTGTTACTCTTGGGCGACCAGATCATCCCGGCGACCGCTTCCCCATCGACTCGCGGGACCAGAAGCCGGGAATTCAGCCCATTCCCATCCGCAACCCATATCTCCGTGTCCTGCATCCGCGTATACGCGATCGAGTTCCCATCCGGACTCACCGTAGCCTGCCCCGCATCGCTGAAAAGCATTTGAGGTGTTGAGCCCAGGTTGATCCGCCACACCATGTTCCTGTGAGTGATCCGGTCCACACCACTCACCGTGAGCCTCCACATTATCGGATACCAGGAAATCTGTCGCGTGATAAAGGAGGGTGGAGCAGTGGCCAGCACATCGGTGCCGTTGTCCACTGAGTGTACTGAGACCCCAAAACGGTCAGCGTAGACCACCACATGGCCGTCGGGAGACACTGCTGCCGCGGTGATCCCGTTGTCTTCCGATTGGGAGGTAATCTGCTGCGATTGAATCGGGTTGATCTTAGTCCCCGCCGGTCCCGTTGCTGGACCCGGCGACCGGTGGCGCGATACCGCCATTCTCACACCAACAATCAGCACGAGCCCTCCGACCACAAGCCCCACAATCCAGCGAAATCGAGACCGGGCAGAGTTACGGGATTCAAATTCCGGCATTGCTTCCTCAGGAACCAATTGCACTTCGCTCTCGGCTGCCTGGAATAATGGCTCGAGCGCCCCCGCCTGCCGGCTGTCGGTGTCCTCGACCCTATCCGCGACGGCGACCGATGCCGTGCGCCCCTCCCTTTCCAACTCTTCCACATCCGCAATGAACCGATAGCCGAGCCCAATCACTGTCTCGATGTAGCGGGGCGCCGCGGGGTCATCGTCCAGGACCGACCGCAGCCGCCCAACTGCCGTGTTGATGCCAATAACGACATCGACTGTCGATTGATCTTCCCAGAGAGAGTCGGCGATCTGCTCGCGTGTAACCAGCTCACCTGGGCGGCTCAGGAACAGAGTCAGCAACTTGATCAGCGAGGCGGAAAGGCGCACACGCCTGCTCCGATTCCGAAGCACCTGCTGCGAGGTGTCAAAACGGAACGTGCCGAATTTGTAGCCGCTCGCCTGGCTGCTCATTCCTTCTTTATGTTCAAAACGGTGGTCTCTTTCGGATTCCAGCCAAGTAAAAACGGCGTTTAACAACACGGAATCAACAGCTTAGATTGTCAGATCGCTGTCAGGTCGATTTTGTATCGATTTTAGACGGATTCTATGGCCTTTTGCGAGAGCTTTTCGTAAATTCTTCGCAGACCTAAGTCCCTCCTGAAAGAGCAATCGAAAATGAGAGGCCCCATGCCATCCCGCCAAGCAAAGACTTCGCTCGCCGTTCTTTTCACGAGTCTTCTTCAGTGCATTGACGGAAAGATCGTTCCGCGCGTGGCGGTTGCCGCCGCATTTTCGTTGCTGCTGACAGGCTCCAGGTCGGACGCCCAAACCGTACATTTCGATGGCGCGGACAAACTCCATGGAAGCGCCTCAATCGATCCCGCCGGCAAAACGGGCATTGGCACCACGACCTTCGAGTCTGCAAAAGTGGGCACGGTCAGCCCTACCACTCTTTCGCTTCGTTTCAAATTTGACGCGGAGGGAACACTGGGTTCAACCGCTGTTGTCACCAAGGGAGCAAAGAATCTGGACTTCACCGATGCCGGCACGGGAACCTGCAAGGCGGATACCGCCTATGCCGCCAACGCCACATGCACAGTGAATGTGACCTTCAAGCCCCGGGCAGCGGGGCCGCGCTTTGGCGCTGTCAAGCTCCTGGATAACCACGGAAAACTGCTCGCCAACGCCTACCTTAACGGCAGCGGAGCGGAGCCGCTGGCAACCTTCCTGCCGGCAACCATCGGTGGTGGGCTCGGCCTCAATTACTTTGCCGCCCTCACTGGCGTTGCGGTCGATGGCAGCGGTGACATCTTCGTCACCGATCAAGGGGAAAACACAGTGGCCCCTGCCGTCCTCCCGGGGGTGACCGAAATCGTCGCGGTCGACGGCAGCATTCCGAGTTCGCCTACCGTCTACGCACTGGGTTCCGGGTTCGTACAACCAACGGGATTGGCACTGGACGGAAGCGGGAACATCTACGTTGCCGATCCCGGGAACGGCGCGGTGATGGTCGTCCCCTCAGGCTGCGTGGTCACTTACTGCACAGTCACAACCTTGGGAAGTGGCTTCGCAACCCCCAACGCCGTTGCGGTCGATGGCAGCGGCAACGTCTTTGTCACCGATTCAACCAACAATGCCGTATACGAGATATTAGCCGGCTGCACAACAACTTCCTGCACCATCCACAAATTGGCCAGCACGTTCGCATTCGCCGACCCCAACGGCGTCGCGGTTGATGGCAACGGCAACGTCTACGTCGTCGACACCGGCAACGTGGCCATCGAGGAGATCGTCACGGTTGACGGCAAAATTCCTGCAACCAACCCCACCGTTCTCACCCTGACAACAGCTTTCAACCAACCCTGGGGCATCGCCGTGATGCCAAATGGGAGCCTCCTGGTAAGCGATGCAGGCGAAGGACGGGTCTATGAGATGCTGGCGGTCGGCGGCAGCGTCCCAACCACGGGGGCAGTCATCCTAAACGTCTCCGAGGGTTACTGGGATCCCCAGGGCGTCGCGTCGGACGGGAAAGGGAACGTCTTCATCGCCGATTTTGGGCACATGGTAACGGACTCCAGCGAGATGTGGGAACTTAGCCTGGCTGCCAATCCGAGCATCGTTTTCCCGACGTCCACCCCGGCGTTCAGCGTCGACTCTACAGACGGCACGCAGACCTTGACGGCAGTGAACGCGGGTACTCTGGCCTTGTCAGCGCAAGCTCCCGGTCTTACCGCCCCGGCTGCAAACTTCACCCTGCTGGCAGGAAGCGGTACCCCGCCGGACTGCACCGCCTCGTTTTCACTGGCGCCAGGTGGCGCATGCAATTTGAACATCGAGTTCGCTCCGACTGCCACAGGCAATCCCCTCAACGGGACGCTGGTGCTCACCGACAACTCTCTGGGCGCGACCAAGGCCACGCAGACCATCGCATTGAGCGGTATCGGCCTCGCTCCGGTCATTGTCGTGGCTCCTGCTTCACTACCCGAGGCAGCGGTCGGTATCGCATATACCCAGACCATCACGGCTAGTGGCGGACCCACTCCATTCTCATACGCGGTCACCGCCGGAAGCCTGCCTCCGGGATTGACTTTAAGCACGGGCGGCTCGCTGAGTGGCACTCCCACCGCGAATGGCTCGTTCAGCTTTACCGTAACCGCGAGCGGCAGCAGCATAGGTACCGGAACCTTCAAAGGCAGCCAGGCCTATGTCGTTGCTGTTTCCGAGAATGTTGGGATCGTTTCGGTGGGTTCCACCAGCACAGGCACCAATTCCGTAAGGCTTACGATTCAGACTAGCGGGACCCTGAACTCCATCGCAGCGCTGACACTAGGCGCTTCGGGCCTGGACTTCAGCAATGCCGGCGGCGGGACATGCGCTGTTGGGACCAGCTACAGCGTCGGCAATACATGCACGGTGAACGTAGGCTTCAAGCCTCGCGCTCCAGGGGCGCGTAACGGCGCAATCGAGATTCTCAACGCATCCGGGAAACCGTTGGCGACTGCTTATGTGCAGGGTACAGGCTATGGTCCGCGGGTGAACTTTCTCTCCGCCACGCAGACCAATCTTGGCACTGGATTCAACAGCCCCACAGGCGTCGCGGAAGACGGCCATGGAAATATCTTCGTCACCGATGGAGGAAATACTTCACTCTATGAGCTCGAGGCTGGTTGCACGCCATCCGCCTGCACCAAGCTCACGCTAATCTCGAGTTTTGTCCGCCCCAATAGCGTAGCAGTGGATGGAGCCGGCAACATCTTCGTCGCGGACGCCGGCGCTGGCGAAGACGGCTACGGCGCACTCTATGAACTTCTAGCCGGCTGCACACCTTCGGCCTGCACCGTTCTCAGCCTGGGGAGCAATTTCTCAAACCCTGGCGGCTTCAGCGGATTCTATTCCCCGACCGGCGTAGCAGTGGACGGCAGCGGGAACATCTTTCTCACCGACGCTGGCAACCCTGGTGGCGACTCTGGGGTGTATGAGCTCCAAACCGGCTGCACGCCATCCGCCTGCACGGTTCTAACGTTGAACACTGATCTGTCATTCCCCCAGGCCGTTGCCGTTGACGGGAACGGAAACATCTTTGTTGGCGGTTACGGTGGACTCGCCGAGTTACTGGCGCCCTGCACCCCTGTTGCCTGCACTGTGAATACCCTGGACGGTTCTTCGTCGCCTTTGGGCGTCGCGGTGGACGGGAGCGGGAACCTTTTCGCTACCGATTCATTCGCTAACACGGTTTCCGAACTGCTCGCTGTCGGCGGCAGCGTCCCGTCCACTGATCCCACAACCCTTACCCTGGCCAGCGGTTTCAACAACCCTATTGGCGTGGCGGTAGATCCGAGCGGAAATGTTCTGGTAGCCGACACCGAAAACAGCCGTGTGGCAATGCTGAATCTTTCCACACCTCCAACCGCAAATTTCCCCACGCTAACATCTGTCGGGTCAATCGACACCACCGATGGTCCCAGGACTGTGCAGGTCATCGACGGAGGCAATTCGCCGCTCGTCTTTGCCCCACCGACAAGTGGCGGCAATCCCAGCTATCCCGCGAATTTCCCCGTCAACTCCGCTGACCATAACCTCTGCTCTTCGTCGGCGCCGCTGGGCGTAAATTCGATTTGCGATGTCTCCGCCAACTTTGACCCCACCGCAGCGGGAGCCAACAGCGGCAGCGTCGTGCTCACCGACAACACCCTCAATCAGTCAAACGCCACGCAGTCCATCGCGCTCACCGGCCAGGGCAAAGCGCCCGCGCCCATTGTTACCCTGTCGACCAAAACCCTGGCTTTCGGCAGCGAGGACATTGGTGCCATAACCGCCTCTCAAACAGTAACGCTAACCAACACCGGCACGGCCTCACTCTCCATTACCAGCATCGCGATAACCGGGACAAATGCCTCATCATTCGTATTCGCGAATAGCTGCGGCACAACCTTGGCAGCGGGCGCGAATTGCACGATCCATGGGCATTTCGGTCCATTATCTTCAGGCGCGCTAACAGCAGCCATCACCATCACCGACAACGCCGCCGGATCACCCCAATCTGTAGCGCTCACCGGTACCGGCGTTGCTGCTGCAGCAGTCAAACTCTCGACAACCAGCCTTGCGTTCGGCAGCGTGAATATTGGGTCTATAAGTGGCTCGACTGTGGTTACTTTGACGAACTCCGGCAGCGCCGCGCTCTCCATCACCAGCATCAATGTGACCGGTGCGGATGCTTCCTCATTCGTCTTCGTCAGCGGTTGCGGCACCAGCCTCGCGGCCGGCGCCAACTGCACCATTCATGGCCACTTCGGGCCGTTAGTTGCGGGCGCTCTAACAGCGGCCATCACCATTACTGACAACGCCGCCGGATCGCCCCAATCCGTCGCGCTCAGCGGTACCGGAGTAGCCATCCCATTAGTTAAACTGTCGGCGACCAGCTTCTCGTTTGGCAGCGTGAATTTCGGATCGACAAGCGGCTCCGCAGTGATAACTTTAACCAACTCCGGCAGCGCCGCGCTCTCCATCACCAGCATCGCAGTTACCGGGGCTGACGCTTCCTCATTCGACTTCGCCAACAGTTGCGGCACCACTCTCGCAGCAGGCGCGAACTGCACCATTCATGGCCACTTCGGGCCGTTAGCCGCGGGCGCTCTAACAGCGGCCATCACCATCACCGACAACGCCGCCGGATCTCCGCAATCGATCGCTCTTAGCGGAACCGGAGTAGCGATTCCGATAGTTTCTCTATCCGCCACCAAGGTCTCATTCGGCACCGTAAAAGTGGGTGCAATCAGCGGGTCTGAAACCGTGACCCTGACCAACACCGGCGACGCGACACTGACAATAACCAGCATCGTCGTCACCGGAACAAATGCATCATCGTTCGTGTTCGCCAACAGTTGCGGATCGACCCTCGCCGCCGGCGCGAACTGCACCATCCATGGTCACTTTGGCCCAACAACCACGGGCGCGTTGTCTGCCTCCATCACCATCACTGACAACGCCGGCGGCTCAACGCAAACCATCGCATTGAGCGGAACGGGAGACTAGGAACGAACGTCAGGATCCACGCCGGTGTGAAGGACTTGTCCAATAACTCTGTCTTGCGTGAAGGGTACGGGCTTCAGCCCGTACATTTAATGCTGCAAAATTAACGTGGGTTTCAGCCCCGGGGCGCTCTCGGGGCATTTAAACTCCATGGCCATCACGAGCTCCCTAGGCTCTGAAAATCCATCCCCCCTCGCCCCCATCGACTACCCTAAACCTACGCATGTCCGTTTCGATCATCTCCCCACCCCGCCCCGCGCACCGCGACGAATCACGATGAAACCCCGCGTCTCCGACCTGACCGCCATCTTCTTTGCCGTCTTCGGATTCACCTGCTGGGTGCTCGGCGACAGTTGCATCAAGTGGATCGGGCAATTCGGCCTGCCTCCCGAAGAAATCGTCGCCTTCATGGGTTTCTTCATGGCTCTCACGCTCACACTGCAGGCCGCCGTGCGCCGCAACCTCGACAGTCTGCGCCCACGCTCACTGGTGCGCCAGATACTGCGCGCCCTCCTCGACATGACGAACAACGTTTGCGTGGTCATCGCCCTCCGCCATCTCTCGCTCACGATGTTCTACATCCTTGTCTTCACCTCGCCGCTGGTCATCTCGGTGCTCTCGGCCTTCTTCCTTCGTGAACGAATCACCTCGAAGAAAGCATTTGCACTGCTAGCCGGTTTCTGCGGCGTGATCGTCGCGGTAGCTCCCTGGAATCACACCCAGCGGATCGACCTAATCGGCCTCATCAGCTGCCTTGTCTGCGTAGCCTGTTTTTCCGTCAACATGGTCTGGTCCCGCGTACTGACCCGCACAGAACCACCTGAAAGCCTTGCCTTCTGCTCCGGCCTGGTAACGGCCCTGGCAGGCTTGGCACTCACCAGCTTCCACCCTCGTCCGCTCACGCCTATGCTCTGGCTCGCTCTGGGAATGATGGGCGTTTTCTGCGCAGCCGGCACGCTCAGTTTCTACGTTGCCGTCAAGCACACCGCGGCCAGCAACGTCTCGCAGTATCACTACACCCAGTTGCTAACCGGCGCGTTGATCTCCTACCTCGTCTGGCATGACAAGCTGGGCCTGAGCATGCTGCTCGGAGGATCGCTGATTATTGGATCAGGCCTCATGATCGCCCTCGCCGCCCGCAACACCCAACCAGCCCTGCTCCCCGACATTGCCATCAGATAGAGCTGAATCCGGTCAGCCAGCCAGTCGTCGGCGGAGGGTTTGGTCGCCGATAGAAATTTCATTCATAGAAATTTAAGAGGTCACACCATCCGGCATGACCCCTCATAAATGATCCATTCTCTTCCTGATGCGGGCGATGAAAGCCTATTTCCTACTCGTTCCGCGACCGAACAGAAATCCAACAGTGAGGCCGACAATCAGCGTGATCACAACAGATTGAATAGGACTGCGCTTGACACTCCGGGCCGTATCGTCGATGAAATCTTCCACCGCGTCACGCCCATCCATGACTGCATTCTTGGCCGTCTTCATACCATCCTGGACACTGCCTGCGACGTTGGATGTGAATTCCGAAGCTCTGCGGAAAGTTTCGCCAACATTGCTGGCTTGATCCACCAGGGTTTTCGCCACTTGATCTACAACTGACTTTTCCATCTCGTCACCTCCTTCCAACTCCGATGCCGCCACGCGTCGAGAGGCTGCCCCAGCTTCGCGATTGATTCTTCATAAGTCCAGCAGAGCCGGCCTCTGGAAACCGAAATCAGCAAATTGCACCTCTTCTGCCTCAGAACAATTTCATATACTCCATCAGTGCGCGCTTGTCAGCGTCAGCTAATCCCGCACCATAAGTATGTCCTCGGTCCTGCACAAAGTCAGGAGCGTTGTCCATCAGCAGGAACAGCCCATTCATTGCGCCGGACCCTGTAATTTGGCACAGCAGGTTGTCCAGCAGCTTGGTTCGCCCAAAGTGCTCCCGTGGCGACACATGGACGTTCGCGATCAGGTCGATCGGTGTGTTCCTTGCCACGCACACGCTGTTGCCATCCTCGAACTCGAACCCGCTTCTCTCCGTTGTTCGCCGAATCGACCTGAGCCCCTGCCGCCGCTCCGGCCAGAGCAGCATGTTCATTGCGTTCTCATAGGCTGCCAGCCTGCCAGACACAGAAGGATCGCCGTTGTACAACCCCACCGCATTGTTATGAAGGAACGGCGCGGTCGCCCACACGTTTATCAATGAAGGCGTCCGATAGTATCCTCGCCCGCCAGTCGCTTCCACAGGGGGCAGGTGCAGCAATGGTTGCAGCGGATCGACCAGCCCTGACACCATTACGGGAGCAGCGGCCTTATAACTCTCTGAAGAAAACTCCTCCCAGATCTGACCTCTCTCTGCGTTTGTCGCAAGTGCGCGCTGCGCGTTGGTGCCAATCTCCGACACCGGATACTTTTCATCGTCTGAAAGAAAATTCCCTTCCAGAAAATCCTTTCGAAGCACTGCATCTCTGAACCATTGAACCTCCGAGCCGTTATACCCTACCGGCGGCCGTTTGCTGGAGTGGCATCGCGCGCAGTTCTCCGCAAACACTATTTTTCCCCGCCTCAGTACCGCTTCGTCCTTCGGCAGATACTGAATCCCTCCGTCTGCGTCCGCCAGATGCAGCGGAGCCAACGTCCGCAGAAAAGCTTCCAGACCTTCGAGCCGGGCCACGGTTCCCGTCCAGCTTTCATTACAAGGAATGCTCATTTGTCGAGCACGCTTCACATCGAATGGAGTCTGCGCCTTCTTCAAGCCATATACAGGGTCATGCAGCGAAGTCCACGCATCCGCGCAAACCCCAATATTCACGTACCCACGCAACGCGGCGCACGCCGTATCGCTCACGCCAGGCTTCTCCGTTGGATCGTCGAGACATGCTGCGCCTACCGAGTCCGCGCCATCCTTCAACACATGGAAAACCTGTCGCACACTACCGTCGGCCATCACCTCTTTGTGCATCGGCCGAAAGTTCAGGCCCGCAATACTATTGATCGTGCCCGCATTGTCGATGTGGTCTGTGGCCACTTCGGAAGTGTCCGACGTCCCCGGCGGTTCGGCATGAGCCACCTGCCATCGAAAGTCACTCGGCTTAAGTTCACGAGTAGCCGGATACTTCGCTGTATTGAAGACCTGCTCGCGGAAGTACTGATTCCCAATCCCAGGATGGAGATTCTGCCAGGTTGGGTGCTCCGGGTCTGCGGGCGGATGCAGTGGGTTGAAACCCACATGGCAAAAGCCGCATGCCACGCCGATCAGGTATGGCGGCTCGACTTTAGCTGGATCGGCCAGATAGCTCGCAAGGTTCCAAGCCTTCGGGTCGAATTTCGGGTTCCTGAACTTCCGCAAACCGATGACGCCAACCGGCTCTCCCACGGGTCCCATCGCATCTTCCCGAAGGCAGGAATCCAACCACAGTCCATATTGATCAGGAGCATTTGCCCGTGTACAGCTCGGATCGTTTATCACACCAAAGCGCTTGAATCGCTCGTCCCGATATCGCGAGTCCACAGCCTGCAGCAGATCTACCGTGCCGTGCGTGCGCACAGCCAGAATTCGCCACAGCTCCTGATCGCCCACAACATTGCCTTGCGCATCTATATCGCCGCCGGTCCAGCGATACCATGTGTCGCGCCCTTTGCCCTGCAAGGGCGTCAGGCCCGCGTAACCCGCCTCGTAGCAGCTCTCCCTGCCACGCGCACAGACGTTGCTATCACCGCTGGCCGCGCTAACAATGCTTTTAGAAACGTAAGTTGTTACACCCAGAAGGCAGAACAAAAACAGCGCCTGACGTTGAGACATCTGAAATCTCCCAACATCCAGCATCTGTCTCAGCGACCAGTACCGGCGCCTTATAGTGACACTTTCTTGAGTGTCCCATGGGAGCAAGAAATTCGGAAAAATCTGCGTGCCTCAGAGCAGTAGAACTCGACCCAGATTCGTCGGAAGCGCATACCGCGCGCGGACGAACGCGACCGTGCCCTCGACCTGCTTGAAACAACTATTCGCAAAGGATTCGGCCCAACCCGCGTTGACTTTCGGCCGCCAAGTTCATACATTACAAGTAATCCAGTGCCGTCGATGGAATAGCCACCTCAGCCGAGTTTTCGAAAGGGGTTTGACTATGAAAAGCACTTTCGCCCCCACGAAGTGTTCAATATCGGTAGCAGGCTCCGCCGATTCAAAGCTCCACAACACACTCTTTCTCACCGTTTTCTTCGTTCTCGCATTCATATTCTCTCCAGCCATGCACGGCCAGGCCACTGGAAGTTTCTCCGGCAATGTCCTCGACAAATCCGGCGCGGCTGTCCCTGGAGCTACCGTAACGGCCACATCGCAGGCGACCGGCTTGGGTCGGGACGTGAAGACGGACAATGCAGGGCATTATCTGATCCCTTTGCTCCCTGTCGGCACCTTCACTGTCCGCGTCGATGCGTCGGGTTTTCGAAGCGCTGAATCCAAAGATCTTCATTTGCAAGTCGACGAATCACGCGAGCTCGATTTTTCTCTCGTGCCCGGAACCGTAGTCACAACCGTTGATGTTTCCGGAGAAGCTGTCGCAGTTCAGACAGCAAGTCCATCTCTGGGCCAGGTCATCACTTCGCAGCAGGTATCGCAGCTTCCCTTGAATGGCCGCGACTTCGTTCAACTCGCCACGCTTACCGCCGGAGCAACCGCCGAGACCAACCCCAACAGCTTTTTCACCTCCGCCGCAAGCAGTGAGGTGGCCGCGCGCGGTTCCTTCTCGCTCTCGGTCGGCGGCTCCCGCCCCAACAGCACAGACTGGCTGCTCGATGGCGTCGACAACAACGAGCTGACCGCCGGCGGTATCGGCATCTTCTCTTCGATCGACGACATTCAAGAATTCAAGGTGCTCACCTACACCTACTCCGCCGAATACGGCACCCGCGCCGGCCCCACCGTGTTGGTCACCACCAAATCCGGGTCAAATCAGATTCACGGATCACTTTTTGAATTTGCGCGCAACACCGATCTCGATGCCAAAAGCTATTTCGCCGCTGCTCCAGAGAAATTCAATCTCAACCAGTTTGGCGGCTCCGTCGGCGGCCCCATCAAGAAGGACAAGACCTTCCTATTCGTCGATGGCGAACAAAGGTATCAGCTTCACGGCATAGCCTTCACAGGTCTGGTGCCATCGCTTGCCATGCGCACCGGCGATTTCTCCAACGACGCGTTTGGCACTCCTGTCTCCGGCCTCGGAATCGTGAACCCCAACATGATTGGCGCATCAACAAACCCCGCCGCCTATCCCAATGTCTATTTCCAGTGCGACGGCGCAGGCAATCCTGCCCCTTCCAACCCCGACGGAAGCCAGCCTCAGGGCACCGCCTGCAACAAGATTCCCTCCGGCCTGTTCAATAGCATCGGCAAGGCCATGATCGACCTCTATCCGGCACCAAACGCCAACAATGCCAGCTCCGGTTACAACTTCGTCAGTGAACCCGTGCGCAAATTGGACGACACCAAGTTCGATGGCCGCATTGACCACACCATTTCCGCCAAGGACAATCTCTTCGGCCGCTTCAGCTACGAGCAGGCCTTCTCCTATGTGCCAGGCGGCGGTGGCCCGGGAAGCTTTGCCGAGGCCAACGCCTTTGGCAGCAATCAGCACATCATCAATCACGCGCGCAACGCCGCCATTGGCGAAACCCATATCTTCTCCCCAACAATTCTCAACCAGGCCAGTTTTGGCTTCAACCGTATCTTCGACTACATCTCATCCCAGGGCACCGGCAGTTGCGAGTCGCAGACCCTCGGCATTCCCGGCGCCAATCTGGGATGCGCCAGCGGCGCCTGCCTTCCGGGCGACTACAGTTGTGGCCTTGTCTCCACCGAATTCAACGGCGGTGGCCCCGGCTTCTGGTCACTCGGCGATCGCGGCTACTCTCCCTTCCAGGGCGGCACCAACATCTTCTCTTTCCGCGACGACCTGGATATCATCCTGCACAAGCATGAAATCCACGCCGGCATCGACTTCCGCGACAATCAAATGAACGTGGGCACAGAAGCGTTTCAGGATGGCTTCTGGATCGTCGGCGTCTTCGGCAACTTTACCGGCCTAAGCAGCGCCAACGTCCCCGGCAACACCGAAGCGGATTTCCTCCTCGGCATTCCCGGCCTGGCCATTCACGACCAGACCTATGAAGGCCCCGTCACCGGCCGCCGCTGGAAAATCTACCGCCCATTCGTCGAGGATGATTTTCGGGTTACGCCCTCGCTGACCCTCAACCTCGGCCTCGCCTGGGATTTGACCACCCCCACCACTGAAGCCCGCGGACGCCTCGCCAACTACATTCCCCAAACCGGCAAGCTCCTCGTTGCCGGCGAAAACGGCGTCAGCGACTCCGCCGGCATACAAATGGATCTGACCGCTCTGGAACCCCGCATCGGCGCAGCCTGGAAAGTTTTCGGTAGCCCAAGAGCCGTCCTCCACCTCGGTTACGCGCTCTATCACGACTCGGCATGGAGCCAGGGCGCTCAAGGCCTCTGGCAGAACCCACCCTTCTTGGGCGAGTCGGATGCCTTCCCCTCCACCTTCTCCACGGGTTGCGCCTTCTCCACTTCGTACTGCGCCACAGTCCTCGGAGGCACCCCCGAGAACATAAGTCTTTCCAGCGGATTCGCCACCATTCCCACGCCGCCCACCGCCGCCACCTTCACCGGCACGTTCTACACTGAGCCCACCAACCTCAAGCTCGGCCGCGTTCAGCAATTCAACGTCAACCTCCAGACCGAGCTGCCCGGCAACCTCGTGCTCACTGAAGGCTATGCCGGTTCCCGCGGCACGCACATTCTGGTAGCCGGAAACGACCTCAACACTAACAGCCCCTCCGGCTGCGTAGCAGGAGGCTCCTACACGCTCGGTTGCCTTCCCAACGGCGCGCCTTACTCGTATCCATATCCCCCGCCAAACTTCAACGCCGTCTCTCTCTTTGGCGATGTGGGCAAAACCAATTACGATTCCCTGCAAGCCAAGTTGGAAACCAAAACGCCCAAATACGGCCTCTACGCTCTGATTGCATACACCTGGTCTCACACCTTTGACAACGGGTTAACCGACGGCCTGGGCTCCGTGCTGAGCGCCCCTTACTTCCCACTTCCCAACTGGCAAACCCTCGATTGGTCCTTATCGCAGATCGATCTCGCGAACAGCTTCACCGGCAGTGTCATTTACGACCTGCCCATCGGGCACGGCAAGCGGATTGGCAGCAGTTGGAATGAAGTGACCAACTCCATTCTCGGCGGGTTCCAGTTAACCCTGATCCAAAGAATCTCCTCCGGATTCCCCGTCCCGCTCATCGACGGCTACAACCAGTCAGGTGTAGCCTTTTCGAACGGGGGAAACGACAACAACTGGAACCGGCCCAACCAGCTCGCCGGCTGCAACCCATACGCTGCCAACCACGGCCAGCTCCAGTGGATCAATGCTTCCTGCTTCCCCGCTGCCACCCCAGGCCGGTTGGGCGACGCCGCCCGCGTCCCGGTCTTCGGACCTGATTTCGTCAACACCGATTTCTCCGTCATCAAGAACTTCGCCCTCCCTCGCGAAGGAATGGGCCTGAACTTCCGCGCCGAGTTCTTCAACCTCTTCAACCATCCGCAATTCGGCATGCCGATAAACGACATCAACGCTCCCGGATTCGGCGCAGTCAACTCCACCGTCAACAATCCGCGTCTCGTGCAACTGGCGCTCAAGCTATCTTTCTGACGCCGGACGACGCGAGACCAGCGGCTTGATTCCGCTGAAGGAGAGCCACGCCCGCCACAGGCGTCTTTCTTCCTTCGTCTCCCCTGTAGGGCAATTGCATGAACGATTCTTGTCGTGGGATGTTGCTCCATTCGCTGCGCGGAATGGAGACACAATAGAACCCTTCCCGGAGGGAGAGGTCGAAAGTAGCATCACCACATTTAGGGGATGAGCAACGAGGCCATTGCCGCATTCCCTCCCGGAGGGAGAGGTCGAAAATAGCCCCGGATGAAATCCGGGGAAGGCACCCAAATCCGGATTTCGCGTCCCGGAGGGTCGCAACGAACGTCTCTCTCTCGGCGCTTGTCCTCTTGATGCGATTGCCTTGGTCTAACCTGCTTTTCGCAAACCGCCTTGTGATGGCTGATGTAAGCTTGAGAATGGTGCAAGAGTTCATGCAGGAGAAAACCATCGCTCTATACCCAAGATTTGGAGTTCGCACAAACTCGCTATCAGCAAAGAGATCACCCCACAAAAGCCGAGAGTGAATTAACGCTAAATAGCTCTAATTAAACATTTTATAAAGACAATCGGGCCTGTAGCTCAACGGTCAGAGCAGGGGACTCATAATCCCTTGGTTGGGGGTTCGAATCCCTCCGGGCCCACCAACAAGTTTTTGGCATTCAACGGGTTCACCAGATCGCCAGATTGATACTCAGAATCATTGCCCCGTACCGCTTAGCGCAATTGACCGCGGTGAACCGCCAGCGTTATCCGTAATCGTGATGAACGCCGTCAAAGCACCTGCCGCTGCAGGCGCGAAGTGTCCATGAATAGTGCAACTCGATCCGGCCGCCAGGCTCGTGGCGCAACTGTTCGCGAAGTCATACGAGGACGCGTCTGCACCTGTCACTTTGATGCTGGTGATGGACAGCGGCTCGTTGCCGGAGTTGATTAAGGTTACCGATTGGGATGCTGTTGCCATTCCTACTGCCTCAGAACCGAACGCCAAGCTGGCGGTAGACAGAGATAACGCCGGACCCAGCCCTGTCCCGCTCAGCGCGATCGATTGCGGTGAGTTGCCTGCGTTGTCGACAATGGTGATGGCTGCCGAAAGGGCTCCTCCCGTGGTGGGGCCAAAGTGCCCATGGATGCTGCAGTTTGCCCCGGCTGCCAGGCTCGTGCCGCAATCGTTCGCGAAGTCAAACGAGGACGCATCCGCACCCGTCACTTTGATGCTGGTGATGGACAGGGCTTCGTTACCGGTGTTGGCCAGAGTCACCGCCTGCGACACGCTAGCCGTTCCAACGGCCTGTGAGCCGAACGTTAAACTCGCAGCCGAAAGAGACACAGTCGGCCCCAGCCCCGTCCCGTTCAGCGCGACACTGTGCGGCGAACCCGCGGCGTTGTCAGTAATGACGATGGCCGCTGTCAGTGCGCCAACCGCCGTAGGCGCAAAGTGTCCATGAATACTGCACGCGGCCCCTACCGCCAGTGTCGCTCCGCAGCTATTCGCAAAGTCAAACGATGAAGCATCCGCGCCCGTCACGCCGATGCTTGCGATCGTAAGGGGCTCATTACCGGTGTTAGTCAGCGCTACAGCCTGCGACAAGCTGGCCGTCCCAATACCTTGCATGCCAAACGTTAAACTCGCAGCCGAAAGAGACACAGCCGGCCCCAGCCCCGTCCCGCTCATCGCGACACTGTGCGGCGAGCCAGCGGCGTTGTCGGTAATAGTGATGGCCGCAGTGAGTGCACCCGCAGCGGCAGGTGCAAAGTGTCCATGAATACTGCAACTAGCCCCCACCGCCAGGCTATTTCCGCAGTTATTCGCAAAGTCAAATGATGAAGCATCCGCACCCGTCACCCCAATGCTTGTGATCAACACGGGCGCGTCACCGCTGCTTGTCAGCGTAACCCACTGCGAAGCACTCGCCGTCCCAACAGTTTGTGATCCAAATGATAAGCTGGAAGCCGACAACGAGACCGCCGGACGCAGCCCAATCCCGCTCAGCGAGATGTTTCGGGGCGAGCCGCTGGCATTTTCAGTAATGGTGATGGAAGCTGTCAGAGCACCAGCGGCAATGGGAGCAAAGTGCCCATGGATACTGCAATTGGCTCCCTCGGCAAGGCTTGATCCACAGGTATTCGCGAAGACAAAAGAGGAAGCGTCCGCGCCCGTCACAGCAATACTGCTTATGGAAAGGGGCGCGTCACCGGTGTTTGTCAGCGTTACCGACTGAGGCGCACTCGCCGACCCAACCGCTTCATTTCCGAAAACAAGGCTGGTTGCCGATAACGAGACAATCGGGATCGGATTTACTACCAGCGTCACATCTGAAGTGGCAGTCGTGTAGTCCGCGGTATTTGTAGGGGTGAACGTGACCGATAGCTCATTCGACCCAGCTTGCAGAATGGTTCCCGCGGCGGGCGAATAGGCAAACGTTCCTGCAACCGACGAACTCGCATCCAGTTGGGTTCCACTGAGCGCCGTGCCGTAGTTGATGGCTGCCGGGGTCGCCCAGGTGATCGTGGGGGTCAACCTAATTACAGTGCCGGTCAATAAGATGCTCTGCGATGCATACCCAGGCGCAGAAGCGTTCAAATTGGTGTCCGTCAGCACCAACGAGCCACTAAGCGTCCCTCCAATTTCCGGTTCAAAGCTTATCGCGAATTCGCACGAGGCGTTGGGGGACAGCGTTTCTTCCGTTGCGGTGCCGGAGTTCTCCACTTTGCACGCCGCTGCGCCGCTGCTATTCAAGGTAAAGTTCGTCGCGATGCTCGGATTAGTCCCGGTTGTTGGAATTGGAAAGCTTAATGGCGCATTCCCAACATTCTCTACTGTCACCGTCTGTGGGCTATCGGTGCTGGTTTTGCCAACGGCTGTTGCGGCGAATGTCAGGCTCGGCGGATCGGCGAAGTCTTCCTTCAGTACCCGACTATTAAAGGAATCGGCTATATAAACGTTGCCGCTGCCATCAACTGCGACCGCATAAGGATTGTCCAGGCCGTTGTTTGCAGCGTTCGCGATAACGCTCTGGGTGTAGCTGCCCGCCGACGGTGTCTCCTTCAACACCCGGCTATTGTCGGAATCGGCAATATAAATGTTGCCGCTGCCGTCCACCGCGACCCCGTAAGGATACTTCAGGCCGTTGTTTGCAGAGTTTGCAATGACGGTCTGAGTATAGCCGTCCGCCGAAAGCGTCTCCTTCAGCACCCGGTTACTGTAATAGTCGGCAATATAGACGTTGCCGCTGCCATCCACCGCGACGCCTGCGGTTTCATCCAGGCCGTTGACCGGGCCATCTGCCACAACGCTCTGAGTGTAGCCGCCCGCCGAAAGCGTCTCCTTCAATACCCGGCTATTCCAGTAGTCGGCAATATAGACATTGCCGCTGCCGTCCACCGCCACCCCTTCGGGAGAATTCAGGCCGTTGCTGGCATAGTTAGCGACAACGCTCTGGGTGTAACCCCCCGCCGAAGGCATCTCCTTCAACACACGCTGGTTGTAGTAGTCGGCAATATAGACGTTACCGCTCCCGTCCACCGCGACATCCCAGGGATCATACAGTCCGTTGTTGGCATTGTTGGCGACAACGCTCTGGACATAGCTGCCCGCCGAAAGCGTCTCCTTCAGCACCCGGTTATTCCAATCATCGGCAATATAAATGTTGCCATTGCCGTCCACCGCAACCCCAAAGGGATGATTCAGTCCGTTGTTGGTAGCGCTTGCGACGACGCTCTGGGTTCCGGGAGGGAAGTTCACCTGTGGTCCGACGCCGGTGCCCTCCACGTAGCCTGTAGCAATCACTTTTCCTGAGCCATTGAGTAGCTCCGCCGCACCGTATCGTGTCCCGGCAAACTTCGGCTTGAAACTCACATCGACAGTGCAGGACTCGCCGACTGTATATGCGGTTCCAGCCGTGCAGGTTCCAGTGCCGGCGTTGGAGAAGTCCAGGCCTGTGGCGCCCTGTGTCACCACTGCCGTTGAGCCCAATGTGCCCGCCGTGTTGAAGGTAAAGATCATGGAGATCGGAGAAGGGCTTGCGCTCCCCACGTTCACTGTCCCGAAGTTCCCGCCCGAGGATGTCTCCTTTAGAACCAGATTATTGTTGTAATCGGCAATATAGACGGTGCCGCCAACATCCACCGCTACCGCATAGGGATAATCCAGGCCGTTTGTTGCTGAGTCTGCGACAACAGTCTGGGCGTAGGTGCCTTCCGAAAACGTCTCCTTCAACACCCGGTTATTGGCAGAATCGGCAATGTAGACGTTACCGCTGCGGTCCACAGCGACCCCATAGGGTAAAAACAGGCCGTTGGTTGCAGCGTTTGCCACAACGCTCTGGGTGTAGTCACCTGCAGAAAGCGTCTCCTTGAGTACCCGATAATTCATGAAATCGGCAATATAGACGTTGCCGCTCCTGTCTACTGCGACGCCCCAAGGAGCACTCAGGCCGTTGCTTGCAGCGTTTGCGACAACGCTCTGGGTGTAGCTGTCCGCGGAAAGTGTCTCCTTCAACACCCGGCTGTTTGAGAGATCGGCAATATAGACGTTGCCGCCACCGTCCACCGCGATGCCTGCGGGACCAGACAGGCCGTTGTCGGTAGAATTTGCGACAACGCTCTGGGTGTAGCCGCCCGCCGACGTCGTCTCCTTTAACACCTGGCTATATTCGTAATCGGCAATATAGACATTGCCGCTGCCGTCCACTGCGACTCCTGCGGGAGATCCCAGGCCGTTGTTGGCAGCGTTTGCGACAACGCTCTGGATGTAGCCGCCCGCCGAAAGCGTCTCCTTCAACACCCGGTCATTTCCCGAATCGGCAACATAGACATTACCGCTACCATCCACCGCAACGCCAGAGGCATGAAACAGGCCGTCGTTGGCGGCGTTCGCGACAACGCTCTGCGCTCTGGCAAAGTGCGCAGTCTGCGCGACGGCAGCACTCCACGCTCCGCACGCCACCACCGCAAAAAGGCCCCACAACGTCGCTAAGCAACCCTGCTTCAGTGCTCGGGAGAGGAAGGAAGGAAAGGAGTTGAACGGGAAGGCGGAATTGCAGATCGGAGAGAGTGATTTAAGCATCGAAGTGTCGGGTCCTCGATAACGCACAGCGGCATATAAATACCTAATGTTGCCTGGATCGATCGCAAACACCCGGATATTTTTCTCGCTGAATGGTGCGTCAAGCATACCATTCGGTAACGGTGACGCGGAAGGGCCTGGTGAACAGCCTTAACAATATCTACGAGTTCCTGGAGCCGGCCCACGGGCGGCATCACCTACCGCCCCGGTCCTCCCGCATCCGCTCACCCCTCTCGCTCCTCCGCCTCGTCTGAATTGCCAAAGACTTCCTCTCGAATGATCCGCTCGGTTGCTTCATTCAAGTATTCATCGAGCGCAGTCTTTATCTGGAGGAATTCCGGCCAGAGAGTGTTGTCGATAAACGATCTTGCGCCCGCAGCACAACTGTCGAGTGGCGTTGACGCGGGTGCCGATAGGGTTTCAGCCCATAGCGTCGGCACAGCGCAAGAAATAGCCGCCTGTGCCAGCGATCGAGGGGCTTGAATTCGGTCTCTACAGACTGTTCAACTCTCGCCGCAGCGGCAAGAGCCTTTCGTACCCTATCGATAGCAGCCGCGGCCGCATCCCGTTCCCCGGAAGTAGTTGCGCCTTCAAAGAGCGCGGAAATCTTACGCAACTTCTGGCGGAGTTCCTGTTCAGTGGTCATCGAAATCGTCGGCTCGTCGAGGCAGGAGTGGCAATACGCGCGTGTAAG
>Ga0206847_10071_pt1 | contig 36423 bp, 36 predicted proteins | sample Alteio_BWOrgCont_17_FD_152880 | JGI IMG/M metagenome (GOLD analysis project Ga0206847, IMG submission 152880) | Enriched cells from forest soil in Barre Woods Harvard Forest LTER site, Petersham, Massachusetts, United States -... | ecosystem: Environmental > Terrestrial > Soil > Temperate forest >... | reverse complement strand
CGTCGTCCCCGCCCCGCATTCCAACGTCTATCCTCATAGAGCCACCAATCAGGCTCGCAGGAGTTTTCCCAATGAACCTTCGTTTCTTGTCCACCGCCGTTTTTGCCGTCGCGCTAGGCGTCTCCGCCAACGCTCAGGACCCAATAACCACTCCGCAACAAGCCCCAGGCACGGGAGCCGGACAGGGAAGTGGTCAAGGCGGGGGCCAGCGTGGCCGCGGCTGGGGTGGCGGCGGAATGGGCATGGGTCGCGGCCTCACCGGCACTGTCACTGAAGTCGCAGCAGATCACTACTCCATCAAGACTGAAGCCGGCGAGACCTACGTCGTCCATTACAGCGCCAACACCCGCATCCTCAAGGCGCCTGCCGGCCAGCGCGGTCCCGGCGGCGGCGGTGGTGAGCGTGCCCAGGGTGCTGGTGGAGAGCGCGGGCAAGGTGGCGGAGGCAATCCTCCCACAGCCATCAAACCCACTGACATCAAGGTAGGCGACGCCATCCTCGCCATGGGTGAAGTCGATGCAACTGCCAAATCCGTAGGCGCTACCGCAGTTCTGCAAATCGACCCCGAGCGCGCCAAGCAGATGCGCGAAATGCAAGCCAACTACGGCAAAACCTGGATTATGGGCAAGGTCACCGCCATTGACGGCGTCAAGGTAACCGTCATGGGCACGGTAGACAACACCGCCCACACCTTCGTAGCCGACGAAAACACCACCTTCCGCAAGCGCCGCGACCCCATTACGCTAGCCGACATCCAGGTAGGCGACACCGTCCGCGCAGCCGGAGCCATCAAGGATGGAGCCTTCGTAGCCACAGAAGTCAGCGCCATGGGCCAGCCACCAGCCGGAAATCCCAACGTCCCCCGCAACGGCCCACCGCCGCCTCAGTAGTGCGTCAGCGCTTTAGGTATCAAGATTGGAAATCGGGTTGCCAACAAACCCGCCCGGAACTCGAACGCCCAAGGCGATACGCTGACCGATCAATCCAATTAGCGCTGTGCTGAATCGTCCGGATCAGAAGACGAGAACTGCCTGACCATGCTTAGGCTAAGGGTCGCCGGGCCTGAGATTGCGGGGTCTTCAACTGCATGCCCCAATGCGGCGATTACGACCGCTGCATCGAGCGGTCGTCGCCAGCACGCGAGATCGCCCAGGCTCGTCGCAGCTGCCCAACGAACAGCGACGTGAGGCGATCTCAGGCCCTCAATGCATAATCGTTGCACCCAAAGGGAGTCCTCTTCCCATCGTGCCGCGCGAAACAGCGCGTCGGCCACCACATCTGGCTCTTTGCTGGCAAGGCAGCCCTCCAGCTCGTCTCTTGAGAGAGGGTCCACGCGTTCGTATCTGAGTTCGCTCATTATGTCAGTTTACGTTTGACAAACGATCCGCACCTCATCCTCTTCATGGCGCGTTTATTTCCGAATTGCCGACGATACAGACATTGTCCTGCAGCGTGTCAGAGCGTCAGGCCGTTTAGATATTGTGCGATCCTACGAGTGCTCAGAGACCAGGGAACTAGGTTAAATGCAACTTGGCGACCGTAAAGAGCGGCCCAGTCAGCCGAGTGCAGTACGTTGCCTAACAGCTCTTCGTCCCGTGGGAAAGGATCGCTCGTCGTCTGGACGGCAATAAAAGTCCGGTATACACCGCGCCCGTTGCCGACGATACTATCGAAGACAACTATTGCTGTCCCATTTTTCTGTCCCTGAATAACATTCCAAGAGACTGAAATCTTATCGAACGGTTCGGTCCCGGCGGGGAAGGATGTCGGGAGAGAACGGTCCATATACTCGAAGGCTAAATTGGAAGCAAGCGATCTCATTCCTTTTTCACGGACAAGGCGGATGAGCGCGAACCACGTGAATACGACGACAAAAACTCCCAACGCCACTGCAATCGCTATCATTCTGCCAATCTTATACGGTCCCCGGACCCATCGCCTTTCATTTTGATCCCGGTTGACCGGCGACTCGGATGTAATCTCTCGTTAATCGAGCACGACAGAGCACAAGCACCCCTGACCTCCGTCAACAAGCCCCCTTCTCAAACCAAAGCAATAGCTTCCAATCGCCGCCTAAACACGCTCGATCCGCACACTTCGGCCGAGCATCTCTTAGCTCGCCGGCCCAGCAAACAGCAGCAGATTCCCATCCGGATCGCTGACAATGAAATTTCTGGCGCCCCAGGGTTGCTTTTTCAGCGTCTGATGAAAGGCAACACCGGCGGATTGAAACTCAAGAAAAAGCAGCTTGATCTCCGCCGCCGTAGCAACGGTCATTGATACCGACAAAAGCTCCTCCCGATGACGAACGGTCGACTCGATTACCGGTCGTTCGACGCACCTCAGATTGAGGCGCGCCGCATCCCGGCCCACCTGAGCGTAGTAGGCTGGCTCGCCGTAACTGAACACAAGCGTGAAGCCTAATTTCTCAAAATAAAAGTCGCATGATCTCTGGATATCAGTGACGAACAGTTGCGGCTCCGCACAGACAATCGTTGCTTTCGTTGGCAGGGATTTCGCATTGAGCGGTGTCGTCGAAACTCCGGCTTTCAAGGCTTGCCAACTGTCGAAGCCTTGCTGTCTTGCGACCATTTCCTGCGCATCGCTGAGCCTGAAGCTCGCCGCAAGAATCTCGGAGTCGGGCATATTCAGGAAACGCGGCAAATACTCGCGGATTTGCGCGGCGACGGGATAGTGACGTTCGCGATGCCACCGCAAAATAAGCTTCGCTTGCTTCTTGAGGTTCTCCAGATTGGGCATGTAGACCTCCACCATGAGATCGTAGGTGGGCATTGCCCTTCGGCGATTAGCCGTTGCATCCTACATGCGCAGACTGCAGTATCCGCAACGATGTCAGCTGTTGTCAATGGAGATCGAGCCTCTCCACAAAGAGCAAAGCCCCCTTCTCAAACCCAAGCGATAACGATAGGATGATCCGCGTACGGAACACTATCCGTCCTCGCGTTCGAAGCTTCCCGAAAGGCCAATCATGCACAATTCATCCCTCCCCGCCTTCATCAAATTCTCGATCGTCACCATCTTCGTCCTCGCACCAGTCGCAGCCATCTCCCAATCCCAGCCCTTGCCGCAAGGCATCTTCACCGATCACCAGGACGTAGGCACAGTTCTCCATCCCGGCACCGCCGTCTACGACACCGCAACCCGCAGCTACACCATCAGCGGCAGCGGCGAAAACATGTGGTTCGGCATTGACGACTTCCATTTCGCCTGGAAGAAAGTCTCCGGCGACGTAGCCCTCACCGCCGACATAGCCTTCCTCGGCACCGGCGGCAATCCCCATCGCAAAGCCGTCCTCATGATCCGCCAGACCCTCGACGGCCCTTCGCCCTCAGTCGATGTAGCCGTTCACGGCGTCGGCCTCACCTCGCTCCAATATCGCGACACAACCGGCGCGAACACTCGTGAAGTCGAGTCCAATATTTCCGGCCCCAAAACCGTCCGCATCGAGAAGCGCGGCGACTACTTCTACGCCTTCGTCTCCGGTAATGACGGCAAACTCCACCCCGCCGGAGCATCAACCAAGCTAGCCCTAACGGGCGACTTCTACATCGGCATCGGCGTCTGCTCACACGACAAAGACGTCGTCGAAAAGGCCGTCTTCTCCAACGTCGTACTCGATCAGCTTCCGCCCGCTTCAGGCAAGCACGTCCTCGTCAGCTCGCTAGAAACCATCTCCATCGCCTCCACCGATCGCCACGTCGAATACACCACCGCCGCGCATTTCGAAGCCCCCAACTGGTCCCGCGACGGCAAGTTCCTCATCTTCAATCAGGACGGAACCCTTCGCCGCCTCGCCCTCGATGGCAGCCAGCCCACCATCATTCCCACCTCACCCCAAATCCAGTGCAACAACGACCACGGCATCTCGCCCGACGGCCGGTTTCTTGCCCTCAGCGACTCTTCCAGTGACGACCACAAATCGCGCGTCTACGTCGTACCCATCACCGGCGGAACTCCGCGCCTCATCACGCCCAACGCGCCGTCTTACTGGCATGGCTGGTCGCCCGACGGAAAGACTCTCGCCTTCACCGGCCAGCGCGGCGGGCCCATTGAAGTTGCACCGACACCCGGCAGCAACGTGGGCCCCCAGCATCTCGACACCACCAATTTCGACATCTATTCCGTCCCAGTCTCGGGCGGCGCGGAAACCCGCCTCACCACCGCCCCAGGCCTCGACGACGGCCCCGAATACTCACCGGACGGCGCGTACATCTACTTCAACTCCGAGCGCACCGGCCAAATGCAAATCTGGCGGATGAAGCCCGACGGCTCCGATCAGGAGGAAGTCACCTTCGACGACAGCAACGACTGGTTCCCGCACATCTCGCCCGACGGTCAATCCATGGTTTTCATCGCGTATGAAAAAGGTGTAAAGGGTCATCCGCCCGACAAGGATGTCGAGCTTCGCCTCATGTCCCTCAAGGACAAAAAGGTCCGCGTCCTCGCCAAACTCTTCGGCGGCCAGGGAACCATCAACGTCCCATCCTGGTCTCCGGACGGAACCAAGCTGGCATTTGTAAGTTATGAGCAATTACCGGAAGAAACTCTGGCGCTGAAGTAGCTTTCAGCGCGTCACGCTCGCCTCAAGCCACCTCGTGAAGCACAACTTCAGCCCACATCAGAGCCTCGGCATAGCGGTTAGCCAGTTCAGTTTCATTGAGGCCGTATTTTTTGACCACCTGGTCGCATCCATCCCAGTCACATAGTGCCTGATATTCCAGCCAGTCAAGCAAAACTCGCTCCGCATTCCTCGTCCCCTCCAGCGCCCAACGAACTTCGTCGCGCAATGGAAGCATCGGAGTCAGTTGCGCCATCGGCAGCCGCAGCATAGCCGGCAACAGGCTCAGTAGCCCCAGCAGATATTGCTCCGTTTGGTTCTGTCCGCACTGTGTGGCCGCAAGCTCGCAAAACCGCGCGCGAACAAACGCCATGCGCAAAATCTCAATCGGCTGGCCCGCATTGAGCTCACTGGTAATGGCAAGCGTCGCGATCCGCCGAAAAGTATCCTCACCCACCGCCATCAGAGCTGCATGAATCGAACTGACCTGCCCACGTAGCGCATAGATCGGCGAGTTCACAAGCCGAAGCAGGCGATACGTCAGTGACGCGTCGCGCTTGACGGCCGTCGCCACTTTGTTCAGATCGAATGGGTCTTCCCGCAGCAGTTGCAGAATCTCAATATGCGAGAGCCGGTTTGCTGGAATTTGCTGGTTCCTCAGCAGCACCGGACGGCAGAAATAATATCCCTGAAAGAGCGTGAAGCCTTCCAGGCAAGCCTGCTTGTACTCGTCCTGACTTTCGATTTTTTCCGCAACCAGTGCTACCGATGTCCCCTTCAACCGCTTGAGCAGCATCTTGCGCTCTTCAGGCCCGGTCAGCAGAAAATCCACCTTGACGTAGTCCGCCAGCCTAACCAGCGGCTGAAGGTCTGGCCTCCAGACAAAATCGTCCAGTGCAATGCGGAACCCGGCAGCCTTCAGCTTTTGGCACGCGGCAATTAGCCGCGGCGTCGGCTCAACAGTCTCAAGCACTTCGAGAATCGAGTTGCCCGCCGGCAGAACATCCACCAGGTCCTCGGTCAGCGACTCAGAGGTGCAATTGAAAAACGCCGGCAGCCCGGCAGTCAGCTTTCCCAGGCCAAACATCACCGCGTTGTCGAGCATAGTGCGGGTAGCCAGGTTGCCGTCGCCCGAAAAGAATGCAGTCGGCCCGCTTCGAAACAGTAGTTCGTACCCATGCACCAGGGCGCGCCGGTCCATGATCGGCTGCCGCGCCATATAGCGCATTCCACCCGCCAATTCAGGCAGGAGCGTCTGGGGTCGCTCACCCGGTAAAACTTGACTTGGCATGAACCCTTCCAGTCCAACTATCGGCTGGAAGCGGGAATAACTTCACCCAGTCTCTTGCCAAGTGGTACACCGCGCACACATTTTCACAATTGGGAAAATACCCAGGCTTCCGGAAAGCTAGAACAAGCAAGAATCAGAGATGGCTCTGTAACAGGGCATGACTTCATAGGCTGCGGAAAAACTCACTCGGGCGGTAGACCGGGGATTTATCCCCGGTATAAAGCGAATGGAATCAGCGTGGCTTTAGCCGCTGAGGTATGTTTTTTGCGTGTTTCGCTCCATATTTGGAGTTTTTCCGCAGCCTCTTCAGTCGTACCGAAAAACGCTGGAAAAGGCCCGGGCTTCAGCCCCTGCAACACTCTCCCCGCGCAATTCGCAGCCTACTCAGCCCGCCCCAGGCAAACAGCAAACCACCCCCGCGGATCCGTCCATGTAATTTCCGGCTTGAATCCCGCCGCCGAAAGCATCCCCTCAGCCTGCCCCGGAGCATATTTGTAGCTATTCTCCGTATGAATCCGCTCGCCAGCCGCAAATTCCACTTCCAGATCCAGCGCCGGCAGCTTCACCCGCTGGTCCGTAAGGCTTTCCAGATGCATTTCAATCCGCGACTTATCTGAATTCCACACAGCGCAATGGGCAAACGACTCAAGATCGAAATCCGCCGCCAACTCCCGATTCAGTCGTGCCAGCACATTCAGATTGAAACGCGCCGTAACCCCTTCCGCATCATCGTAAGCAGCCAGAAGCGTAGCCTCATCCTTGCGCAGATCAACCCCCAGCAGCAGCGTGTCTCCCGGCTCAAGCCCGGCCCGAATAATCTCAAGAATTCCAGCCGCCTCATGCGGCTCAAAATTCCCGATGCTTGAACCGATATAAAGAACCATCCGGCTCTCACCCTCGACCAGGGGCTCCAAATCCAATCCCCGCGTGTAATCCATCACCCGCGGCACAACTTCGACTCCCGGAATCTCGCGCTCGATGCGTTCCCGAGCCGACTCCAATGCGCTGGCCGACACATCGACAGGCTCATACAGAACAGTCTGCTGACGCTCAACCGCAGCCTTCAACAGCAGTCGCGTCTTGTCCGCCGACCCAGCCCCAAGTTCGGTAATCCGCAAACGGACCAAACTGTCAGACTGTCCGGCTTGCCCAGCCTGAGCAATCAGGTCCGCCGCGTGCGCCGTGAAGATCTCCCGCTCAATCCGCGTCAGGTAATACTCGGAAACCTGCGTAATCTCGTCGAACAGCCTCGATCCGTCGCTATCGTAAAACAGCCATGGAGGCAGCCGCTTTTTATACGCACACAGCCCCACGCGCACCGCCGAGGCCACCGGTGTTTCAACTTGTTCTGTGATTTGAGGCAGAGCGGTCGTAGTCATTCGGTCCTTTGGATGCAATAGCCCCAGCGCTGGTTACGAATGTCTCTCAAAATCAACCAAATACTTTTGCCGAGCCAATTTAACACAGGAACGAATTACCGAGCCAAACGGATGCCCGAAAACTGCCACCGCGTCTCAGGCGGGAAAAAATTCCGATAACTATCCCGAATATGAGCCGCCGGCGTCACGCATGAGCCACCGCGCAGCACCATCTGGCCACTCATGAATTTCCCGTTATACTCGCCCAGCGACCCCGGCAGCGGCTTGAATCCTGGATAACCCAGATATGCGCTCGAAGTCCACTCCCAGCAATCGCCAAAGAACTGCGCCGGATTTTCAGAAGCCTCCGTCGGATCCTGGCTCTCCAGCGTCTCCGGCGCCGGAGCCGGCAACAAACGCCCGGAATCCAACAAGTTGCCCGTCACAGCCTGCGCAGCCGCTGCGGTTTCCCATTCAAACTCAGTGAGCAGCCGACGCCCCGCCCAGCGCGCGTAAGCGTCCGCTTCAAAGTAGCTGATGTGGCTTACCGGCAGATTCTCCAGGCTCGCCAGCGGCAATTCTCCGCGCAGGGTGAAGATGCTCCAACCAGGCTCTGCTTTTGTCCAGTAAAGGGGAGCGCGCCAGCCATTAGCCTGCACCGCGTCCCAGCCGGCAGAAAGCCAAAGCTCCGGCCTGCGATAACCGCGATCGGCCATGAATGCCGCATACTCCGCGCAAGTCACCAGCCTCGTGGCCGCTTTGTACGGGTTCAGCCACACTCGATGGCGCGGCCGCTCATTATCAAAACAAAAAGCAGGGCCATTATGCCCTGCCTCGCAAAGTCCGCCGGCAAACGCGTGGAAGCGCAGTGCGGGGATCGTCCCTATGCTTGAGGCACTACAAGCCCTGCCAGTTTCCGTCTCCGTCCCATGCCAGGTTTCAAAATTGAAATCCCTCGCCAGTCCCAGGTCAGACTTTGCATCGCCCGGCTTCGGAGCCGAAGACCGGTACGCCGGTCGCAGCGGGTTGGTGAAAAAAGCATGCAGAATGTCGGTGAGCAGCAGCTCCTGGTGTTGCTCCTCGTGGTTCACGCCCAACTCGATCCGTTTCAGCGCTTCATGCTCCGGACCCTCCCCCGCCAGCCGTTCCAGCAGCCGTTCCACGCCCTCATCGACATACGCCCGGTAGCGCAGGATTTCCTCCAGCCCAGGCCGCGAAAACGACGACCGCAGCCGCTTCTCCGGGAACGCCGCGAAGCTCTGATAATAGCTGTTGAACAGCCATGAAAAGTCCTCGTTAAAAAGCCTGTATCCGGGCAGAAACTCGCGTAGAATGAACGACTCAAAGAACCAGCCGGTATGCGCCAGATGCCATTTTGCCGGCGAGGCCTCCGCGCAGGATTGCACCATCATGTCTTCGGGCGTAAGCGGTTCGCAAATCTCAAGCGTCCGCCGCCGCGTAGCTTTGTATCGATCGGCTAAACCGGTTAGCATCCTGCATTCACTTGTTGTACTCACGGGGCGCCCTCCGCATTGAACGAGTCTAACTCAATACCGACCACTTAGAATTATTTTGCCCAACCACATTAAAGATGGCCAATTTTGTCCAACGCGTTTCCACATTTTAGTGGTCTAATGTGTGTTGTTCTTTTGCCGATGAGCGATCATAATCAGTCGATCGCCCACGAACGTGAACTTCTTTTTATGAAAGATGAACTGTCATCCTGAGCGAAGCGTACTTCAGCGGAGTCGAAGGACCTGCGTTTTTGTTTCTTTCTGGAGGAGGGACCATGTGTTTGAATCAGCATCGTAGAGTCGCGGCGCTCGCCGCCTTTGCAGCTCTCGTTTTAGCAGTCCCCGCCCTTTCAGGCCAGACCCCTGCCCAACCAGCACCCCAAAATTCCGCCCCGGCCCCAGTCCCGGCCCAGCCATCGACAGACGCTCCGGCCATCAATCAAGAGCCGGCTCAGGCCTTCACTGTTCAGCCCAAGCCTGCCGAAATCCTTCAGCCAACTCCCACCACTCCAGAGGAAGTTGGCGATGCCATGATGTCCCACCAGCGCTATCAGGCCGCCATCGAGGCATACAAGCAAGGCCCGCGCAACTCGGCCGACATCTGGAATAAGATGGGCATCGCCTACCAGCTCATGTACAACCAGGAAGAGGCGTCCCATTGCTACCAGACGTCCCTGCGGCTTGATCCCAAGGATCCGCGCGTCATGAACAACCTCGGAACCATCTACGACTCCGAGAAGGAATTCAGCAACGCCGAACGGATGTACCGCAAAGCACTGAAATTCGACCCGAAATCGGCCTTGATCTACAAGAATCTCGGCACCAATCTCATGTCCCAGCACAAGTACAAGAAAGGCTGGGAAGTCTACAAAACCGCGCTCCAACTGGATCCCAACATCTTCAAGAGCAATGACAGTCCGAGGATCCAGAACCCCGCATCCGTTGAAGAGCGCGGCGCCATGAACTACTACATGGCCAAAGGCTGCCTGCGCGCCGGCATGAACGACTGCGCCATCGAATACCTCCGCATGGCGTTGAACGAGGGATTCACAAACCCCAAAAAGATCGAAGCCGACAGCGAATTCGCCGGCCTCCGCGACATCCCCGCCTTCCAACAACTCTTAGCCGAGCAGAAGCAACAGTAAATTCCCGCGCCTCGGGCGGCAGGCCGGGGATTTATCCCCGGCATCAGCGAGTTGGATCAACCCGGGCCTTACAGGCAGCGGAAAAACTCAATCAAACGGCGAATTTGGAAGGCTTTGTAACAAGGCCACGGCTTCAGCCGGGCCGATAAAAGCCAATAGAATGAGGTGGGCTTTAGCCCCTGAGGGACCTCTGCTCACTCTTCGAACGATGTTCATGCAACGCGTTCTGGACCGTCAATCCTCGCGCCACCCGAGCCACCCGCCCTAATGCACATGCCCATGATGATGCCCATGATCCCCAGCCGTCCCAGCCATCTCCTCAATCGGCACCACGCACCCTTCCAGGTCGCCGCACCCCTGATGCTCAAACTGAATCGTAGTGTGCGCAATCTGAAAATGCTCCTTGAGCACATGATTCAGCCTCACCAGGATGCACGCACTCTCCGACGGCGGAATGTCGGCGATACATACATGGCAAGCCAGCGCGCGCGATTGCGACCCCAGGCTCCAGACATGCAGGTCGTGGACATTGATCACGCCCTCAATCGCTTCCATTCCGGAGCGAATCTCCGGCAGCGAGCAATCGCGCGGCGTTCCTTCCAGCAGAATGTTCAGCGTCTCTTTCACGATCCCGATGCTCGACCACAAAATCAGCGCGGCAATCAGCAGCGAGAGAACGGGATCGATCCAGTTTCGGCCCGTAAACAGGATCCCCGCGCCCCCGACAATCACGGCAGCCGTTGAAAGCGTATCGCCCGCCATATGTAGAAACGCGGACCGCATATTGACGTCGCGAGCCACGCCCCACAGCAGCGCGGCGATCACCCCATTCATCAGCACGCCTGCCGCCGCCACAATCATCATCAACCGCGGCTGCACGGCCACAGGCACTGAAAGGCGATGAACGGCCTCAAAGCCAATCCAGAGAGAAATAACAATCAAGCTGGCCGCATTGATAAAAGCAGCCAGAACCCCGGCCCGCTGATATCCGAATGTCTTAGAGTGGGTCGCTGGCCGTGTCTGAAAATAGACCGCGCAAAAGCTAAGCAGCAGCGCCAGAAAGTCCGAAGCGTTATGCCCAGCCTCTGACAGCAGCGCCAGCGAATGCGCCCGCATCCCGGCCACAAGGGTCACAACGACGTAAGCAAGCGTGGCCACGAGCGAGAAGCGCAAAACGGATTTGGTTCGGTGAGCGCCAGGAGCCGAAGGCGCAGCGTGGACATGCATGTGAATAGTATACCGGGGGTGGGTATAAGGCGCAACGCGCGATAGTTGGCAGCGCTGTTATTGGAACAGTAACTGACGGGTAGCCGGTTAACCGACCGGAACTCGCTTGACCACTCGCGCCGTCAACCAAGCGCGGTGCGACGCGCTCGCAATGGTAAAGTGAATCGTGTCATCCACACAGCACAGGCAAGGCTTCGAAGAAGCGTTCACCGTGACCGATTACTACGATGGTCCGCGACGGGGAATCGCAAACTACAACGGTCAGCCGCACCTCTACGACTGCATTTTCGTTGAGGAAAAGGACGACTATTCAAACCTGTACAGGCTTACCCCGGTTAGCCATGAGATATTCTCCTTGGCGCTAGAAGACTGGGCGATATGGAAACGCTGGGAGCGTGCCTTCTATGCCGGAGAAGTCAATCGCGATTCTCACCCAGCTCTGCCTGCCGAACGTGATCGTCACTTGCATATCAAGTCGCTGCTTGAGGAGCAACTCAAGACTGACATGGAACGGTGCATAATTCGCACCGGAGCTTTCGCGAACGCCGGGACTGAAGCCGCGACCCAAGGCATCCTAGTCGAGCTGTCTGTCAGATGGTCAGAGCCGAATGGCGACTCGAACAGCATCTGGGCTGATTAATGAGGGCAACCTCACTGTGCGCGACGATACCACTCCAACACCCATCCTTCGCTCGAACGCTCCATTGCAGGCCACACTTTTTCAATCCCACTAGCGCCCGTTTGCGAATACGGGCACCAATATTCGAGGTACGCAAAGTGGCCCTTATCGACACGCTCCATAAGGTCACAGTGCGAGGAAATTGGGTTTCTCTCTTGCTTTTCGCAGATCGATTCCTTTGTATCACCTTCGTCACTTAGTAAGAGTGATGAGACCACTGCTCTACAATTCGGACTCTGAATCGCGGAAAGGTATTTACGAGCAGATATTTCAGGAGATCGATCGCGAAAAGGATTGAGCAGCAAATAGTGCGGGTCTCCTGTCATGGGTCCAAGCTCGATATTCACCCATACGGGCAAGGTATAGAACCACGACAGTAGGACTAACGACGCGACGCAGGCGACGGCCAGCCTCCAGTGCAAATTAGACGCCGTCATAGAATTCACCAAGTCGAACCTTACTTTACTTCGTTCGTGGATTGACCTTCACAGGATCGCTGAAAGCTGGAACCCAGCCAACCACCAGATAATACTCGAAGTCCGATTACGCTTGGTTTGTCGGCTATTCGGACATTACCTCCACCTTGCGACGATCCCCTCATCCCCGTCCCGGCCTTAAATGGCTAATATCCACCGGCTCCGGATCCTCATAATACGGAAACTGCGGCAAGCTAGCCCGCAGCCCGGTCCATTGCTCCGCCACCACAATCGAGTTCTGGGGATTCCCCGGCTGATGCCTCACCGAGCACGGGAAACCCAGCCGAATCTGGGTCAGATCCACCACCCCCGGCATGTCCGTAATGTCTTGAGAACACTCGTAGTCGACGCCGCCATTGCGATAGCTGAACAGCAGCATTGTCAGCGTTCGCCCATCTTCCGCGTCCACTTCACAAACGTCCAGCAGCATGCCGTCCACAATGCGCCCCGATTGCACCAGAAACAGCCGTCGCGCCCGCTCCAGTTCCTCCGCCGTCGGCCGCTTGCGGAAGATCAGCCACAGCGCGAGCCCCGCAAAAGCCCCAAGAATGGCCAGGCTCGTGAAAATCTCCCAAATATTGACGTTGCGGAGTGTCATGGACGGGCAGGGCACTACCCCAGTGGTCCCAACTAGAGCATACCGCAGCAGGATTGCCGGCGCTGCCGCACGGAGCAGGGGCGTCAGACCCGCCATACCCGCTGCGATATACTCGTGACTGCATCTTGCATGAACGGCGCTCTTGCACGGCGCCACTTTTCCGGGGGTTTTGGCTTGATTTCACAGGGCAGTTCCGCAGCGGCACACGAATCCCAAATTGGAAGCCGGCCGCGAAATCGCATTCGCTCCACCACCGTCATCTGCGTCCGCCGCAACGGTGACGTAGTCATGGCCGCCGACGGCCAGGTGACGCTGGGCGATCATGTGCTCAAGCACTCCGCCAAAAAGATCCGCCGCCTCTATCAGGACAAGATTCTTGCCGGGTTCGCCGGATCGACAGCCGACGCCTTCAGCCTTTTTGCCCGCTTCGAAGTCAAGCTAGAGCAGTACGCCGGCAACCTCAATCGCTCCGCCGTCGAACTAGCCAAAGACTGGCGCACCGACAAGATGCTGCGCAACCTTGAAGCCCTGTTGCTGGTCGCCGACAAGGGCCAGACTTTTCTCATCTCCGGTTCAGGAGACGTAATCGATCCCGACGAGCAAATGGCCGCCATCGGTTCAGGTGGCAGCTACGCCACTGCCGCCGCGCGAGCATTGCTAGAAAACACAGACCTGAGCGCTCGCGAGATAGCCGAGAAAGCAATGAAGATTGCCGGCGAGATTTGCATCTACACCAATGACCGCATCACCATTGAGGAGTTGAAGGCGTAGCTGATTCAAATGGATGAAACGTCGCGTCCATTTCAAGTTGTCTTTGTTTAACTTGCACTTTCTTCTTATGAGAAATGAACTGTCATCCTGAGCGAAGCGTATTTCAGCGGAGTCGAAGGACCTGTGTTTTCTTTTTAGGCATGACTTTGGTTGTGCCGATGGTGGGCCCAGAAGCAACTGGGATTTAGCCCCTGAGACAAAATCGCCAGCGAAGGCCATCATTTGATCAGGAGCACACAAGGAACTGAATGGCCATTTATTTACCCGCATCCGCCGAAGAACAAGATCTCTCGCTGGACGAGTTGACGCCGCGTGAAATCGTCACCGAGCTCGACAAGCATGTAGTCGGTCAGAAGGCCGCCAAGCGTGCCGTCGCCATTGCGCTGCGCAACCGCCAACGCCGCCAAAAGCTCCCTCCCGACATAGCCGACGACATCATGCCCAAGAACATCATCATGATCGGGCCCACCGGCGTCGGCAAAACGGAGATCGCGCGCCGCCTGGCCAAGCTTACCGGCTCGCCCTTTCTCAAAGTCGAAGCCTCAAAATTTACCGAGGTCGGCTACGTAGGCCGCGATGTCGAATCCATGATTCGCGACCTGGTTGAAGTAGCCATCGACATGGTGCGCGAAGAGCGCCTTGAAGAGGTAGAAGATAAAGCCGAGATGAACGCCGAAGAGCGCCTGCTCGACGTGCTGCTGCCGCCTCCGCCCGCGCCGCCGCCATCGCAGGAGGGCCAGCTCACTCTCCCCGGTTCTGACAGCTATCAGCGCTCGCGCGAGAAGATGCGCCAGCAGTTCCGCGAAGGCAAACTCGACGATCGCCAGGTAGAGATAGACGTGCGCGAGCGCAATACCCCGCAATTCGGCATCATCAGCAACCAGAATCTTGAGGACATGGAAATGAACCTCAAGGACATGCTGCCCAACATCTTTGGCGCGGGCTCCAAAAAGCGGAAAATGAAGATAGGCGACGCTTTCGACTACCTGGTGCAGGAAGAAGAAGGCCGCCTCATCGACATGGATCAGGTGAACCGCGTAGCCGTCGAGCGCGTCGAGTCCGCCGGCATTATTTTCCTCGACGAAATCGACAAGATTGCCGGGCGCGAAGGTGGCCATGGCCCCGATGTTTCGCGCGAAGGCGTCCAGCGCGACATCCTGCCCATCGTCGAAGGCACCACCGTCAACACCCGCTACGGCATGGTCCGTACCGATCACATTCTGTTCATCGCCGCCGGCGCATTCCACGTTTCCAAGCCCAGCGATTTGATTCCGGAATTGCAAGGCCGTTTTCCCATTCGCGTCGAGCTGCAATCGCTAACTGTCGACGATTTCCTCCGCATTCTCACCGAGCCCAAGGCCTCGCTCACCAAGCAATACATGGCGCTCTTGGAGACCGAAGGCGTTCGCCTCGAGTTCTCGCCCGAAGCCCTCCGTGAAATGGCCGAGTTCGCCTTCAAGGTAAACGAGCAGACCGAAAACATCGGCGCTCGCCGCCTCCACACCATCATGGAGCGAGTGCTTGAGGACGTAAGCTTCCTCGCGCCCGACGTAGCCCGCCGCGCCCCTGACGCAGAAGCCGCCACGCTTCTAAGCGACGCCATCAAAGCCGAATCCTCAACCCCGCTGCCATATTCGGAGCGCATGACCGCCTCCGGCCCCGAAAAGGTGTTCCTAATCGAAGCCGAATACGTAAAGCAAATGGTAGCGTCGGTAGTGAAGAATCAGGATTTGAGCCGGTACATCCTCTAAACCCTTACCGATGAGTTGTTTGAACGGCTCATAGGTTCGACTGCACAAATGTGCTAGTATGCCTTTATGCGCACAACGATTGACATTCCGGACGAACTTTTGAAGGATGCCAAGCGCAAGGCTCTCGAAGAAGACACAACTCTTCGTCAGTTGGTTATTGAGGGCCTGCAACTGCGATCGCACGCCCCGAAGAGCCGCCAAAAGATCGAGTTTCCGATTGTCCGTTCGAAAAAACCTGGGACGCTCCATCTGACCAACGAGCAGATCTATGACATCCTCGACTCCGACCTCCTCGATTCTGCCGGACATTAACGTGTGGCTGGCCCTTTATTTCGACGGGCACGCTCACCATGCCTCCGCGAATCGCTGGTATCGCTCTCTCGATCCATCCCCAGCGCTCGTTTTCTGCCGGCAAACACAGCTCGGCCTCTTTCGCCTGCTCTCGACCGAAGTGGTGCTGGAGGGCAACGGGCACACCCAGCGCCAATGCTGGCGGATTTTTGACGAGTGGGTTGAGAATGACCAGGCCAGATTCCTGGATGAACCGCCTGGAATGACAAAGCTGCTAAGGAACAAAGCCTCAGACGAAGTAGTCGCACCCAAGATGTGGATGGATGCCTACCTTGCCGCATTTGCAGAAGCGGCAAACCTCAAACTGGTCACGTTTGACCGCGCATTGGCGAATCGAGCGGCTGGCAGCGTGCTGCTTGGGTGAGGATCCGCGAACGGCTGCTTTTATGGGCCTGTTTGGCGAGGACCGCGCAGTGACGCTGTGTATGTGAATCAGATTGTCGCTTCCGTGGTGAAGGATCGGGATTTGAGCCGGTACATGCTGCGACGAGCTAACGCTGGCTTGCTTGATACCGGTCAATGGCCATCGAGATAAATGTGGAGATCAATGTCGAAAGGCCAAGGAAGCCGGTGACGATCCCGCCGATGAAAAGCAAAAGTCCAGTCGTAGTTCCGCAGGACCCGAATGAGCCAGTGTAGGCGACGTAGGCAAGGCTAGCTAGCCCGCCGAGCAACATCAAGCCGCCGATTTTCAGGCCTCTACTCACAGTGGGAGTTTACCACCGCTGTTCAAATTCCCCATGTAATTTTGATTGCACATCGTGCGGTCCTCTGCTACCTTTTCCTCGTACCTCGCGAGCCCGCGTGCACGAACGAAAATGAGCGGGCTCTACCTGCACTCTCCGGCTTCTGAGGGATTGCGGATGGGGGCGCACTTCAGAAGCATGCCTGTCCAGCTATCCCTGGGAAAGGTGTGCCCGCGCGCCTCCGAATCTGATTTGGAACCCGCACCGCCTTTTCCTCCGCTCCCGCGCATCAGAACACAAAGGAGAGAAAGCCATGAGCAATCCGGAAAATCATCACAAACTCAATTACATCGAATTCGCATCGACAGACATCGAGCGAACCAAGCACTTTTATGCCGCCGTTTTCGGCTGGACCTTCGTAGATTACGGCCCCGACTACGTAAGCTTCCAGGGCGCAGGCATTGACGGAGGCTTCATGAAACGCGAGTTCCATGACGGCCCCGGAAAGTTTGCGCCGCTGATAGTTCTCTACTCCACTGACCTAGAGGCTACTGAGATAGCAATACGGCTCGAAGGCGGAGGCGTAGTCGTCCCCACGTTCGAGTTTCCCGGCGGTCGTCGCTTCCACTTTTCTGACGGCGTAGGGAATGTGCTGGCAGTCTGGTCTGAATAAAAAGCAGGGAGCAGGGTCCTGTCTCTAAAGTCCTTGACAAATCAAATGCTGTCATTCTGAGCGAACGGGGCCCCGAACGTTTTTCAGTTCGGGGGTGGTGAGTCGAAGAATCTGAGTTTGTCTTGCGTGCGCATTACATCGAATTCTAGAGACGGGCCACTCGTCGTCGGCGGCTCCCGGTCTTAGACCTGGAGCCCCGAATCCAAACCTAGTTCACTCTCGGCGGCAGCATCAATGGCTTCCGTGGCCCAAGCTCTTCCCGCACCATCGTCAGCCCCAGAATGCACCGCTCAAACCGATCCGATAACCGCGCAAACAGTGGAGCCTCCTGTTCATACTCGAACAGATTAAATTGGCTCACAATGAAATAGCTTTCCTTGCCTGCCTGAATCAATTCGCCCAGCGAAGGCTGGTGGCGCCGATTGCGCCGATCCGAAGCCATCGCCTCTGGATACATGCCCGCCACAAAAAGTGAGTAGTCGCCAATATGCTTGCGAAGCGCCCGCTCCGCATCGAACGACGGCGCTGAGCCATGCACAGGGTCTGAGGCAAGCATCATTTCGGAGAGCTCTTCAATCGGATGCCCAGCTTCGTCGCGCACTCTGTAGAGGTTTTCGGACTCAGTAAATTCGCAGAGCAAGCGCGCAACGTAAGCGGTAACATCGGGATCGTTGAGGCCGAGCTTACCCTCGTAGCTGTTACGCACAGCCTGTTGGAAAAACGGTTCGAGTGGATGAGACTGAGCCTGCATACACACCTCCCGATCACCGCCTGCGCGGCCGTCCGTTATGGGCGTTCCCGGCTCAAATTGCGTTACGCCTGGACCCGCCAACCAAAGCCTGATGTCTTGCTTTGACACAGAGCTTATCGGATTAGTTGTGGTTTTTGAACAGGGAGATGTCCAAATTATTGGCAGACCAGCATCTCGATTGCAAACAGGTGTTCAATCTGGCACATCAAAAAGGCAGCCGCAATGGGCTGCCTTTTCGGGGTGAATTCACGCAATCATGCCGTGACAGGCGTCCGAGACTCAAGCTCCGCCAGCCGCTTCGCAAGCAGCGATTCCAGCTTCACGAGCGCAGCTGAGAAGCCTTCAATGCCTTCCTTCAGCTTGTCCGTAGCCATCCGGTCCGTAGCATGCATCGCGTCGAACACATCCTTGTCCATCGGAATTTTTCCAATGTTCATGGTCGCCGCCGCGGCAGGATCGAGCTTGCGCGGCAGGTCAGCTTCAGTCGACTCAAGCTCGGCCAGAAGCTGCGGCGAGATCGTCAACAAATCGCACCCCGCCAGCTCGGTGATTTCGCCGATATTCCGGAAGCTCGCGCCCATCACCACCGTCTTGTAGCCGAAATGCTTGAAGTAGTTGTAAATCCTCGTCACCGATTGCACACCCGGATCGTCGGCGCCTTTGTAATCCTTGCCCGTGTCCTTCTTGTACCAGTCGAGAATGCGCCCCACAAACGGCGAAATCAGAGTAACGCCAGCCTCAGCGCAAGCAATCGCCTGGTGCAGCCCGAACAGCAGCGTCAGGTTGCAGTGGATGCCTTCCTTCTCAAGCACCTCGGCAGCCTTGATGCCTTCCCACGTCGAGGCGATCTTCACAAGAATGCGATTGCGGCCAATCCCTGCGTGGTCGTATTGCGCAATGATGGCGCGCGCCTGCGCAATCGTGGCCTGCGTGTCGTAGGACAAACGCGCATCCACTTCTGTCGAAACACGGCCCGGCACGATCGCAAGAATCTTCTTGCCGAAGGCGATCGCCAGCCGCTGAAATGCGAGATTGGCCACGGCTTCGTCAGTCGCGCCCTCGCCCAGTTCGGTGCGGGCATCCTTCAGCACGTCGTCAACAATCGGCTGATATTGCGGCAACTGCGCCGCAGCTGTAATCAAAGACGGGTTCGTGGTTGCGTCCTGAGGGCGAAACTTTTCCATCGCTTCAATATCGCCGGTGTCGGCCACCACCACCGTGTAATTGCGCAATTGCTCAAGCAGATTCTGCGGCATATTTCCTCCTTCGAGACGGGCGTTCCAATCTCCGTGTAAATCCAAAGCGTTCGGGATCAGTGTACAGCTATTTCAGATGCTGCAAATGAATTGAGGGTGCATTTCGAACCGAATCAGGCTTAACTTTCTTCCGGTTCGAAGGTATTCGTTAACACGCCCAAACCGGGAATGCTCACATCCACGCGATCCCCAGCCTTCAGCGCCCCCACCCCCGCCGGCGTCCCAGTAAGAATCAGGTCGCCCGGCTCAAGCGTAATCGCCTCCGTTATATAGCTGAGCAGCGCGGAGATCGGAAAGATGAAATCCAGCGTCGTTCCCTCCTGCCGCAACTCCCCATTCACGCGAGTTTCAAGCCTCACGCCAGCCTCAGGATCAATCTCGTCGCTCACCACCGGACCCACAGGACAAAAAGTGTCCCAGCCCTTCGCCCGCGTCCACTGCGCTTCCTTCTTTTGCAGGTCGCGTGCCGTCACGTCGTTGGCAATCGTGTATCCGCGCACGAAGGAGCGCCTATCCCCATCCGCACCCAGTTTGCTGATTCGCCGTCCAATCACCAGCGCCAACTCCCCCTCGAAGTCCACGCGGGCCGAAGCAGCCGGCATTCGCACCACGCCCCCTGGTTTCAGCAGCGACGAAGGCGGCTTGAAAAACAGCAGCGGCTCGGCCGGCACTTCATTCCCAAGTTCTTTGGCGTGATCCCGATAATTGCGTCCCACACAAATAATCTTTGACGGAGTAACCGGAGCCATCAAGTCGGCCGCAGAAAGCGGAATAGGCTCAAAAGCCAGAGAAGCAAAATCCAATGCCGGACCCGCAGCTCGTGCATGCGCCAGGTGGTAAGCCAGGTCCTCTTCCGGAGCCGTAGTCAAATCCACAATCCACGGCTGACCAGCGCGTTCTTCCACAACCCCGTAATGAGGCTGTCCATCAATCAAAAAGCGGCAATATTTCACTGAATCAATCTCCCTTTGTGCTATAGATGCCGCTACGTACTCGGCACCGTCTCCTCCGCCTCAACCGAGCGCGCGCTCTCATGCCCACCCTGGTCGATCGCGGTAACCGCATAGCGATAAGTATGTCCCGGCTGCACCTGCACATCGTGAAAGCCCGGCCCAACGACCGCCTGCGAAGGCGAGATCCGCTCCCAAGCTCCATCGCCCTCGCGCCGATAGATCGCATACCCCGCCAGATCTGCCTCAGCCACCGGCAGCCAGCTCAGATCAATCGACGCCCCAGTCGCCGAATCCGCCGCCGTAGCCACAGCCGCCAGCCCCGTAGGAATCGCCGGTGGAAACACATCCACAGCCTCAACTCGAATTGGCTCCGAAAGCGGTCCCGCCAATTCAACAGTCTCGCCGTCAATCACGACCCGCGCCACCCGTTGCGCCCGATACTCATAAGTCCGGCCAAACAGGATGGTCTTGTCGATCGACCGGCCCGGCTGACTCCCAGTCTCGACCAGCAAATTCTGCTCCACCGGCTCCGGTGCCGGAGCGAAAATCCCCTGTTGCGCTGAGGGTTTCCCAGCAGGCTCCACCTTAGCCTGATGCGTAACCAGCGTACGATGCAGGCGAATGGCTGTGGCCTGCGTGTCGGCAGCATCCGCAGTCCATCGCAGAACCACCCCATCTTTGCGAAGCTGCGCCGAAAGCCCCGCCACCGGCGTTGGCGCCTCACCCGCCAGCACATGGCCGCCATTCGAAGGCCCCGCCGAACGCCCATGAGGATTGTTCAACTCGACAAAATAAATAAGCGGACGAGCCGCGCCTGACGCCAACTCAGCCGGCAGAATCTCATCGAAAGTTACTTTGGTCTCAGCAGCGAAAGCCAGATTGCCAGGCACCGGCAAGCATGCGCTCGAATGCTCCTTCCGGCAGATCCGCACCGGAACAGTACCCGTGATTGGCAGCTTGTCAGTGGTTTTCTTCGGCATCGTCCAGGTGAGAGTGACCTTGTTGCCCGTGCGAGCAGCGGTCAGATTCGTAACTGGCTCCGGCAGCTTCAGCGACGGAGGCAGCGGCGCTCCCGGCGTCCCACAGCCAGCGACAAACATCCCAGCCGCCAGCCCACAAGCCGCCGCATTCCACTTCCAGATTTTCATTCCGCTCATTGCCATCTAAGTCTAACGGAGCGCCGCGCCCACAACGGCAAATCCACTCTCAACCACCTCAAACCCCACGCAGCCTTTCACAAGCCTCATCCAAATCCTTATCCTTTTTCGCAAAGCAGAACCGCAGCAAATTCTCCCCTCGTCCAGCGCGAAAGAAAGCACTCCCCGCCACCGCAGCCACACCGGTAACCGCAAGCAAGTGCCGCGCCTTTTCAGCAGCAGTCTTTCCCGCCAATCTGGTCGCATCCGCCAGCACGTAATAAGCCCCGGCAGGCGTCGAAGGAGTCAGCCCAGCCGCGGTAAGTGCCGCCAACATCCGCGTGCGCTTGTCCTGATGCGAAGCCGCCAACTCCGTGTAGAAACTCGGCGGCAACTCTTCGAGCCCTGCCGCCGCTCCATGCTGCAATGCGGAAGGCGCGCACACATAAGTCAGATCGTGGAAGTAACTCATCGCGCCCATCCATTTTCGGTCGGCCGTAACATAGCCCAATCGCCATCCCGTAACCGAAAAAGTCTTCGAAAATCCGGAGATCACAATCGTTCTCTCCTTCATGCCCGGCAGCGTCGTCGCGGAAATATGCCGTGCCCCGTCATACACAAAATACTCATAAATCTCATCCGTAATCAGGAACAGGTCATGCTCAATGCAGACCGCGGCCACCTCCTGAATTTCCGCCAGAGAAAATACCTTCCCGCCAGGGTTCGATGGAGTATTCAGCACAATCGCGCGCGTCTTTGGCGTGATCGCAGCCCTCAGCGCATCCGCATCCAGCGCCCAATCCGGCTCAGTCAACGGCACCAATATAGGATTGATCCGCAGCGACTTCAGCGTCGACACGTGGTACCCATAAAACGGCTCAAACAGCAGCACTTCGTCTCCAGGATTAAGCAGCGCCATGCACGCCGCATGAAAGCCCGCAGTCGCTCCGGAAGCAACCAGAACTTCGCTCTCCGCGTCGTAAGCCAGCCCGTAATCACGCTGCTGTTTAGCGGCAATGGCGTTGCGCAGCCGCCCAATCCCGTCCAAGCGCGTATAAATGTTGTGCCCGGCTTCAATGGCCCGGATAGCCGCTTCCTGCACCGGCGCAGGCACAGGCGTATCGCAAACTCCCTGCGCCAGGTTGATGCCGCCCATCTGTTCGCAGGCGACCGACATGGCGCGAATCTCCGACTGTACCGCGCCGGGGGCAAGAAGGCTTAGAGCGAGGCGTGAAGCGGGTGTGCTGGTCGGCATAGGCAAGTTCCTTACAGACATCTTACATTTTCATCCAACACAGAAGCCGAAAACTCGGGCCATCCCCATCGGCGTAGAATTTGATCTTTATGCATGAGCTTTCCATCGTCGCAAGCGTAGTTGATTCCGTCACAGAGTCGGTCCAGGCCTACCCTGGCTCCCGCGTCCTCGAAGTTCGTCTCCGCATCGGCGCACTAGCCAGCGTGGTAGTCGATTCCCTCGAATTCTGCTGGGGCATAGCCACCGAGGGCACGCCGCTTGCACGTTCCCGGCTCGTAGTAAAGACCGTGCCTGTCGTGATGCATTGCGCCGTTTGCGATAAGGATGTAAACCTCGAAGGTGTCCAGAGTTTTCGCTGCCCCCTGTGCGATGAACCCAGCAACGATCTTCGCCAAGGACGCGAACTCGAAATCGAATCCTTCGAGATCGATGATGAGATTAACTACGAATCCTGCCTCGAAAAAGCCGAAGCCACAACGGAGAAGTCATGACGACAAGAATCGTAGAACTGCGGCGCAGCATTCTCAAGAAGAACGACGAGCTAGCCGCAACCCTGCGTCAGCGCTATGCAACCGACGGCGTCCTGGTGCTCAACCTCGTGTCCAGTCCCGGCACCGGCAAGACAGCCTTTCTAGAGCCCACCCTGCGTGAATTGCGAGCCCGCGGATCAAGAGTGGCCGCGCTCGTTGGCGACCTTGAGACCGACAACGATGCCCGCCGTCTAGCCGCCAGCGGCGCTCCGGTTCGCCAGATCAACACCCACGGAATTTGCCACCTTGACGCCGAAATGATCGACAAGCATCTCGCCGGGTGGGAAGGTGTTGAGCTAGCCAGCCTCGATTACCTGTTCATTGAAAATGTAGGCAACCTGGTTTGCCCATCGAGCTACGACCTCGGCGAAAGCATTCGTGTAGCGCTGCTAAGTGTCACTGAAGGCGAAGACAAGCCGCTCAAATATCCCACCCTCTTCAACTCCGCCGACGCAGCCGTAATCACCAAGATGGACATCGCCGAGCCATGCGGCTTCGACCGCGACCTGGCGCTAAAAAACATCAACCAGATTCGCCCCGGCATCCGGATTTTCGAAACATCCGCAAAGACCGGCTCCGGCATGGAAGAGTGGCTGGCGTATCTCGAAGAAATGGCGTCGCGCCGCCCCTCATAAGACTGTCTCCAACAATCGACAATCATTTATCTTGCGCAGCCGAGATTCGTTTGGATAATATTTCTTCCCGCGGAGGGTCAGGCTCCGCGCCAAATCGCATACTCGCACGGAGGCAAGACAGAATGAACCGATTCGCAACGTTCATCGGCAGCACCGCAATTGCATTGACAGTCATCGGCTGTAACCAAACTGCGGATACCCATGACGCGGATGTGCAGGCCATCAAAGCCACTGAGGCTCAGTGGAACCAGGACTATGTTTCGAGGGATGTAGACAAAATTGCTTCCCATTATGCGGACGACGCGGTTCTCGTAGCCCCAGGATCGCCTGCAACATCCGGAAAGTCCGCCATCCACGATGCCTTGAAGCAGATGGTCGCCGATCCAACGCTTTCCTTGAAGTTCCAGGCTTCGACTGTCGATGTTTCCAAGTCGGGCGACCTTGCATACACACAGGGCTCCTACACGCTGACCGCGACCGATCCGCAGACCAAACAGCTCATCAATGATCACGGCAGCTACGTAACGATTTACCGCAAGCAGTCCGACGGAACCTGGAAAGCAGTCTCGGATATTGCAAGCTCGGCAGTGCCGCCGCCAGTTCCCGCGCCTATGCCCGCAAAGAATCACTAAGAGCTGTTTCACATTTCAGATTCGAAAGGGGCGGCCACCATCGCCATCAAGAAAACAAGCCCGGACAAAGGCCTGCTGCAGGTCGAAGCCTACCTCGCCAGCGTGCCGGAGCCTGCCCGCGCCACCCTCGAAAAACTCCGCACAATGATCCGCGCCGCCGCCCCAAAAGAGGCCACCGAACGCATCAGCTACCAGATGCCATCGTTCCACTACAAGCAATCCCTGGTGTCCTACGCAGCTTTCAAAGACCACTGCAGCCTGTTCCCCATGGGCTCGTCAGCCATCGAAGATTTTGCGGAAGAGCTGAAGGAGTGGAGGACATCGAAAGGAACAATTCAGTTTCCCTTCGACAAGCCTCTGCCCAAGGCGCTGATCACCAAAATCGTAAGAGCCCGCGTCGCGCAGAACGAAGCAAAAGCGCGTGGCTGAAGCAAGAATTTCTGTGAGTAAAGATTTGAAGGCTAATGATTGCGACGCCCGCTTTGAGTCCTCCTCAATGTTCAACAGCGCCAGCATTCCTAAGTAATTGCGCTATCTCTGGGTGGCCATATTGTGACGCCAAAATTAACGCAGAGGTGCCTTTGCGGTTTCTCGCGTTCACATTTGCCTTCGCGGAGATTAGAGTTCGAACCACGTCCAAATGGCCATTCATCGCTGCCGCCATCATTGCGGTGCCAGCAAAGTCCGAGATCACATTGACGTCAGCCTTGGCATCGAGCAGCGCCTTTACCACGTCCAGGTGGCCGTTCATCGCTGCCGCCATTAATGCCGTCGAGTCCAAGTCGGCCCTTTCGTTTACATCGGCCTTGCCTGCTACGAGAGCCAGCACCACGTCCAGATGGCCCTTCTGCGCCGCGAGCATCAGAGCTGTATCACCGTCTGGATTTCGAGCGTTTACGTCGGCGTTGGCGGCCAGCAACACCTTGACATGAGGGAGATCGCCCTGATCAGCGGCTTTGATAAGGGCGTCTCCCTGAGCGCTCGCCGAAGTGCATGCCGCGGCGCAGACGAGGAATGCAAGAATGCGAAAACCGAACGAACGCCGCTGATTAGGTGTATTGACGAAAGAAATCATAAGGCTCCAGTAAGGACTTTACTTGGCAAGGATACCAAATGCGTTCAGCTTTCGCCTCGAGAATCTCGCGGTAGGTTCAACGGCCATTCTCACCGGAAGAAGAGGACTGAGCAGAACGAGGGAGGGAGGGCGGAAAAACCGTTCGCATGATCGAAATCCCCCTGTACGCCGCAACCAAACAGGTATAAGGTACTTGCCATGTGCTTAGCGATACCCGGAAGAGTCGTTGGAATTGCCGATGAGAATGGCCTGCGCATGGGCCGGGTCGACTTTGGCGTCGTCGTCAAGCGCGTCTGCATGGACTACGTCTGAGCATGCGGAGGAAGAATGCTGCACGATCTCTTGCGCTTCATCTTAGTCTGGTCCGTATACCTCTGCTGCGGCATAGCGTTGTTCGCAACTCTGATGTTGGTTTCTTCTTTAGGCGATCCGCGTCCCAAAAATCAGGCTCCTTCGCTCACCGCACTAATTCTAGGGCGACTCTTTCCCAGCTTTTTCCCGCAGAGCGCAGGCGCAGCACCATCAAAAGGCCGCCGCAGAAATCGCCGCGCAAACCAGTTCAAAACCATGCGCGCAGCCAAAGAATACCTGGCAACGCGCATCGTTGAAGAGGCTAAGAACACCGGCACACCCCTCTCAGATATAGAACGCAAGATGCTCTATTTCACAGAATCCGGCTGGACTCTCCCCGACATCTACGAAGCAAACGCGGAATTCGACCGCGACTACGATGAGATCGAATACGAGAAGAAAATTGGCGAGCTCGTTGGCAATATCCAGGCGCGCGACGCGGCTCAGAGCCAGCAGGAGCAGGCAGCGTGGGACGACGCAGTAGAAAAGCTAAGCCAGGGCGACCACTACCTCCTCATCCTCATTGATGCTGCTCCTTCCTCTGTCGTTGGTGCCTCTTCGCGACGAACTGGTCTCAAGCTCTTTCTTCCCACCTCATCAAGAACCGAACCGATGGGCTCCGCCGACCTTGTCAGGTTGATTCTGATGGCCTTCCTTGTCCCTTTTGGGATCTTTCTGCTGCTCTTTCTTCGCGACCGCCTATTCGGCCCCGACTGGCATGACAAACTCGATCGTTTCTTGAGGTGACCAAAATCTCGTTTCGTATGATCTAAATCACCCTGTACGCCGCACCCAATCAGGTATAAGGTAGTTGCCATGTGCTTAGCGATCCCCGGAAGAGTCGTTGGAATTGCCGATGAAAATGGCCTCCGCATGGGCCGGGTCGACTTTGGCGGCGTCGTCAAACGAGTCTGCATGGACTACGTCCCCGACGTCCAGATCGGCGATTACACCATTGTCCACGTTGGCTTTGCGCTCTCCAAAATCGACGAACCAGAGGCCTTGCGCACCCTCGAAGTCTTCCGCCAGATGGGCGTCCTTGAAGACGAATTGGCCGACGGCGATGAAGCCTTTGCTCGCGCCGCAGCAGCGCCCCAGTCGAATTGCCCTGACGAAAGCTGTGCCCCAAAATGAAGTACCTCACCGAATTTCGAAATGGCGAAATCGCCCAGCGCATCGCCCGTGAGATTCACTCCATCGCCGCGCAGCCCTGGAAAATCATGGAGGTGTGCGGCGGCCAAACCCATTCCATCATCAAGAACGGTATCGACCAGATGCTCCCCGCCGGAATCGAAATGATCCACGGCCCCGGCTGTCCCGTCTGCGTAACCCCGCTCGAATTAATCGACAAAGCGCTGGCCATCGCCGCCCAGCCCGGCGTAATCTTCTGCTCGTTCGGTGACATGCTCCGAGTTCCTGGAACCGACGCCGATCTCTTCCAGATCAAAGGTGCGGGCGGCGATGTGCGCGTCGTCTATTCGCCTCTCGACGCGGTAGAGCTAGCTGCAAAAAACCCTGACAAGCAGATAGTCTTCTTCGGCGTCGGCTTTGAAACCACAGCTCCCGCCAACGCCATGAGCGTCCACGTCGCCAAGCGCCGAGGCTTGAAGAACTTCTCACTGCTCGTCTCCCACGTTCTCGTTCCGCCCGCCATAGCCGCCATACTCGAGTCGCCCGGCAACAAGGTCCAGGCCTTTCTGCTCGCAGGCCATGTGAACAGCGTCATGGGCTATTGGCAGTATCCGCCGCTTGCGGAAAAGTACAAGATTCCGCTGGTCGTCACTGGCTTCGAGCCCCTCGACCTGCTCGATGGAATTCGCCGCGCAGTGATTCAACTCGAAGCCGGCCGCCACGAAGTCGAAAATGCCTACGAGCGCATCGTCACCTTTGAAGGAAACCAGCACGCGCAAAAGCTCCTCAGTGAAGTTTTCGAAGTCACTGACCGAGCCTGGCGCGGCATCGGCGTCATTCCCAAAAGCGGCTGGCGCTTGAGCGAAGCCTATCGCGAATTCGACGCCGAAGAGCGCTTCCACATCACCGGAATTCACACCCAGGAATCGCCCCTCTGCCGTTCAGGCGATGTGCTGCGCGGCGCAATCAAACCTGCGGAGTGCGCCGCCTTCGGCAAGGAATGCACTCCGCGCCATCCCCTCGGCGCAACCATGGTTTCCAGCGAAGGAGCCTGCGCCGCGAACTTCAATTACGGGCGGTTTTTATCCGCGGAAGAGTTGGCCACAGCAGGCAGTGGGTTGACGCATGCCTGACGGTCCCAAAGCTGGTCCCCCCGGTTTTTCCGCACCGGATTTTTCCAACTGGTCCTGCCCCTTGCCGCTCGCAGGCTATCCCACCATCGTCATGGGACACGGTGGCGGCGGCAAGCTGGGCAACGAGCTTGTCGAGCATCTGTTCCTGCCCGCATTCCGCAACCTGACCCTCGAAAATCTCGGCGACGCAGCCGTGCTTGACGTTGGCAGCGGCAAGCTCGCCATGAGCACGGATTCCTTCGTAGTCCAGCCCCTCTTTTTTCCCGGCGGCTCAATCGGAGAGCTCGCCGTCAACGGCACCGTCAACGATCTCGCTGTTTCAGGCGCGGTGCCCAGGTTCCTCAGCGCCAGCTTCATTCTTGAAGAAGGATTTCCGCTCGCCCAACTCGCCGCCGTCGTCGATGCCATGGCGGCAGCCGCGGCCACTGCCGGAGTCCAAATCGTTACCGGAGACACAAAGGTCGTCGAGCGCGGTCACGGCGACGGCTGCTACATCAACACCGCAGGCATCGGCGTAATGCGCGACGGCATCAACGTCGGTCCGCATCGAGCACAGCCTGGCGACGCAATTCTCATTTCCGGCACCATCGGCGATCACGGCATGGCCATCATGAGTGTCCGCGAAGGCCTCGAATTCGAAAGCCAGATTCAAAGCGATTGCGCCGCCCTCAACGGCGTCATTGCCTCGGTTCTCGACGCAGCCGGCCTCGCTGTCCATGCCATGCGCGATCCCACCCGCGGCGGCCTCGCTTCCACACTCAATGAAATCGCCCTGGCCTCAGGCGTCGGCATCGTCATCGACGAAGCCCGCATCCCTGTCCGCACCGAAGTCCAGTCCGCATGTGAGTTGCTAGGCCTCGACCCGGTCTATGTAGCCAATGAAGGCAAAGTAGTTTTCTTCGTCGCGCCTGAAGCGGAGGAGTTGGTGATCAGCGTCCTGAGAGCCCATCCGCTAGGCTGGAATGCCGCCCGCATCGGCCACGTCACCGCCGACCACAAAGGCATGTTAGTAGCCCGCACCGCCATGGGCGCCAACCGAGTAATCCCCCAGCAAATCGGCGAGCAGCTCCCAAGAATCTGTTAGCCGTCAACGGAGGGACCCGTTGAAGAGTACGGGCCTTACAAGCCGCGAAAAAATTCAATTAAACCACGAATTTCAAAGGCTTTGTAACAGGGCACGACTTCACAAGCCGTCGAGCATCTCAGCGCTTTGAAAGGGCACGACTTCAGTCGTGCCGCAAACGCTGAAAATAACGCTGGGCTTCACAGGCTGCGGAAAAACTCGCATAGGCTCAACTTCGAAGGCTTTGTAACAAGGGCACGGCTTTAGCCGGGCCGATAAAAGTCAATAGAATGAGTTGGGCTTCAGCCCCTGCTACAGTTCGCCAAGCAACTGTGATCCAGAACTCAGACCTTTTTCCGCAGCCTGTTCAGCCCCTGCGGGACGCATTTCGGGCACTCCCTCCAGCTCCAAATTACCGAGTCCACCCACCACCCTCCCTCCCGCAACGTCCCGAATTGCACAGATTCCACCCTCCCCAAGTGGCAAACTTCATTTGCGGCAGACTGAAATAAGGAGAACTGAAATGGGTTTGATCATTCTGATAGTGATTCTGCTCCTGCTCTTTGGCGGCGGCGGTGGGTATTACGGCTACAGCCGTTGGGGATATGCCGGAGGCGGCGGCATCGGCCTTGGCACAATCCTGTTGATTCTGTTGATTTGTTGGCTATTGGGCGTCTTCCACTAAAAAGAAACGCTCTCTGCGCGGCTTGCCTCCATAACTCGCCTTCGCTCTCCCGTCGTCCCCGCGATGCCGATCGAAGGCGAGTTTTGGAAGCAGTCCAACCACATTAAATACACAACAGCGCCAATTAAATACAGACCCCTGTCTCGTCTTCAAGAAGCTCACAACAAAAACAAATGCTGTCATCCTGAGCGAAAGGGGCCCCAAACGTTTCTCAGTTTGGGGGTTGTGAGTCGAAGGATCTGCGGTCGTTCTATCTGCGGTTGTTTCTTGGCAAGCCTCGGAAGCGCCATAGCAGTACCCCCAAAATCCCAATCCACGTCTCACCTAAACTCCTCCCATTCCAGAGCCGACCGTTTATGATCGATGGGTTCCGGCCCTCAAGTCCAAACGGTCGGCAGCGGAGAAACGCATGGGCAACCGGGCAACATTAGTGCTGATGGTATTTATCTATTTCGCAGCCGTCTCGGCCAAAGCCCAGACCCCCGCCGATGCCAGGCAAGCCTGTGCCGATCTAAGTAAACTCAGCCTGCCTCAAGCAGAAATCACCCAGGCCACCGTCGTCGAACCAGGCACCCTCGATCTGCACCAGGAGCACCCCGACCCCCTCCTCACCAAGCTGCCCGCCTTTTGCCGAGTAGTCGCCGTCTCCAGGCCCACACCCGACTCCAACATCAAGATCGAAGTATGGCTGCCCCTCGCCGGATGGAACGGCAAGTTCATCGGCCAGGGCAACGGCGGTTTCGCCGGGTCAATCGGCTACCAGGGCCTTGAGGTTGCAGTCCTGACCGGGTTCGCCAGCGGCGGCACAGATACCGGCCACACCGGCGACGGAACCGACTCCACCTGGGCACTCGGCCATCCAGAAAAGATCATCGACTTTGGCAATCGCGCCGTTCACGTCATGACGGATCTAAGCAAGACCGTCGTACAGAAGTTTTACGCGACCGCCGCAAAGCAAAACTACTTCACCAGTTGTTCCGACGGAGGCCGCGAAGCGCTCATGGAAGCGCAACGTTTCCCCGAAGATTACGACGGCATTCTCGCCGGAGCCCCCGCATATAACTGGACCAGCCTTCTGAGCCGTGCCGCGCAGTTGACCCAGGAACTGCTTGCGCGCCCCGAAAATTATCTTCCTGGGACCAAAGTTCCCGCCCTCGCCAACGCCGTCCTGAAAGCCTGCCACAAAGCCGAGCCAGGCCCGTTTCTCGCGGACCCTCAAAGCTGTCATTTCTCTCCCGACCAGCAAGTTTGCAAGGGCGCGGATACAGACGCATGCCTGACCCACGCGCAGGCCAACATCCTCAAGGACATCTACAAAAGCTCCTATCTGCCTGATGGAAAGCTCGTCTATCACGGCCTGCTGCCCGGTGCAGAAGTTGGCGAAAATGGTTGGCAAGGATGGATCACCGGCGATGCGCCCAACAAGAGCGCTGGAGCGGCGTACTCCACAGGCTACTTTGGCAACCTCGTCTACTCCAATCCGAATTGGGATCTAAAGTCCTTCGACCTCGCCCGTGATCTAAAGGCCGCCCAGGAGAAAACCGGCCCGGCCCTCGATGCCGTGAATCCCGACTTGCGCCCCTTCAAAGCCCGCGGCGGAAAGCTCATCCTCTATCACGGATGGAACGACGCGGCAATCTCTCCGCTCGCCACAATCGACTACTACAACAGCGTCGTCCAGACACTTGGCCAGGCTGACACTTCATCGTTTGTCCGCCTGTTCATGGTTCCCGGAATGCAGCATTGCGGTGGCGGCCCCGGCCCCGTCGACTTCGGCCAGTGGGGACCAGCCTTCGATCCCATCCTCGACGATGCCGCGCACAACATCACCACAGCCCTCGAGACCTGGGTTGAGAAGGGAACTGCGCCCGAACAAGTAATCGCGCGCGGCACCTTCGACGCAGCGGCAAAGAAGATCCCCTTCGCCCAGCCAATCTGCGCCTATCCAAAAGCAGCTCAATACAAAGGAAGCGGTGATAAGAAAGACGCAGCCAGCTACACCTGCGTAGCAAAGTAGCCGGGGAAACCGGTCGCAGACCTCAGTCGAACAGCGCCAAAGATTCCTCAATACGCGCCGGAATCGCCTGCAGATCGCTTCCAAACGAATGATGAATCTCCAGCACCGCAGCCGGAGGTTTGGCCAGCGCCTTCAGCGCGCTCACTGTCGCGGGCCAGTCAATATTGCCATCCCCAGGCCAAAGATGCTCGTCCTTCACCGCATGATTGTCGTGGACATGCACGCTGGCAATATGCCCGCCAAGCGTAGCAATTGCCGCGGCCACTCCGACCGTTGCGTGCGCATGGCCAACATCCAGGCACACTCCCACGTTGTTCAGGTGACCCAGGTCGAGGATCGTCAGCAGATGTTCCGGCGTCGTCGGCTCGCTCATCAGGTTTTCCACCAGCAGGCGAACGCCAAGCGGATGCGCGAATGCTCCCAGATGTTCAAGCGCATTAATTGCATACTCCACCGAGCGTTGCGACCATCCATCGCTCCGTTCGCCCAGATGCAAAATCAGATTCGAAAACGGGATCAATTCCGCTGCTTCGAGTGCACGCTTAATCTCGTCCATCGCATCGATCCGGCGTGCCTTTTCAGGATGCAGCACATTGACGGCCGGTGCCCCCGCGCGACCCATTTCGCGATCAGGAAAAAGCGGCGCATGCATCGAAAACGGCTTCAGAGTGTTCGAGCGGAACCAGGAGCTCAACTCCTCAATATGTTCACGGCTCGTGTAGTCGAAGTGCTGCCGCGCAGCAAAAATCTCCACCCCCTGCGCTCCTGAACGGGCTGCAAGTTCCAGCAGGCCCGGATGCAGGCGCTGGTTGAGGAACAAGTGCGTAGACAGAACTCGCAGCATCGTCTGAGGATCTCCCGCATCCGGCGCACCGGGGTTCAAACCGGGCGCTATCCCGATTGTCTCATTTTTTGAACAGGTTACAGTGCAAAGGCTGTTGCAGCAGATGGTGCATCCGCCAGATCGTCAACCCGAAGGCCAACCCCGGCACAGAATCATGAACGCGAATCAAAATTCGCTGTTCTTGTTTCTTGGACTTTCTCATTATGAAAAATGAACTGTCATCCTGAGCGAAGCGCTCTTCAGCGGAGTCGAAGGACGACCTGCGTTTCGTTTCTGTCTATGGCACGACTTCGGCGCTTCCCCCATCCCGTCCAGCCCAGACCCCCAATCCCGCCCTGCAAGCCCGCAATCATACCGACCGCAGGCCTGCAACGCGAGAGTACAGACTGGGAAATGGACAAGTGTAGGCCGCTGACTTTGGCGGAACTGCGACGCTTGGTTAGCGCCCGCTCCGTTACAGACAACGGAATTATTACTGCCCTTTATTGAGCGGCAAACGCTGCCGCCCGTCTAAGTAGCTGATAATCCATCGTAATGGACTTTCTAGCATCTTGAACCAACAAAAACTAGCATAGAAATTAACAATTTACGGTGACGAGTGAGCAATTTTGACCAACTCACTTTCACAGCCTGAACAACGATTGTGCAACATAGAAAATCCTGGCAAGGTCAAATGAATGCTAACGCGTTCTGCTGCAAGCCCCCAACTCAAACAATCAGGGCTTGCAGAAGTTTGAACAGACCGGGAAATAGACAAAGAGAGCCGCGCATTCTTGCAAGGAGTCCGGCGCATACCGCACGCAGTTCCCGACGAGATCAAAAGGAAGACTGTCCGCCTGATGTTTTAAGCAGCAATTTGCCAGCCATCAAGAGCCGCGGAAGGGCCATCGTGTGAACCCTCGTATCGTACGAACTCTGTAACAGCGGCATTGCCCCGAACATACCACCGCGACAATCATCCGTCTGAGCAATACGCACCACCCAACAGAAGTCACCAATGTTTATGCGGGGTTCATGCCTTCTTCTTGCACGAAATGAACTGTCATCCTGAGCGAAGCGTACTTCAGCGGAGTCGAAAGCCTGCCGTTAGCGCAGCCGAATGGGGACCTGCGTTTTCTTTTTTATCCAGCCTCCCAGCCCAAATCCTCAAAACCCCGCCGCCTTCCCATAATGGCTGCGATGATCCTGCCCGCCCTCCAACTCGCCCGTTTTCGGGTCAACCGCGATGCACTCCCCATTCGACCAATGACCATCCCTGATCGCCAGGTCGTAGCCCATTTTGCGCAACGCCGCAATAGCATCCGGAGCAAACCCAGGCTCCAGATAAAGCTTGTCCGGCTGATACTGATGGTGAAACCGCGGCGCGTCCACCGCCTGCTGAATGTTGAGCCCGCCCTCAGCCGCCGAAAGAAAAATGTTAGCCACCGTAGTAATGATCCGCGCGCCCCCAGGCGATCCAAGCACGTACCGAAGCTTCCCATCCTCAAGCACAATAGTAGGCGTCATCGAGCTCAGCGGACGCTTCCCGGGCGCAATCGCATTTGCCGGGCCCTGAATCAGGCCAAACATATTCGGCACTCCCATTTTGGAAGCGAAATCGTCCATCTCGTCGTTAAGAAGGAAACCCAGCGTCCCCGAAGTCACATGCGATCCAAAGCTATCGTTCAGCGTCGTAGTCACCGAAACCGCATTTCCTTCCCCGTCCACCACGGAAAAGTGCGTCGTATCGTGCGATTCAGGCTTGCGCCGCCCCGCGGTCTTCGGCGCGGCAGGAAGAAAACCCGCAGGCCGCGCCAGCGTAGCCGACGGACTCGCCGCATTCAAATCGATGGAAGCACGCCAGGCATCCGCATACGGCTTGGCCGTCATTTCCGCCGTAGGAATAGCGTTGTAATCAGGATCGCCAAGGTAGTCTGCCCGATCCATATAGGCACGCCGATAAGCCTCAGTCATCAGGTGCATTGATGCAGCCGTCCGATCTCCAAGCTTGGCCAGATCGTAGCCTTCCAGAATGTTCAGTGCGCTCAAAAGCACAATGCCGCCGGAAGATGGCGGCGGCGCGCTGATCACCGTGTAATTATGGAACGCGCCCGAAACCGGCGTCCGCTCCACCACATCGTATTTTGCCAGGTCTTCCGCAGTCAGCAGCGCGCCGCCTTTATGCAGTTCCTCCACCAGTTCATGCGCAAGCTTTCCGTGATAGAAATCATCGGGGTCCGCCGCAATCCGTTGCAGAGTACGAGCCAATTCCGGCTGGCTGAACGTCTCCCCCTCCTTATATAGGTGGCCGTCCCGCTGGAAGATCCGCTTCGAATCGGCAAACTTGGCCAGATCAGGGTCTTTGAGCTCATCGGCCTCGTCGGCGGAGAGCACAAAGCCCTCAGCCGCCAGCTTGATCGCCGGAGCCATCACCCGCGCCAGCCCGATCTTGCCGTATTTGCGCTCCGCATAAACCATCCCCGCAACCGACCCAGGCGTAGCAATAGAGCGGTAGCCAATCACGCTTGACTGCAAACTCGATGCCGGAATGATATTGCCCTGGGCGTCCTGATACATGGTTTCAGTCGCAGCCAGCGGCGCTTTCTCGCGATAGTCGATAAAAGTCGCATGCCCATCGTGCGTCCGCAGCAGCAGAAACCCCCCGCCGCCAAGGTTTCCCGCCGCAGGATGCACAACCGCAAGCGCAAAGCCCGTAGCAACAGCCGCATCCACAGCGTTTCCGCCAGCTTGAAGAACCTCGAGTCCAGCATCGCTCGCCAGATGGTGTACGCTCACCACCATCCCGTGCTGTGCCCGCACAGGCTGCTCGTCAAGATAAGGAGGCATTACGTTCTTGGCGCCCTTCTGAGCGATGGCTGAGAGAGCCGATGCCGAAAGCGCGGTCCCCGCAAGAACAGCCAGAATGGGAAGTGTTTTCCGTCTCGTCATAGTGTCTAGACAGAATAGCGCGAAAGCTCCGCGCTTCTTACGTGAAATAACCTGCCATCCTCCCCGGAGTCGGACGTCATGTGCTCCAGAGCCTGTTGAATGACATCGGTTCTGAGACCTCGGCCCGCATCAGCCCCGTCATAAAAAACGCTCGATTTCAGTACTAATCACCGCGCAAAACCCGCATCGGCTCAACCTGCGATGCCCGGCGGCAAGGCGCCACCACCGCCGCAATCGCGATCGCGAAAACCCCCAAAATCGCAATCCCATAAGATGCTGGATCGAACGCTGGCAATTTCCCCAGCACCGTTCCCACCACGCGCAGCAATCCCAGCGACAGCACCACGCCCGCACCAATCCCCAATGATGCAACCGCGATCCCATGCGAAAGAGTCATCGTCATAATCTGGCTTCGTTGTGCGCCCAACGCAAAGCGCAGCGCAAACTCAAATCGCCGCTGCGCCACCGTGTAAGCCGTCACGCCATACATTCCAACCGCCGCCAGCAATATGCCCACACCCGCGAATCCGCCAAACAGCATCGTGCGGAACCGTTGCGCGCGCGAAGACTCCCCAACCGCCTCGCGCATTGTCGTCGAGCTAACCGCCACCTGCGGATAACTGCGCTTGAGCATCGGCTCCAGCGTGGTGGCCATGACCGTGGGGTCGATGCCCGTTCGCACAATAATCTGCATGTCGCTGGCCCGAAACGAATGCTGAGCCACCGGCACATACATCGTCTGCGCCAGTGGCGAAGCAGGCGAGTCCTGTCGTACATCGCCGACCACGCCCACAATCGTCCACCAACTCGTCTTGTCGTCGTACCCGCACATGATCTGCTGGCCAATTGGATTCTCGCCAGGAAACACCTTCTGCGCCAGTTCGCGGCTCACCACCAGAACCGTAGCTGAACTCTCATTATCCTGATCGTTCAGCAGTCTGCCCCTCAG
>Ga0206847_10063_pt1 | contig 36912 bp, 42 predicted proteins | sample Alteio_BWOrgCont_17_FD_152880 | JGI IMG/M metagenome (GOLD analysis project Ga0206847, IMG submission 152880) | Enriched cells from forest soil in Barre Woods Harvard Forest LTER site, Petersham, Massachusetts, United States -... | ecosystem: Environmental > Terrestrial > Soil > Temperate forest >... | reverse complement strand
GGCCAGGCACTTTGTATCGGGCGCATCTTGAGCCTGCCGCAAAGGCTGTCGGCATTCCCGGCAAGATCGGCTGGCACACTTTCCGGCACACTTTCGCCACTTTGCTAAAGGCAAATGGTGAGGACATCAAGACCGTGCAGGAGTTGCTGCGCCATGCAAATATCTCGGTCACGATGAACGTCTATGCGCAGGGAGTCACCGAACTCAAGCGTCAGGCACAACATCGGATCGTGCGTATGGTCACTGGTGGGAAGGATAAGGAACCGGAGGGAACTGCTTAATGGGAGCTATCGGACGCCAACTTTTGAGGGTGATTTTCGATAAGTTCTTTATTTTGTTGGCGTCCCCGACGGGATTTGAACCCGTGTTATCGCCGTGAAAGTGGGTTTCATGGGTGTTTGGCAGGATTTGCACGGGTTGTGCATATCTCGCAAATCGCCAACACCGGAGCGACTATTTCTGCTTTCCGACCTTGCAGAGCCGTACAAGGATTTTTACCAACGTACCGGCTTTATCGTCACCACAGCGTCACCGCCCCCTTGTCCCCGATTGCCGGGAGTTGTCCTAGTAATGCGCTCTCGCGGATGGCTATAACGACTTCTGCCACTGGAGTCAGAATCACAAAAAAACCGGCCTTGCGTTAGTTCCGAAAATCAACAATTCAAATTTGGGCGCAGAGAAATAATTGCGGGGAATTAAATAAATTGAATTGCGGAGAATATGAAGATGCAGGAGGCGCAAGAATATGACAAAAGTGTGGTCGGTTGAAAACCTGTTTTCCGCTTAAGAAAAACATTTCCGTATAATGGCAACACGCTGGTATGATTGCGCCGTGTCAATCCTCAAGAAATCATCTGCTGACCTGCGACAGCGCTTACTGGAGCTTTTCCCAGCCACAAACCTCCGGAGGACGTTTGTTTCCGGGGGTACGAAAGAGAAAGTTTCGCGAACGGCTGCATCGTCCTCCGATACAAAGCAACTGGGTGCAGTTGCTGATTTCATCGACAAAAACGTGCCGTTCTGTAAGCAGCATGTGTATGTCTTTTCGCATGATGGGGATGCAGTCTTGCCGCTGAGTATTACCAATGGCGAGATGGTGAAATCTGATGGGGATCACGCTCTCTATCTTGCGCGGATCGAGTACACAGTCGTCCAATTAGACCCCTTGAAATACAGCAGCATTGATTTTCTATGGCCGGTCCGGATTGAACTTCATCAAAACTATCTACTGGTTCGTTTCGTTGTACTTGAGAAGAGCATCGGGAGCTACTTCGAAAAAGAGGTTGTGGTACGCGGCAAGTCCTTGTCAGAGGAAACAATAATGGGGGGACTTCTTGTAGATGGCACCATCAGCCGGGCCGACCTCAACAAAGGATTCAAGGCGCTTTGGCATCGTGACAGGATTGATGCGACTCGCATTCGGTACAAGGAACCAGAGGCAACTGTCACTCGTACCATGGATGAGGAAAAAGGACTAAAGCAGACCAATCCTGAAAAATATGAAGAATTGCGGAGATTTCCACTCCACCAGAGCGTCTTTATTCCCAACAGGGGCTTTGCGGAAGTGGGAGCTTTCACGGCTGATCCAACTGAAGGATTCATCGGCTTTACACGATATTTCAAGGAAGGAGCAACCGGCGATGAGCTTATTCGACAAATTCTTTCGAGCAATTAGCTCCGTGTTGCCTTCCGGCTTGGGTACGAAGGAGACGGAGCTTCTGTTGAAACTTGATCCGCACAAAGTCTATGTCGAGAACGTGCGGAGCATCCTCGGGGTTTCGCACCGCGAAGCTGTGCGCATCCTCGAAACGGCAGTGCGCCAAGGTGCATTCACGAGGCTAGTTGAAGTGCAATGCCCGGACGGGACCGTAGCGGCCTCAGCCGAGCGGGAGGAAGATCTTCCTCCCATGGTGCATTGCTGGTATGAGGATGATGAGGGGCATTTAGAGGAAACCAACATCAATTCGCAACTTCTCAGAAAGAGCACTTTCTATCGGATCAATGAGCGCCAACGAGATACCTTCCAAAGAACAGCTTGAGGCACTGGAAATCTGGCAACGGATTCGCCTTACCCGAATACTGTTCTATGTTGTCATATGCGCTTTCATCGCGATCCTGATAGCGCTGATAGTAACGATTTTCTTGCCTTGGGTCCCACCCAATCTGCAAATTATCCTCGGAGCCATTGAGCTGATTCTCGCGGGCACCTTCTACCCTATCGTTCGCCACCTCTATCCAAACAGAGACCCACAGCCGCCAGCACCGCACTCGGCATGAATATACTTTGCTGACTACGCTTTGTATTCGCCTATTTGAAATATGAGAAATTCTTACTTTATAAATGGCCATTAAAATGCTACGACTAAGGTGGAATTGCTTCTCGAAAATGAGAGGCTTAAAACTTAGGGGCGGCACTGCGAGAAAAGCATAATTTGCCGATACACTCATTTTACGACCGTGCTAAACTTGGCGCGCACGTCGAAACCACAAACGGAGGTGCCAAAAATGGCTAGATCATTTGAACTTGAAGCTTCAACATTAACCGTTCCCTATCGCTATGACGTGGGAGTTGGGGGGGATTGCGGCATCTCGTATTTCGTGGATAATGGCCTTACTCAGGGCTTCGTCCGAAGTCAGAATAGTGGAGCCGGTGATCATGAGGGCGTCAACGTCGGCAACACTCAGTCCAGTGTATGCAGCAAATGTGGCAGCGATGTTCTCTCGCATGCGCTTAACGCCTCGATACTGTTCCTCTAGTTGGGCCTCAATGAAATCCTTTTTTTCGTAATGCATAGAGACCCCGTGAAAAAGAAACGAGGAATTCTGTGTAGACAGACGAACTGCGCCCGAGGCAAATATTACACTCGCTATTGAGTCTATTTGTCCTACGTTGTGCATCGTCACTTGAACCGGCAACGCCTTGATAAACGAGGCTAGGCTCAAACCCTCGAATACGTTGCCGCCACCCGAAGAGATGAAAACATATATATCATTCCCGGCGTTTGAGGCATCCGTTATGGCGGTTCTTAATTTCGCAGCTTGAGCCGTTTGAACGTCGGCTGTGAAAACAATGTATTGAATCATGGCGGCAATTATACGCTGGGGACCGGAAACAATCAGTCCTTTTACTTCGGTCGGGTCCTACGAGTTGTTTGATTTCGATGGTTTTGCAAGCTGTCATCTTGCCTATGTGATTGATTTGGGAATACCACGACCGATGTGCTTTTTGAATCTGCGGTCGACCTCAGTTTTGCATTGGATAAAAGCGTCAATCCAGATTTCATCGCCTCAGCCGCTGCTGCATGTGGCGATTACCATTGCATTGCGGTTCTTCTTAAATTCTTCCACATAAGTGATGCCCATATTTCGGTCGGTAGTGAGGATCACCCAACCCTCTTTATGTGAGGGCAAGATTATCTTGGGGTCTTTTATTCCTTGCTGCCGATCATTTTGGTGAACAGGAATTCGTGGAAAATGCGCAGTAAATTGCTCAATTGCGGATCATAGATTGTCTAGTTCTCCTGCGGCAGTTTCCTGGTTTCGTCGCCAAGCCGAGCGCGAGCGTTGCGAAATCGAATGGCTAAAATCCCTTGAAAAGTTCTTCCAACGGCATCTCTAATGCCTGCGCCAACGCGTAAAGAGTGTCGATCCTCGCCGCGACGGCTCCGTTCTCAATCTGGGACAAATGCGCTCGTCCAATCTCAGCCAAATCCGCCAGTTGGGTCTGCGACAGGCCGCGATTTTCGCGCAGTTCGCTGATTCTACGGCCAAGCCGGACAGGAAAAGAGATTGCCATTTCCCAATCGTTGCCGCTATCGTTGGTCTGATTGTTCGGTTTACCGAACAACGTAATGAAGGGTAATGGCACGCGCACGGAGGCAAATCTATGCCGGTATGGTTGAGCCGATTTTTCGGGAAAGAAGACAGGGTTGTGAACCCTCGTGACAGAGAACGGTTCACGCGGGGAGATTTTCTGGTAATCGTTCTCTGTATCGCCTCTATGATCGTTTTGGGTAACGACTTTTCCCTCAATGTTCTCGCAATCGTAGCCGGGTGCGTTGTCGTTATTTGGTGCCTCACTTATACCCCTGTGCGCATACTCGTTTCGTTAGGACTCTGCGCCGCTGGTGCCGCATTTGTTTACTTTGCGGATCGAATGAAAGAGTGGCACGTTATTGTGGTTATCGCCCTATGCGCTACGGTCTGGCTTCAATTTGTCGTGGAGAGCGCAGGAAGAACGATTCTCAGCCGTGTCGATGAGGCGCATAGGAAACTAGATTCCCTCCGAGAGAGGATAGAAGAGATCGAAGCCAAACAGGATGAGAGTGGCAGCACGTACATCAATCCGATTGACCTATGAAATAGGAGCGGAGAAAATGAGTTACGATCCAAAAAAGAGAAGGCCGGACGGCGTGGTGGTCCTCGATGTTGGCTGTTTCCGACAAAAGACGCCGAGAGAGATGGAGGAGGAAGCGGACCCTAAGAATCTTGAAGCCCGTATCAAACGGATACTGGAGAGCAAACCTCCAAAGCCGCCAGTGTAGGGGCCAACTTCAAGGTCTTATCTCATTACAAATTCGAGTTATGCTAGAAAGAGACAGGCCCCCGCTTTCAGAGGGCGCGGGGTTAGGTTTTGGGGCGTGTCGTCCTCCCGGTATGGTGCGCCCCCAATAAGAAATCCCCTTGCCGTTTAAAGGAGAAATAGAATGCTAACCTCGTCACAACTAAAGAAGATGAGACACTTCACAGAGCTGGGAGAAATACCGTGCACGGCAAAAGCCCAAGCCCGCATGGGATTGCCAGCGGTAGCCGTCGTAGTTGTTCCGCCGAAACCAACAAAACAATCAAAGAGTCCATTCCCTCGCGAGAATTAAATAAATTCGCGACCTTGAATAATTCTTCAAAGTAGGTAGGGCTTTTGTCGTAAGTTGCCCCACCTTCAGTGCTAACAATGGAGCAGGGCGCAATATAACTCTTCTTGCTTGACTTACAGCCTATTGGGAGGCCTAATAGCTATGAATGCAGGACGCAAGGGTGCGCAGGCGGCCATATGGAATCAACTGATTTTTTGCTGGGAAATAGAGAAGACGTTGCCGCAGGGATTCGTCTGTTTCGGGTGAAAAACGAGCTTTCGCAGTCAGAGCTAGCAAGCCTCAGTAACGTCAGCCTCCGAACTATTCAAAACTTGGAAGGGCGGGGCGTCCGACCTAGTCTATTGACCGCGATCAAATTAGATTGCTTTATGCGGAAATGCGAGCGCGCTAAGAAAAGAGCGGTTGCATGAAGAAAAAGCAGGTTATTTCCGAGGTACTGCCTCATGTGAAAACTGCTTTGAATGCGAAGCTGACTCACGAAGAGTACGCCGAATTTCTCAAGGGAAGTGTGAGTTTCAGGCTTGATTTAATTCATAAGCCAGAGAAGCACTTTGTCAACGTCGATCTTCCCGGAGACGATCCGAAGTTGAAAGTACAATTCACGCGCCGGTACACGCGCCGTCGGGCATTTCCTGCCGAGGTGAGGGATGCCGACAAAAACTGAAGTGATCGAAGATATTCTCGCGATGGTGGAGGAAGAGTTTTACAAAACTCTAAAGGCTGAGAATTATCCCAATTATTTTGGTGGTCGAGTGGAAATTACATATTCCGCAAAGCCTCGACTGGAAATAGATATTCACGAGATGGGGAAGCCCGGACCGAAGAAGGGCCAGAAATTCAAACCGAAAGTCGGCCCGAGCAAGCGAGCAATTCGCGAAGCTTCATCAGAGGGGTTTTTGCAATGAGCACAGGATTCCCGCAGTTCAGAGCTAACGCGCCGCAGCAGCAGTTGCCTTCCTCCGGCCCTCAGCAGCCGCAGGGCGGCCCACCAGAGGCGCAAACGCCACAGCAAGGGCAACGTTTGCAAAGCCCTACGCCGCCTATCATGCAACTGCTCGGGGGCTGGCATCGGGTGAGTGGAGAAATCGGCCAAGTTCACCCGCAGATTGCCAGCGCGATACAGAAGGTCGCATCGGCAACCCACGACCGCCGAACTCGCAACATGTCTCCACTGCACAACCGCTGTAGACCGTGATGAACTTTCTTTCTGCCCAACCTGCGACGTGTACGTGTGCCCGCAACACTCGTGTCCGTGCCCAGTTCTGGACCCTGAGTATTACTTCCAACAATAGCCAGCCCAGTACGGAGCCGAATCCAATCGGCTTGCGGTGTGAGTCGCATAAATTAGCTTGACTGTCATGTTGATTGTGGAGGCTCGGAAATGCGCATCGAAAATTTCTCCCCGCAACCCAGTGTGCTCTCGCAGAATGTCTGCTACAGTGAGGCAGAATTGTCGAGGGTCTATGCGGACCATAAAGTCAGCAGGATGCGAACGGAGTTGCAAGTCAGCAAGAAGAGCTAAGTGGGTTAATCAGTGGGGGTCATATCGTATCTGTCCAAAATGCAAACGAGTGATCCGCGTTGACGCCGGAATTTTCTGTAATCACTGAGTGAGGTGTTTTGATGACGATAGATGATCCATTGGAGCAGATTCGAAAGCTTGTAAAGGATGGTGACTTTGACGGAATTGGAACTGCTTTGCAGGCAGGGGCGATACTCTCGCCAGTGTTCAAAGTCTTCAGCATCGCTAAAGGTATTGCGGACAGCTACACGAAAGGGAGCAAGGTTACAATCGCCATTCATGCGCTATGCGATGAGCTTCAACGCACTCAGGATAGATGGCCCAAAGACTTAGAGAGTGCTTTTGATGCCGATTGGTTCAAGCGAGCAATGACGGTATTGATGATAGAGTCTGCCCGTGCCGTGAACGAAGATTATGCCCGCTTGCTCGCGCGATTTGCGGCAGCAGGATGTTTTCCATCAGACCGGGAAAAGCATCGGCAAGAGGACTTGGCAAGCTATATCCACGATCTCGCCCGCCTGGGAACGGATGATATTCAATATCTCAAGCTGTTAAAGAATGCGAATCTACACGTGATTAAAACGGCTCCAAACTTGAACATGGCCGATGCCTTTACTCTCCATTTTGATGAGTTCAAGCGAGAAGCTGTGGGGCTGGGCATTGACCCTGATGACACTGTCTCACTCGGGGCACGTCTGAGCGGGTTTGGCCTAGCTTACGAAGCGCCGCGAAACAACACGCGACAGTCGCCGGTAGAGCACTGCTTTCGTCCCACTAAGAGAGGGCTTTACCTGCTATCCCTGTTGGAGGCCGCAGAACTGCCGGTCGAGAAGAGGGATTGAAGAAGATTGGATTCCTAACCTAAGTGGGGGTTCGCGGTGAAAGTGGAACAAGGAACTTGGCAATCATTTGAGAAATGGCTGAGTGTCCTGAAAGACACTTATGCACCGTCAAAATTGCTCTTTCGTGGGCAAGGCAGTGCCGATTGGGCATTGGAAACCACGTTGGAAAGGCGTGTTGGAAAACCCATGTCTGTTCAGGAATACTACTTTCTCGTCAATCGTATAGGGCCTGCAATCGAAACGTTAACTGGGGTGACGGCGACACAGTACAACCGCGAAGTGGTAGAAAGCTTTAGCAATCTTCAGTCGTTCTTTGAGTTTAATCGATTTCCCACCGGCCATGACTATGAGTATTTGGTTTATCTGCGTCATCATGGTTTTCCTTCGCCACTTCTCGACTGGTCCCGCTCACCATATGTTGCTGCATTCTTTGCCTTTAGGGATGGAAGCGCAAAGCTAGAGAAGAGGTCCATCTATGCTTATTGCGAAACCCCAACTGGAGCCAAGGGGGGAGCTGTAGGTGAGCCGACAATCCGTGTACTTGGCCCGTACGTACGCAGCCACCCACGACATTTCCGGCAACAATCCGAATACACCCTGTGTGAAAGTCTGGATGCCCAGCATTGCTGGCAATATGACTCACACCAACACGTTGTAGATCGTGCACGCCCTGGGCAGGATTTGTTATGGAGATTTGATATTTCCGTTGAGGAGAGAGTTAATGTTTTGCAACAACTCGACAATTACAATCTGAATGCCTACTCCTTGTTCGACTCCGAAGAATCCCTTCTCGAAACGATGTGGCTCCGTGAACATGTCTTTAAATCCAGACAATGAATGCGGTGTACCCAACTGGCAATGACCCTGCGAGATAACCCACACAGCACACGCCGCCGAGGTTCCGTCACCCCTGCGGCTGTAGAAGTTCGATCTCCAAGCGGTCTTTGACGTGGTCGAAGCATAGTTCAAATCGTTGCAGCGGGTGAAAGCAAGTGCGATTGCGTTAGAAAACGGTCAAGTAAAATTGATTTGCAGCTATAGGTGCTCAAAAACTTAGCCCTGTGGCACGCTGCCTTTGGTATACAGCGTCCGTTGCCGGGGCTGGAACCAGCAAAGGTGCCACGAGACGGAATCCATCAGAGGACAGTTACCGGAATTCAATCGGTCGCTCCTGAGGCGTCTGCGTGAATGTCACGCTGGTTGCCGTGGATGACATGAAGTATTTTAGGGAAGATTATGCGTCGAGCAGAAATGGATTGCACCTCTCCAACCAACGAAGAAACACAATTCAACGAGATGCTCTCCGGTTTCTCTATCTAACGTCAGCATCGCAAAGTAAGCTGCTTGGTTCCCTTGAGCTATATCTTGAAATTCAGCACGACCGACGGGATTCGATTCTAGAACTTGATTGAACTCGCCGTCACCCATTGTTGGAAATTCGGCGTCCCGTCCAAGGAGCAAAATGTTAGTTTCTACCGCAGACCACATCGTATCTTCGTTGGTCCGTTCTTCATTTACGTTCTGCGGAAAGGGTCTGGTTTGAGTGAAGGCGATATTTTTAACGCGGAGAATCTTCCCGGAGACGTTCTTCAGATAGACCGTTGCTGTAAATGGATGTCCGATGCGCAATTCTCCGAGCACGATTGACTGCACAACCAATCTGTTGGTCGGGGCTGGTCTCGCGCTTTCAATGGGGACGGCGGGGTCTTGTCCGAAATTAAAAACCGGCTTGAAATCAATCGTGTTTGTATTTGTAATCGGTTGGGGAAGAGCGGAAACATTTTGGACCGAGGGAGTCGATTCTGCTGAGACCTTGGACAAGGAGCGAAGCCAAAGAAGCATTGCACAACCTATCGCAAAAGGGAGCAAGGGAGTTTTCCAAGAGAGAAAAAAGACTGGAATATGGGTCGAGATTTCTTGTACAACTTCTACTTTTTCGAGGGTGTCAATCGTCCCTATGCCAATTTCCCAAACCACCCCGAGTCCGGCCAGAGACTTTCCAGCTACCGCAATCAATTTCCTCTGGTTCATGCTGAAAGCTTCTCACCTCAATGCACCGAAGTCTAGTCTTCTCTTCGCTTTCGTTTGGGGCGGGACTAGGATTTGATCCCAGAGGAAAAAGACAGCCGCACATCACTTCTAATCGACCCGTTCAGGCACCTTGCGGAAAGCTTGATTGAACACCTGATGTGCCAAGTCAACTGACCCAGAGATTGCAATCTGCTTGGTACCAAGTCTCTTCTCTAACAGCAACGCAAACATCTTTTCATGCTTGCGCCATGCCTGCGATACTTGCGTCATTGCAAAGCCTTCTTTGGATCGTCGAGGGCAATCTCGACGCCAACAGCGGCAAGCCGTTCGATCAACGTAGACAGCGGCCAATTTCCCACCGGCCAAGATTTACCGATCAACTTGGCGTCCAACTGGGCAAGTGTTGTGCCGATGAATCTCTCGGTGTCCGTGACGGTTGAGCACTCGGACAGCCGGACCGGCGCGGCCTTGGGGTTCCACGAGGCCAGCCGGACGCCCACAGGCATGGTCGGACGGCGGCTAAGTTCAGCCATCAATTCTGCCTTGTGCTGGCGTATCTGTTCCGCGAACGGCTCCGCAGCGGTGCGCGGAATAACGCCTAACCTGTCACCGTCGATCAGGAATTGTCCGCCACGGTCACGAACGGCCCGGATTAAATCGGCTGCACTCAGAACCACAATTCCTCCTTCGTCTCAGCGGTGTTATCCACGCCGTCAGAATTATTTGTTTGTGCCGTGGGAATTGTTGGAATTTCAACTTTTTCCGCAGGACTTGTAGTAAGTGCATTCTCACTAAGTGAGGTCATGGTTTTCTCACTAAGGAACTCTGAGGTTTTCTCACTATGGGAGGAGGGGAGATTCTCACTAGAGGTAGGTAAGGATGAAGAAACCATCCCCATATGTATAGTTTTACTTTTAGTGAGAGTGCCCTCACTATTAGTGAGGATTTCTTCCACTCCCTTAGTGAGAATCGGAAGCTTGACGGAAAAGGTTGCCGCACGCACATGAGGGACCGCCTTCCCCGCGTGTTGAAGCCATCCGGCGACTACGGCTTGACGCCGATACATTGCAACGGTGCTCCAATGGCAGCCCAGAAGATTCCCGATGCGTTCGACGGGCAACGCTACTGGCAGCGGCCCGCGAAGACGTTGCAAGGCCGCACAGAAGGCGTAGAACCTTTCCATATTTGAGGTGTAGATTTCACCCGCAATGGCCTCCAGCGCGGCTTCGAGGATGCCGGGGCCGTCGCTTGGGCAGATGGGCGTCATCAGTGCCATGCGCATCGCATCATCGCCATGCAGGGCGATTAAATCATCAGGGCCGTTCACGTCATCGAGATGGGGAAGGTGCCGGATATGGACATCGCAATTATGCTCAGCAAGGAAGGTTACTAGGGCCTTCTCTGCCTGCCGCACCTTGGGGTTCCCCGTGACATTGGCATCCAAACAGACATAGACTTTTCGTCCGTTGCAAACGTAGAGATCAGGCAGCGGTCCAACTACATCAACGCGACTTCCGTCCGTGCTCTCAGCCTTGCCGACGCGACCCCGCCAGCCCCAGCAGCCGCCCAGCCCGAGAGCGAGTATGTTTGTGCTGGTACGCTGCGCCGATGCGGTCAGCGCCAGCGACGATTTCTCGGCCTCAACCAAAACAATGATCGTGTCAGGGTCTTTGAGCTTCTCAGACGCTCCAGGTGGGAAGTACAGGTGCCTGCCGTCGCCAAACGGCGCGAGATATTTGTTCTTTGGCTTTCCAGTCTCAGCATCGACCTCAGGATGGTCGCGGCGCAGGCGACACGTTGTGCGGCGGCCCGTGATTGGGTTGAAGTAAGGAAAGATGACCCCGGCCATGTCCATCGACGGCGAACCCTTAATCCCGAAATCAGTCCGTGCCTCGGCATCGGTCACGTGCCGAACGCCAGCATAAGCCAACAAAGACGCGGGAATTTTCAACTTAGCGAATGCGGCAAGATCGGGAGCAAGAACTGCTGTAGAATTATCAGTAGACAAGTAATTTCTCCAATGCTGGTTTTCGTGTCTCCCGTCACGGTCCAGCAAATCAATCCCGTTCAAGTTATGAGGCCGCCTGCCAGCGGCCTTTCTTATTGCGCAACTACAGCCGGACGGGTGCCTTCAGTGATCATGCGCTCAACTTCCGCCGCAGGAAGCAGTAGCCTTTTCCCGAGCTTCACCGACGCGACCTTGCCGTCATAGGCCCACCGCCTCCACGTCCACCGGCTCACGCCAGTTTGAATTTCAGCCTCTGCGACGGAAATCAATCTCACTTCCTGTGGCCTTGTCTGATTCGACTTCATATGCCCGCCTCTCTTTCAATTGCGTGCCGCTATGCCGCACTTGAGTCAGTATCCGATAGAGTCGGAGCAGATTTATGCTTTATTTGTTGCATTTTGCATAAACTAAGTGCAACATGTATTTATGTTGGTTCAGCCAACCCGAACGAGGCGCGAACGGGACTATCCCGAGACTCTTGCGGCCACTCTCAATGGTCAGTACCCCAGGAATTCGTTGGGACGGCTAGCCGGAATTCCCCATGACCGCCCTTCATTTCATGTACAGGGCTTCTGCAATCCGTCGCGGGAAACAAGAGACGCGGCTGTAAAGGAGTTTCTGAGCGAACTGCGGCGGCTGACGGATCAATGGATTGCAAGCGGCAGGGAGCAACTAAAGTCGATTGGAGAACAGCCGTGGTCACGAAACGTTCTCTGGGTTTCGGATGACTACGAAGAATCAATTGACAGAACACAACAGAAGTTTCTATCCAGAAACCCGCCGCCCATTCTTCCCTACAGCGATGGGCGATTAGCAATTGCCTCACACCTTTGGCTGCCCTTGCCTTTGGCATGGCCGTTCCCGGAACCGAAATTGGAAGATACACTCGCCAGAGCACGGGACTTGGCCATTTACGAATTTCAGCAATTCCTAGGGTCGGATTGTCCTCAGCGGCTTTTTAGGTGCGATAAGTGCAACAAGTATTTTGTACTTTTGCGGAAGCCTCGTGAAGTCATTCAGCGCGGAGCCTTTTGCAAGCAATGCAAAGGAGCGGGGCGGGTAAAGGGAATCCAGGAAAAGCGCGAAGCCCAAAACGAAGAGATGTGGAATGTTGCCGCAAAAGCGTGGAGTGAGTGGACAACTCGCAAGCGTATAGATCAAAAGGCATGGGTTGTGCAGGCGGTGAGCGAACAGTGCGGCGTTGTGAAACAGCGGAAGTGGGTCTCACGAAATTTGGCGGAAATTTTGGCGCGAGTGGAGGCGTAAGGAAATGGCAAAACGCAAAGATAGGGACGGGATATTTCAGCGCAAGGATCGCCCCGGCTTCTGGGGTTCCTATGTCGATCCTGACGGCGTGCGGCACCGGGAAAAATTGAATGGAGCACACACGCTGACGCAGGCACGCGAGGCTTTGGGTCGTCTGGAACGGAAGGCAGAAAAGAATCACGCCCTAGAGATCAAGGACGTAAGCGACATCTCGACCTCTGATCTGCTCGAACGTTTCCGACGCTATCAGAAAAGCCAATTACGTCCGAGCACTTATCAGCGACTTGACGGCATCATCTCCACACTGAAAGCCAACCTGCCTGCACAGGCAAAGGCCATCACAAAGAACAATGTTTCTAAATTCATTGAAACCCGCATGAGCGGGGAAGACGCTGTTGCGCCCGCTACGGTCCGCAAGGAAGTACAAGCACTCAAATACTGTCTGAAGCTCGCAGTTGAGCAATGGGAGTACCTGCGCGTGAATCCGGCACAGAGCGTGAAACTCCCCAAGGTGAGCGATGAGAAGCCCCGCTTCCTAACGCCGAATGAACTGCGTGCGACCCTTGAGGCCGCGCCGGATTGGATGCGTGCTCCGATAGCTCTTGCCGCCGCCACGGGGATGCGAAGGGGCGAACTACTCGCCTTGCGGTGGATTGACATCGATTTCCTACTAAAGTTGATTTTCCTCCGTTCAGCTACAACGAAGACGGCGGAACCCCGTGCAATCCCCCTCACGCCAGCGGCGCTACGGGTGCTCGAATCCCTGCCACAAGGCAAACCGGGGACGCGTGTGTTCCCGGATGTGGACCCCGCTAGGCTCTCGGTCTACATCAGGAGAGTGTTCGCCACCTTGGGAATAGAGAACGCCAGCTTTCACACGCTCAGACATACAGCGGCCTCGTGGATGGTTCAGGCGGGCGTGAGCCTCTACTCTACAGGTCAGGTACTTGGTCACAAGACCCCGCGCATGACCCAACGCTATGCCCATTTAGCACCAGAGCATTTAGCCGCCGCAGCGGGGAAACTCTCGGACGCAATGATGAAGGCATTGCCGGGAAAGGCTGCGACAGTCCCGGATGAGGGCGGAGATGTAGAAGACAGGGAGGGCGGAAATAGGCAGGATCGCCTTTCTATCGTCACCGTAGCGTCACCGGGATATTCTGCCAATAAGGGTAATGTACTGTAAGTGATTGATTCTAATTGGCGTCCCCGACGGGATTTGAACCCGTGTTATCGCCGTGAAAGGGCGGTGTCCTAGGCCGGGCTAGACGACGGGGACGCTGAAAAAGGGCAAATAGCGGCTTGATCTGGCCGAGAGCGCCCTTATGAAGGCTACCAACTCACACTGGCTGTGTCAAAAAGGCTTGCACGCTGCCGGTGGATTTGAACCCCTACCGGAAAGCTGAATGCCGATCTCGTTGGAAGGATATTGTCGAGAACTCAGTCCGCCTTCGACAATTTTGCGTCGTTGGACCGGCTCGAAGCGTCTCATTAGAACAGGCTTTGTTGAATTGAGATTGCTCTTGTAGGGTTGTTGACTCCAGTCTGCATCCATGAAAAATTTGCCATATGCGAGTCAGACTTGCAACGGCGAACCGCAACCAAACCGGCCAAGACCGCAGATTCAGGTTGAAATCAGTTTGTTCAAAGGAAAGATTGAGTGAGGAACAGCGCGTTGATACGCAATGGTGGATTTATTTGTCTTGTGGTGGTGGGCTTTGCGGCAATTGGCTGCCAGAAGAAAGCGGCCGCGCCGCCAGCGGGGGCAGGAGGCCAGGGCCTGCCAGTCCAAACGGTGGCTGTTACGCTGTCGCCGGTTCCGCAGAGCAGCGAGTACGTGGCGACGATCAAGTCGCGGCGCTCTGCGACCTTGCAACCCCAGGTAGATGGGCGGCTCACTGAGATTCGCGTCCGGTCAGGAGACCATGTGACGGCGGGTCAGCCGATGATGAGTGTCGATCCCCTCCATCAGCAGGCCTCAGTCGACTCCGCGCGCGCAACCGAGCGCCAAAAGAAAGCTCTCTACGACTACAACACTTCGGAAATTGAGCGCCAGCGCAAGCTCTTTGAAGCTGGCATCACGAGCCGAGATGTCTACGAGCAGGCTCAGCAGGCCTTTGGCAACGCCAAGGCGGACTACGAGTCAGCCGTGGCATTGCGCAAGACTCAAGAAGAGCAACTGGCCTATTACAGCATTCGCGCACCGTTTGACGGCGTCGTGGGAGATATTCCCGTGCATGTCGGTGACTATGTTTCCTCGACGACTATCCTGACCACCGTGGATGAGAACAAGGATTTGGAAGCCTACATCTATGTTCCCACTGAGCGGTCAGGACAAGTTCGCCAGGGGTTGGAGGTGGACCTTTTGGACACTGGCGGCGGTCTCCTGGAGAAGACCAGAATTGATTTTCTTTCGCCCGAGGTCGACAGCACTTTGCAGGGAATACTGGTGAAGGCTCCGGTACACGCGACACCTGAAATTCTGCGTAATGCTCAGATGGTGAAGGCGCGGGTAATTTGGAGCACCACGCCGATGGCGGTGATTCCCGTTCTGGCAGTGACGCGACAGGGTGGCCAGAGCTTCGTATTTGTTGCACGGCAACAAGGTGGACACACTGCGGCGATCCAGACGCCGGTCACGCTCGGGGATACGGTGGGCAACACGTATTCAATTTCATCAGGATTGAATGTGGGCGATCGGGTGATCGTGTCCGGCACTCAGTTCCTGGTCAACGGAATGCCGGTCATGCCCCTGCCTGGAGCCTGAAGAGCAACGGAATTGGCCCACGAAGTGAACTCAATGCTGCGCCGCGCAGTGTTTGTTGCAGGCCCATTGCAACCAAAAAGGAAGGCTAACATTGTTCGTAGATTTCTTCATCCGTCGGCCTGTCTTCGCCACCGTTTGCGCCTTGCTGATCATTCTCGCCGGAGCGGTTTGCATTCCGACGCTGCCCATCGAGCTATACCCGAATCTGGCACCGCCGCAGGTTTCCGTCACAAGTTCCTACGTGGGAGCCAACGCTGACACGGTCGAGAAAGCGGTCACAATTCCTCTGGAAGAGTCGATCAACGGTGTCGAAGGGATGCGTTACATCAGCTCGTCGAGCACTAACAGTGGTGTAAGCTCGATCAACATTTCATTTCAGACCGGCTACAACCTTTCGATCGCCGCTGTGGATGTGCAGAACCGCGTGGCCAGCGTTCAGGGCCGTTTGCCTTCAGCTGTGAACGCGACTGGCATCAGCATCGTCAAAGTAAGCCAGAATTTCGTATTCGGTTCTGGATTCTTTACACGTGACAACCGTTATTCGAATGAGTTCATCTCCAACTATCTCGACGTGTATGTGAAAGACGCTCTCAAGCGCGTGCCGGGAGTCGGCGATGTGGTAATTTTCGGTGAGCGCAAATATGCCATGCGCATCTGGCTTGACCCGCTGAAAATGGCTGCGCGTAGTCTCACTGCGACAGATGTAGTCAACGCGCTGCTGGAACAGAACGTGGAAATTCCAGCCGGGCAACTCGGGCAGCCGCCTTCGGACAATCAGCAGATGTTCCAGGTGCCGGTTCGTGTGGTAGGCCGACTGAGCGATCCGGCGGCCTTCGACAACATCGTTCTCAAGAACTCGGCCAATGGCCTGGTGTTACTCAAAGACGTAGGGCACGCCGTAGTTGGCGCGGAGGACTATAGTTCGTCGCTCAAATACAGCGGCTTTCCGGCGATTGGCATCGGCGTACAGCAGCTCTCAAACGCCAACGCATTGGACGTAGACCGCAATGCCAAAGCCGCGCTGGTCGAACTCTCCAAGAGCTTTCCGCCAGGGCTTGAATACGCCATCGCGTTCGACTCCACCACCATCGTTGGCGATTCGATTCATGAGGTGCTGGTTACTCTGGCAGAGGCCATCGCAATCGTTATTGCGGTCATCTTTCTTTTCCTACTCGATTGGCGCGCCACTATCATCCCTGCCGTCACAATTCCGGTTTCGCTGATTGGGACCTTCGCGTTCATCAAAGTCTTCGGCTTTTCAATCAACTCGCTGACGCTCTTCGGCATCACGCTTGCCACGGGGCTTGTGGTTGACGACGCTATCGTCGTTATCGAAAATGTTCAGCGCCATATCGCCATGGAGCATAACGACCCGCACGAGTCCACATCGCATGCCATGGGCGAGGTGACTAGCGCCGTCATTGCCACATCGCTGGTACTGATCGCTGTGTTCGTGCCGGTTTCGTTCTTCCCCGGAACTACCGGTATTCTCTATCGCCAGTTCTCGCTCACCATCGCGTTTGCCATTGCCATCTCCGCATTCAATGCTCTTACGCTTTCGCCGGCGTTGTCTGCAATGTTTCTGCGCGGTGAAGAGGATCGTCCTAAGCAGTTGGACTTCCTCCATGTTCGTCCCGTTTCGCGCGCTTTTGCGGGATTCATACACGGAGCAGATGCGGCCATAACCTGGTTGGGCAGCACTTATGCCAAGGCGATTCATGTTGCGCTGCGGCTGCGCTATTTGATTCTGCTCCTCTTCTTTGCGGGCCTCGGCGGTGCTGCGTGGATGTACAACACCGTTCCCACCGGATTCATTCCCCAGGAAGATCAGGGATACCTGATTGGGTTGGTCATAGCTCCGCCGGGTGCCTCGCTGTCTTATACCAGCGGCATCGCAGACAAGGCGCAGGCTATAATTGCGCAGAATCACGACGTCGTCGGATCGTTCGCTGTGATGGGCTTCAGCTTCTCCGGCAATGCGGCGAATCAAGGCTTGATCTTTTTGGCCACAAGGCCTTCGGACGAGCGCAAAGGCAAGGGCCACTCAGCAGCCGACATTGTTGCCGATCTCTCGCCGAAACTATTCATGATTCCAGGCGCAATTGTAGCCATCTTCCAGCCTCCCGCAGTCAACGGCGTGGGAGCCTTTGGCGGATTCCAATTCATCCTCCAGGATCAGGGCAAGAACACGTTGACCGATCTGGATCGCGTTGCGCACCAGATCGTGGGTGCAAGCCGGCAGCGCAAAGATTTGACCGGACTGCAGACTACATTCTCGGCCAACGATCCACAGATTCTTGTCACAATTGACCGCGAGAAAGCCAAATCGCTGAACATTCCACTTTCGCAGATCACGACCACGCTTAACGTATTCATGGGTTCCGAGTACGTGAACGACTTCGACTACAACAACCGCACCTATCGCGTCTTCGTGCAGGCAGATCAACCGTTCCGCATGAATGCCAAAGACCTACACAACTTCTACGTCCGCTCCGACTCGGGGCAGATGGTCACTCTGGACAACCTGGCGACAGTTGTCGAAAGCTCAGGGCCGCCGGTCATCACGCATTACAACCTCTTCCGGTCGGTTGAAATCGATGGTTCGGCAGCGCCGGGCTATAGTTCGAGCGAGGGCCTGACCGCGATGCAGGACCTGGCCACGCAGCAAATGATGCCGGGAATGAACTACGCGTGGACTGGGTTGACGCTGGACGAGATCGAGTCCGGTGGCAAGGCTCTGATCATCTTCGGCCTTGGAATCCTGGTTGTTTATCTCACCCTTTCCGCCCAATATGAGAGCTTCGCGCTTCCGTTTATCATTCTTCTTGCCGTGCCCACGGCTGTTCTTGGCGCCCTTGGCTTCGTTGCGTTTCGCGGCCAGGCGAACGACGTCTATTGCCAGATCGGCCTGGTGATGCTGATTGGGCTTTCGGCAAAAAACGCAATCCTCATTGTCGAATTCGCCGAGCAACTGCGCCGGAAGGGCCGCTCTATTACTGACGCTGCTATCGAGGCTGGCGAACTGCGTCTGCGCCCCATTCTCATGACCTCATTCGCCTTCATCCTCGGCGTACTCCCGCTGGTGTTCGCTACTGGCGCAGGTGCGCTTGGACGGCGCTCTGTCGGAACAACCATCGTGGGCGGCATGCTGCTGTCTACCGTGCTAAACCTGTTCTTCATTCCGGTGCTCTACGTGATTATGAGTCGCCTGCTGCGGCGTGGCGACAAGCCTATTGAAGAACCGGTCGCAGCATAGGCTAGTCTGTCACTGCTTGTCGCGGTGAGTTATCACGAAGTCTTTGATGCGGTCGTAGACTTGACTATTCACAACGCCCTTGTCCATCAGGTCCTGCTTGGTGCGGTAGGGCCTGAAGCGCACTATGCGCAGTGCCCAGCCGCGGCCCAAGCCTGGAACCTTGACCAACTCATCCAAACTGGCGTGGTTGATGTCTACTCGCTGCTCCGGAGGAGGCGCTGAGGCCGATGTCCTGGGAACTCCAGAACTATCGTGGTCCTGATTCTGGCCCTGAGCGCGCCCGCCCCAGCAGATTGCTATTGCCAAAACGACGAACAGCGTGAATCGAACTCGAATTTGCACACTTTCATTCTCTCCCTCGCGGCCCACAGCGGCAACACAGCTGACTTTCAACGAAACCCTGCCAAAAACGGCGGATTTTGCCCCCAAAGCGGCGTTTTCGAGGGCTTTCTATTTACTACTAAGCTAATAGATGATTTTCGCATCGTGCATGTTGTCAATGGTTTGAGAGGGAGTTGAGGGTGAAAAACATGGAAAAAATGTAGAGGGGTGGGGTGAGGCGCGTGGGTACTGACCCGTTGGTGCGGGTGCGTGGGCGTTTTTGCGGCAATGCTTGTCATGGATTTGCCTTGTGGAGGGGCCGGATTTTCCTTCGCACCCTCTCTAACTGCAGTGTGCGCTTTTGGACCTTAATTATCTGCAAATTTGGGAAAGAAAAGTTAGGGAAATTTTTGCCTTGGGTGAAGTGACGTGCGGATGAGGGGATTCTTTGAACGAGTACAGCAAGTTAGCCCCCGCTGCGCGGGGATGGCGAGTTAGCAAGTTAGCGGGTGCATTGAGCAGGTCAGGCTTCGTTCCTCGGTTTGAGTCGGTTTGTGGGGAGATGGCGCGTACGGGGCAGGAGATTGAAAAATGAGACTGCTGATTTCCACTCAATCGAAGAGGAACGGGGCTTTGGCGGCGGGCTTGGCGCTGTGCGTGGGCGCTGCGCTGGTTCAGGGTCAGGGGAAGCGGGTTTATACGGATCCTGCTGGGGTATTTTCGGTGGCGGTGCCGGCGGGGTGGCAAACGCAGCCGCAGCAGGGTAGCCCGATGATTTCGATTGCTGATCCGAAAACCAAGGTGAGCGTGACCCTTGGGGTGATGAAGGGGCCGGAGGCGAATACTCCCACGGCGGAGAAGGAGTTGGAGGGGATTGAGGCGCAATTTCCGAAGAGCTGCCCTGGTGTGAAGATTCTGGAACGGGGGTCTACCAAACTGGCTGGGCTGAGCGGCTCATTCATTTCTGTCCACTGCACCTCAGACACTGGCCCGCAGTTGATGAAGTTTACGGCGGCCAGCAAGCCTGGGCTGGTGGCGCTGATGGTGACGGCTTCTCCGGGTGAGGCTTACCTCAAGGTTTTGCTTCCTTTGGAATCGATTAAAAACAGCATCAAGGTGTTGCCGGTCGGTGGGGTACAGGGTGGCGGCCAAATGCCGATGCAGGGCAACGGCGGCGGCCGGGGGAAAGGGGCTGGGCAGGGTCAGGCACAGGGGCAAGAGCAGGCAATGGGCGGCGCGAGTGGGGATTTTCCGTCACCGGGCGGATCAGGTTCCGGCGCGTATCGCGATCCGCAGGGGCGCTTTTCGCTGGCTGTTCCTTCAGGATGGAATACGGCGTCGGACAACGGCAATGTGACGTTGAGCAGCGGCGCAAGCTGGGTTAGTGTGGCTACCGGAACGGGTGCGCAGCCCAGCGATGTGAACCACAAGATCGCGCAGCAGATTCAGGCGCAGTATAAGGATTTCAAGCTCTTGAATGAGGGAGATTTTCAGAACAATGGGCACCCGGCGCATGGGACCAATGCCACGGGGATCAATCCCAAGGGAGCGCGGGTTTCAGTGCTGGTGGTGAGTATCAGCGCGGGCAGCGGGAATTATCTGATTCTGATTTCGTCCGCCCCGAATGACCAGGCGCAGCAGATTAACGGGACGGTGATGCAGATTGCGCAGAGTGTAAGGTTTGCGGGGGAGTGAAGTCAGTTGCCAGTTTTCAGCTGTCAGTGGTCGGTTGTCAGTTCCAGCGTTTTTTGTCGTCTGGGTCTTCATCCAGTTGACGACCCTGGCCGTCGAAGCGGACAGTGCGGCCCTGGGAGCGCATGTAGACTTCGAACTTGCGTGCGGCGCGGCGGCGCTTCCAGCGATAATAGCGGTTGCGCAGGCCGTACCATTTCTCGCTGAATAAAAACGTTACACCTCGTCGCGGGGCCAAGCGGATGAACAACAGGCCCACCAGGGCTCCGCCCAACTGGGCAAAGGCGTACATGCGCAGCGAGCCAAAAAGCATGGCGATGGCCACGAGTCCGTAAATGGCTGCAATGTAGCGGGCCTTGATGGGGATGGTAAGGAAAAGCAGGAATTCCATGTCGCCGTAGAGCACTCCAATGGCGATGAGCAAACCGAAGATGCCGCCGAAGCAGCCTAGAAGTGAAACTTCAGGAAGTGAATAGCCGAGCGTTCCGCTGGCTACGTAAATGACCGTGGCTCCAAAGGCGGTGCCGAGCACGGAAGATGTGTAGAGCCCGATGACCCAGCTTGGGGTGTGCATCTGCTCAAGAAAACCAGCGAGGAACCAAAGCGAAACTAGCTCGAAGAGGGTTCCAGTGATGGCGGAAGGCGGATGAATGAGGCTGTAGGTAAGGGGCTGCCACAGAGCGCCGTGCGCGAACAAGGTGGGCGAAAAGCCGAGCAGATCGATCAGCCATTCAACGCGAAGCGGGGAAATGACACGCGCGAAAACCAATGCGAAATAGGCGGCAAGGTTGATCAAGACCAGCAGACGCGTGGTACCGCGGAAGGCGGGGAACGAGATCGAACTGGAGCCGGGTCTGGGCATCGCTTTTCTCAGGGTATACGTTGGGGTGGGCTGGTGTCATTGAGATAGCGGCGGGTGGGAGGGCTCGCGTTTGAAAGAGCTTGCGTTTGGACATGAATAAAGATATTGGCGAGGCACATAAAAGGTTGAAAAAGAGAAATCAGGCGGCTCGAAATGTAGCAAGGGGTGAAGTCCGGCGTTGATTCGATAGGCTTTATCGACACTCTTCGACCCCGCTCAGGGCAGGCTATTGAAGCCATGCCCTGTTACAGAGCCTTTGAATTTGGTGGATGAATGAGTTTTCCCTCAGCGGCTAAAGCCTAGACCGATTTCCGCTATTAATGTACGGGATGAATCCCGTACCCTTCAAAGCGCGTCGCTTCTGAGCGGGCTCTAGGGGACGACGGCGAGGCTGCGATGACCGGCGGCGTCCACGGCGCGGACTCCGAATACTACATTGTCTTTGGAGATGGGCACGGTGATGGTGACGGGTGATCCATCGGCGGGCTGGGGGACGGTTTTGGAGAACTGCCAATCGGGAGCTGTGGTTTCGCGCCATAGCAAATCAAAGTGGATGGTTGGGGCGGCTCCGGTGGGTGCTTCCCAGTGGAGTGTGGTGCCGTTCTCGAGGTTTTTGGTGAAGATGACTACCTTGGTGGGCTGGCCTGGCGAAGAGGCCAACGTGGCGAGGGTTGCGGCGTTGAGGCGGGCAACGCTGGCAACGTAATTGAAGTCGACGAATTGAATGAGGTCGCCGAGGATGGGCTCACTGGAGCCGGCGGCGGGCATGACGATGTTCTGGTGCTGGTGGTTGAAGTCTTCACGCCATTCTGTGAAGCGGACAGCGGCAAAACCTTCTCGGTTGAAGGAGCTGTGGTCGCCACCACGGAGATAGCGATCGGGGCGATTTACCAAAAACGCGGCGAATGGGGAGCCTGTGGCAGCCGTGGAGTAGGTGCGGGCCGTGTCGGCTATGGCGCGGGCGAGCTGGCGGCTGGGGGAGTCGTTTTCTTCGCCAAGGGCACGGATGCGGCGGGCTTGATCTGGCGTGGCGGCGACGGGAACACCTTCTGAAAAGACGCGGACGCGATCTTTGAGCTGGAGCAAATCCCCTGGGGTGGTGTTCCCGCCTACGATGTCGTTATTGAGGACGGCCTCAAGCTGCCAGCCTTCGCTTTTGGCTAGCTTAGCTAGATGGCTGGAGCCGTTTAGGCCTTGCTCCTCGCCGGCTACGGCTACGAAGACCACGGTTGCGGGGAGATGGAGCTTGCTGAGGGCGCGGGCACATTCAAGGGAGACGGCAACCCCGGAGGCATCGTCATTGGCTCCGGGGGCGGTGCCGCGTGCATCCATAATGTTGGCGTTGCGGGAGTCGTAATGGCCGGTTACCAGTACCATGCGCTTGGACTGGACAGGATCGGTTCCGCGCAGGATGGCGTAGATGTTGGTGATGGTGGTGGGCTGCGGGATGCGGTCTGCGGCTGGCTCGATGAAGGTATCGCGATGGACTTCTAGGCAGTTGCCGCAGTCTTTGGAGATGGCGTCGAACTGGGCGGCGACCCAGTCGGCGGCTGCGTTGATGCCCTGGCCGGGAGGGAGATCTTTTTCCATGCTAGACAGTGTGCTGCGGGTACCGAAACCTACGAGCGCTTTAATCGTCTTTTCTATGTGGTCTGGCTGGATGGATTGGAGCGCTTGGACGATTGCTGGGTCGGGAGCGGCGGCGGTGATGGGCGAGGCGTTGATGAGGAAGTCAGGCTGCTGCGTATGGCAGATGGAGGCGCAGAAAGACACAGCCAGCGCTAGACAGCAGCGCAGGGCCACGCTGGAGCGCAGGATAGAATGGGGGAAATTCATAGCGTATTCTCCTATGTTGGGAGCTTTGGGACAAGTGGCGACTTGCCCTCTTGACCTGAGAGAGGTTTCTCCCCAAGAATAGCGGTGTCGTACCGCGAGGTACCGTCATCTTACAAAATGAAACGACCTGGCAAAATGAAATGCCCTGGAAAGAGAGGAAGCTGCCATGCCCAACTGCCCTGAGTGCGAGAATGGACTTGACATTGAATTGGACGAGGTAGAGGAAGGCGATGTAGTTACATGCGATGAATGCGGAACGGAATACGAGGTGGTTGGCGTGGAACCGCTGGAGTTGGCGCGGGTGGACGGCGACCTGCTTGACGACGATGAGCCGTTTGAAGAGGAAGAGGAGGACGAGTGAGGCCTGGATATACGAAGCTGCTGGCCGGAGTGGCGTTTATGGTGCTGACCCTGGGGGTTGCTCCCGTGGACGGCGTGGGTGGACTGATGAGCCCGCCTCTGGCGCGGGCACAGAACATTGGCCAGCGAGTCGTGATTGGGACGGTCGTGGATGGTAGTTCGAACCCGATTTCAGGGGCGACGGTCTTTCTCAAGGACCTGAAGAACAAGCTGATCCGCAGTTTTACTTCCGACCCGAAAGGCAGGTTCCGGTTTACGCAGGTGGATATGTCAGAAGACCATGAGATTTGGGCGGAGAAGGATGGGCATAAGACGCCGGTGAAGACGGTGAGCGCGTGGGATGCTCGCAAGGAGTTTGAGACGGAGTTGAAGTTGAAGTAGGTACAAATCGCCGATAAGTGCATTTTGCCTGGAAAAGTGTGGCATAATGTAGTGGAGGTGAAGCGATGAACTCGGCATCCGCGCTTATCGGGGACTGGCTTGGAGTTGATCCTCCAATGACGGAGGCGGCAGTTCTTGGAATCGTTGAGGGGCAGCTTGATCCTCCCGTGATTCAGCGGCTGTTGGATATGGGCTTGAGCCGGGATGAGGTTCACTCGGCGATTATTCCGGCGAGGACGCTGCAGCATCGGCGCTCCCGGAAAGAGCGGCTTACGATTGAAGAGTCGGATCGGGTTATTCGTGCGCTGCGGGTGCTTTCAGCCGCTGAAGCTGTATATGAAAGCCGCGAGCGCGCGCTGTTGTGGCTGCGACGTCCGAATCCCAGACTGAATGATCGCACTCCAATTTCGTTGCTGAAAACCGATACTGGTGCTCGGATCGTTGAGGAGCTATTGGGCCAGATCGATGAAGGGTATTTCATCTGAGAGACTGAGGCGCTGAATGATCATGTGGCGCATCAGCCGTCATTTGGAATTGAATGGACGGGGCGGAATTTTATTTGCAGGCCGATGGCATTATGCAGGAGTACCGGTGGTGTACCTTGCTGAGTCGCCTGCGGGCGCGCTAATTGAGACGTGTGTGCATACCAGTTCCAATGATGTGCCGCCTTCGTTTACTCTTCTCAAAATTAGCGGCGCGGATTTGCCCTTCGAAGAGATTGAGTTGGGCAGGCTGGATCGCGATTGGCCCGACCGTGTTGAGACCACACGTGAGTTGGGTTCTTCATGGTTGAAACGGGGTGGCGAGGCTTTGCTTCGGGTGCCGAGCGCGCTTGTTCCGGAGACGGCCAACTACCTATTGAATCCGCTGCATAAGGATGCGGGAGGTTTTTCGATTGAAGGGAGTTTCGTTTTTCCGTTCGATGCGCGGTTGAAAAGCTGACGGGTTCATAGCGTGCGAGAAATTCGTCCCGGCCCGGCTTGCGAAAATGCCCGTCCGCGGCTAAAGCCGCATTTTATCGGTTGGCTTTATGCGGGGGTTGAAACTCCCGCCTCCCTCCGTTTTGAGTTTTCAAGCTGCTTGCCTAGCCTTCCAGCTTCTTTGCTACGAGTTCGTTGAGGAGAGCGGGGTTGGCTTGGCCTTTGGAGGCTTTCATTACCTGGCCTACGAAGAAGCCTGCGACGGTTTTTTTGCCGGCGCGATACTGCTCGACCTGCTTTGGATTGGCAGCGATTACCTGGTCGATCAGGGATTCAATGGCTGAGGCGTCGGTGATCTGCTCGGGCTTCTCGCGGTTGTAGACGGTGGGGAAGTCTTCACCGTTTTCGAAGCAAACATCGAGCAGCTGTTTTAGCTGCCTGGAACTGATTTTGTCTTCGTCCAGCAGGTCGGCGGCCAGGACAATTCCGGCCATGGAGACGGGGGACTGGTCCTGCTCCAGGTTCAGGGCATTGAGCCTTCCACCTATCTCGCTGAGGAGCACGTTGGCTACTCGGCGCGGATTGCGGGCGGTGCGGGCGGCGGCTTCGAAGCGATCAGCGAACTCGCGCGAGCTGGTGAGGGTGGCGGCGTCCTTCGCGGTCAGTTCATATTCGGCGATCATGCGGGCGCGGCGGGCTTCGGGTAGCTCTGGGAGCTTCTCTTTCGCGTGGGCCAGAAACTCGGCGGAGACGATCAGGGGCGGCAAATCCGGTTCGGGGAAATAGCGGTAGTCGTGGGCCTGCTCTTTGGAACGCATGGAGTACGTGCGGCCTTCGGCGGCATTCCATAGGCGGCTTTCCTGGGCGACGCGCCCGCCGGACTCGATGACTTCGATCTGGCGCTCGATCTCGTATTCAAGGGCCAAACGGACGAAGCGGAAGCTATTGACGTTCTTGACCTCGGCTTTGGTGCCGAATTTTTCCGCGCCCTTCAGGCGGACGCTCACATTGGCGTCGCAGCGAAGGGAACCCTCTTCCATGTTGCAGTCGGAAACGCCGGTGTAGAGCAGGATTTCCTTGAGACGGGTGAGGTATTCGAAGGCCTCGTCGGGTGTGCGGATGTCGGGCTCGGAAACGATCTCGACGAGCGGTGTTCCGCAGCGGTTGAGGTCGAGGTAGGTGCGGGTGGCGGAGTCCGGAAAGCCGTCATGGAGGCTTTTGCCGGCGTCCTCTTCCATGTGGAGGCGGGTGATGCCGATGCGCTTCATGACGCCATCGGCCGTGGGGACATCGATGAAACCGTGCTCGGCGATGGGCTTGTCGTACTGAGAGATTTGGTAGCCCTTTGGCAGGTCGGGATAGAAGTAGTTCTTGCGGGCGAAGATGGACCGCTCGCGAACCTGGCAGTTGATTGCTAGCGCGGCGAGGGTGGCGAATTCGACGGCTTTGGCGTTGAGGACGGGGAGCGCGCCGGGGAGTCCGAGGCAGACGGGGCAGATGTTGGTGTTGGGGTCTGAACCGAAATGGTTGATGCAGCCGCAGAAGGCTTTTGTGGCGGTTAGTAGCTGAACATGGACTTCGAGACCTATGACGGGCTCGTATTTGGCCAGGATTTCAGGGGACAGGGCGGCGGCGGGCATATTGGGATTTTAGCGCGGGGAGGGAAGGGATGGTGGAACAGCAACTCTTCACCTGACAGAATCACCAATCCCTATTCGCTATTTGTCGACGCATCCCGGCTAACAGAGTCGAGAAACATTATGTATTCGATTCCTGAATTCTTTGTGAGGAGGATGCCTGGACCGTAGATCGGCGATTCATTTCCATTGCTATCTATCCAAGCGGCTTCTTCAAGGAAGAGTACGTGAGCCTCATCCTCGTCGGAGTATTTGCGTATCCAACCAATTACCGATCTCCCGTCTGACATTCCGACTTGAACAAAGCCATCGATATCGGAAAACACATCATTCCAAACTGAGCTTCGCGCCGACCGGTCCGAGACTCTCAACCACCTGAATGGCCATGTGAGCCAGTTGTGATTGATACTGGCCGCATAGATTGTGCCCAACACCACCGCCACGAACGCCAGTGCCAACAGATGCGGCCAAACGATGAAAATTTGCCAAGCTTCAGGATGCTTTTCATCGCCGGGATGCCAGGCGATGGGCAGCGCATAGCCAAAGAACGGAAGTGTAAGTAAATAAAGGAACAGGCTGAATATGAGTGCTTCGACGACTTTGTCGAGTTCCGACTGTTTACGGCGTGCAGCAAGGAGCTGAACCAGATAAGCCGCAGCGAAGCCTGGGAGCAAAATCAGAAATATTCCCAATGCCTCGGCTTTATCGGGCATGGACGCTCCAACTATTTCGCTTTAGGCACTACCACCGGCTTGGGACGCACTGCATCGGGAGGCGCAGGCGGGTTGTACTTCCATGGCTTGTCCGGCAAGCGCCTAGGCCCCCTCATCGCGCTGTCGTCGGTTCTGCCCCGCGCGATTCTTGGATCTCTCGTATTTACGGATTGGCTGTTCGTTTCAGTCACAGGTACCTCGACACTGAGGAGAGTATGCGCCCGTTGCCAAGGCATTGCAAGCGGGGGGGGGCCGGTCATGGGGCCTTACTCCGCTGGGTCGTCTGCTGTGAAGGATGAGCAGCAGGGTTTTTCCGTGGCGTGGAAATTCATCATCTCGACGCGGATTCCGTCGGGGTCGTACATGTTGAATTGGTACTTGCCATCTTTGCCGACTTTGGGGCCGCTGTCGTGCTCGCCGTTGTTGAGGCGGTTGCCGTCGGCGAGGATTTTGTAGGCGGCGGGGACGGAGTCTTCGCCTATTGAAAAATGGTCGAGGACACCTAGGTTGTGCTGCGAAATATTCGCGGGGATGCCGGTGCCGGAGGGGCCGCTGGTTAGCATGTATTCGAGCCAATCGTGGCTGTCGGGGGACTGCTGGCTGACCCAGTCGACTTTGGTGTCGCTCATGCCGCCAAACCAGTATGGCTTGAACCCGAGCAGGTCGCGATAGAACGAGTCTTCGACGGCGCGGTTGTGCACCAGGAAGCCGACGTGGATGATGTGGTGGCCGATGGCATTGGGAGCTGAAACTGGCTTGAGGACAGCGGGCGGCTGAACGAACTGCACCTTGTTGCCTTCAGGATCGGTGGTCGAAAACCAGTGGCTGCCATCTGTGCCCTTTTCAACCTGGCCGGGGACTTTCCAGGCTTTCGCGCTGAGGTAGCGGCGCATGGTTTCGGCATCGTCAGTGTTCCAGGCGGTGTGGTCTAAGCGGTTGATGCCCGCGCCCTCGGGCAACGGTAGGACTTCAACGAATTGCGTAGCACTGACGGCGTAGCGAACTCCCCTGGGGTTTTCAGGATCGGCCTGCTTTACGGCGCCTACTGTTTCCAGATAGAACTTTTCGGTGGCTGCGGGATTCGAAGTGTAGACGGCGATATGCGAGATGCCGGTGATTCTGGGGCGGGCGATAGGTTTGTCGGGCAATTGCGCTCCGGCTGAGAGGGTAAGAGTAACGAGCGAAGCGGCAACGATGAATCTCAACTGCATACGGCACCTCGAATGTGTGGTGGCACAACGATAAATCGATTTGGGGCGGGGCGCAAACGGGGGGAAGTTGATCCCGCGTGTGGAGATGGGCCGGAGCGGGCGATACAATGCGCTCATGCGCCTAAACGACTTTCTCAGAAGCAAATTCTCTTGCCCCGTTGCCCTGTTCGCCTTTGCCGCCTGCGTCGGAACCGCGTGCTGCAGTTTGACCGCCCTTGGACAGGGCGCGTTGCCTACCGCCTCCGCTGAAGATCGCGCGTTGGCAAAGGCAATCTTCAAGGAGATGATTGAGATCAACACGACGGACACGCCGCTGGGCAATGTGACGACGGCGACGACGGCCATGCAGAAGCGGTTCATTGATGCTGGGTTTGCGGCGGAAGATGTGCATCTGCTGGGCCCGGACCCGCGCAAGATGAATTTGGTGGTGCGGATCAAGGCGGGGGGAACTCCGATTGCCAAGCCAGTCGTGTTTCTATGCCATATCGATGTGGTTGAGGCTCTGCGCGCGGATTGGTCGACTGATCCCTTTCAGTTTGTGGAGAAGGATGGCTACTACTACGGGCGCGGAACGCAGGATATGAAGGATTCCGATGCGGCGCTGGTGGCTACGTTTTTGCGGCTGCATCGGGAGGGATACAAGCCGAAGCGCGACCTGGTTCTGGCGCTTACGGCGGATGAAGAGGGCGGAAAATTCAACGGCGCGGACTGGCTGGTGAAGGAACATCGCGACCTGGTGGATGCGGCGTATGTGATCAATCCCGACTCTGGCGGGGTGGAACTGGATCATGGGCGCGCCGTGGTGGCGGATGTGGAGGCTACGGAGAAGGTCTACTCCGACTACCAGGTTACGGCTTTCGATCGCGGCGGGCACAGCTCGATTCCGAGGCCGGATAACGCCATTTATGAGCTGACTACGGCTCTGAATAAGCTCGCGGTGTATGTGTTCCCATTCGAGATGAATGAGGTTACTCGGACTTACTTCAAGAACCTGGCGGGGCAGGAGACGGGGCAGGCAGCGGCGGATATGCGGGCTATTCTTGCTACGCCTCCGGACCTGGCGGCGGCGGCGCGGTTGAGCGCGGAACCGAGCTTCAACTCAAATTTTCGGACCACTTGTGTGGCTACTCGGCTGAGCGGGGGGCACGCAAATAATGCACTCGCGCAGACGGCGCAGGCGAACGTGAATTGCAGAATTTTTCCGGGACATTCACCGGAGGAGATTCGGCAGGTGCTGGCTGGGGTATTCGGCGACGACAAGCTGACGGTGAAGTATGTGTCCGACGCGGGAGACGTAGCCGACACTGCGCCGGACCGGAAAGCGATGGTGCCGCCGGCGCCTATCAAGGAAGTTTTTGAGCCGCTGACGAAGCTTACGCAGACGATATGGCCGGGCACCCCGGTAACGGCCGTTATGGAGAATGGAGCGAGCGACTCGATTTACTTTGCGCAGGCGGGGATTCCTTGCTATGGCTACTCGGCAATTGCGCTGGAGCGGGATGACGATCGTGCACATGGGCAGGACGAACGGCTGCCGGTGGAGTCTTATTGGAAGTCGCTGGATTTCTTTTATTCGTTTTCTAAGGCGGTTGGTGGGGGTTAAAAGGCAGGGGTTAGGGATCAGGGATTAGGGGTTAGGGACTTAGGGACATAAGGACTAGGGACTTAGAGTCTTACCCGGCCTGGTGCTGTAACTCAGTAACTGCGGTGGGTTGGTGGGCGTCTAATGGTTGTGGAGCTTGCTTGCGGGAGATCGTTGGAATCGGTTTTCGCTTGGGACTAGCTCGAAGGGACGAATGGGATGAAGAAAATTGGATTGACGACTTTGATGGCTGCGGGAACGTTGCTGGTTGCTGCGCAGGGGTTTGCGCAGAATACGGGGCAGGGACGAGCCATTGTGACTCTCTTTGCCAAACATAGCGAGGTGGCGCCAACTGTTTCCCAGCAGGACGTGAGCGTGAAGTTGAATGGGAAGGAATCCACTGTAACGGGCTGGGCGCAATTCAAGGGCGCGGACGATGGGTTGGAATTGGTGGTACTGATCGATGGCGGCGCGCGCAACCTGGGCCGTCAGTTTGAAGAGATCGGGCAATTCGTCCAGAATATGGGGCCACGCACGAAGATGGCTGTGGGCTATATGGAGAATGGGCGTACAGCGATGGCTGGGCCCTTATCGGCGGACCATAAGCAGGTGATGAGTCAGCTGCATTTACCGGCTGGACCGGGCACTAACCCGTATTTCAGCCTGTCGGACCTGGCGCAGAATTGGCCTTCGCGAGACCCCAGGATGCGTCGCGAGGTGGTGATGCTTAGCGACGGCATCGATCCGAATAATCAGCGCTTCGATCCGGACGACCCGTACGTTCAGTCGGCGATTCGCGATTCCGTCAAAGCGGGGCTGGTGGTTTACACAATTTATTGGCGCAGCCGGCCGGAGAACGCGGTGGGGACCAATGGCGGCGAAAGCTTGATGGGTGAAGTTACCGATGCGACAGGGGGCAACAATTACTGGTCTGGAACGGATAATCCGGTTTCGTTTCAGCCGTTTTTCGAAGATCTTGCCAAGAGGTTTGCGAACCAGTATGCGCTGGAATTTACGGGGCGCCTGGACCGCAAGCCCGCGGTTGAATCCATGAAGGTTAAGGTGGAAGGGCTGGGGCTACAGGTGATCGCGCCACAGCAGGTGTTTGTGGGGCTCGGCGGAGCGGAGTAGAGGTCGGTTTATGCGGTTTGCGCGATGGTGAATTCTCGCGCAAACGCTCCCGGCTCGGCATGGATTTTTACGCGCAGGCTGCCTTTTGAATCGCATGTATATTCTTCGCGAATGATTACGTTGCCGGGATTCGACATAGGGGTGACCGGGACGGCGGCCAGATTTGGGTGGGTGCGCAACTTTGGATCGAACGGGAACAGGATTTGATCCCAGTTGGCGATTTCCCCTTTGGGCTGCATGTTTTCATCGAGCTGCGATGACTCCAAATAGCGAAAATGCCCGATGTTGTGCGCGGGGCGGTAGATGCGCTCGATGCGCAGCGGCTCTTCGCCGGGAGCGGGGAGTTGAACGCCGCGCGGGAAGATGAGGTCGAAGAAGATGGTTCCGCCATGGTCGGTTTCGCGCCAAATGCCGAAGTTGCGATTGAACTGGTCTTGCACATCGTCGGGTAATTGGCCGGGCAGGTCGCCGGTCAGGACCCCGGCGCGGATCGCCAGGCCAATGGCGCTGGCTGAGCGCATGTAGGCTGAGCGGCGAACCTTGCGGCCGAAACTCTCACGTAGGATTCGCGCGACTGGCGGTAGCTCCGCTGCGCCGCCTGTTACATAAAGCGTATCAAGAGTGCGGTCGGAATGGGCGGCCAGCAGATTGTCGACTACGGCGCGGGTCTGCTCGATGAGCGGACGGCAGCGCTCGTAGTAGTCATCGACGGGGATCGTGATCTGGTCGAAGCCGGCTCGCACACGTTCCATATCGATGGCGATTTTGCGGGTGTTGGAGTTGAGAGACTCTTTCTTTTCGCGGCACTCTTCGAGCAGTCGATAGCGCTCGGAGGGCTTGAGTTTTACATCCGCGCCGAGGGTATCAAGTACCAGCGCGGCGAGAATTTCGTCGAAATCGTCGCCGCCGAGGCTGGGGATGCCGTCTGACGCTTCGACGATGTGCTCTGTTTCGCCGAGGGTTACGAGAGAGACGTCGAAGGTGCCTCCGCCGAGATCGTAGACTACCAAGCCGCTGCCGATGCGGCTTTTGCGCTCGGCGCTGTTGCGGTGGGCGAATTCAATGGCTGCGGCCGACGGCTCATTGAGAAGGCCGAGGACTGTGAATCCAGCTGCATGCGCGGCTTCTTCGGTGAGGAAGCGCTGATTGCTGTTGGCGTTGGCCGGGACGCCGAGCATGACTTCGAATTTTTCTTCGGAATTGGCGTCGGAATCCGCGGCGACGTTGGAATGATTGAGGAGTTGGGTCTTGAGGGCGATCATCATTTCGGCCATCAACTGGCGCAGGGGGATGCGCTGGCCGGCGACCGGGACGAGCGTATGCGGATTGGCGGAACGGAGATGGCGCTTGAGGGAGCGCAGAACGGTCCAGTTCTCATCCTGCTGCGCGGCAATCGCTTCCCAGCCATAGCGGCGCTGGTCTCCGTTGACGGCGGCCACGGGGGGAAACCAGTCATGTGCTTCCCCATCCGGCGATTCGAAGGTTACGAGGGGGAAGTTGCCGCGGTCGACAAGTGCGACGACGACGCGGGTGGTTCCGAAATCAATTCCTAGTCGCATACTTTTACAGTTTACTGGAGTTGTGGATTGGATTAGATGGGGACGGGCATGTGTTATAGTGCTACCAGGTAACACCTTGGAGCACTTACTATGTCAACATCTTCGACGACCAGCCTAAAGCTCGATAGCGAACTGAAAGAACGTGTGCAGCGGCTTGCTTCGGTTCGGCGACGGTCGGCACACTGGGTCATGCGCGAGGCGGTGGTTCAGTATGTGAGTCGCGAAGAGATGCGGGAACGGCTGCGCCAAGATGCGCTTGCCGCCTGGGACCATTATCAGGCGACCGGCCTTCATGCGACAGCGGAGGAAGCCGAAGCCTGGCTGACCAAACTCGAAGCAGGTGAGGACGCCAAGGCCCCCGAATGCCACGTCTGAAGTGGTCACAGGCGGCTCTGGGGGATGTCATCCGGGTTCACGACTTCCTGGCGCCGAAGAGCAGGGACGCGGCCAAGCGAGCCGTGAAGGCGATCCGGCTGGGAGTGAAGGCGCTCGACAAGCATTCTGAAATTGGCCGTCCCATGGAAGAGTTGCCGCCCGAATTCCGGGAGTGGGTGATTGAATTCGGAAGCGGCGCTTATCTGGTGCTGTATCGCTATGACGGTAAAGAAGTCGTGATTCTGGCGGTCCGGTATGGGCGCGAGGCTGGATACTGATTCGAATATTCCGCGACGCGAGGTCTCAGAGTCATCGCTGGTAAACTAGATAGACATGATCCTCCCGTTTGTCCGCGAAATTTTTGCGGAGCTGGAGCACTCTTCGGGCTTTGATCGCGTACGAAGGCACTTGAGCCTGGGTGCGGGGCGGAGACGTGTGTCTGGGCTGACCGCTACGGCGCGGGCGCTCTATGTGCCGCTGATGGCGCGGGCGGCGCGGCAGCCGGTGATCATTGTGGTGGCCGATAACAAGGCTGCTGAAGCGCTGGAGCCGATGCTCAAGGCTGGGTGCGAGCTGACCGGCGCGATCGATCCATCGACAGTGGTGCGGCTGCCGGCTCACGATGTGCTTCCTTTCGAAAATTTATCTCCGCATCCGGACGTGCAGGAACAGCGGGCTTCGGCATTGTGGAAGCTGGCGACGGGAGCGGTGTCGATTCTGATTGCGCCTGTTGAGGCTGCGGCGCTGAAGCTGTTTGACCGCGACTACTACGCGGGACTTGCGGTGACGCTGAAGCGCGGCGAGGAAGTGGATGTCGAGGTGCTGACGGGCCACCTGGCTTCTGTCGGCTACACGCACATGGATCTGGTGGAAATGCCGGGGCAATTTACGCGGCGTGGTGGAATTCTGGATGTGTATTCTCCGGAGGCAGATCGCCCGATCCGCATTGAGTTTTTCGGCGATGAGATTGAGACTATTCGCAAATTCGATCCGGAGACACAACGGTCGCAGAGCGGATTGGACGAAGCGCAGTTACTTCCACTAACCGAGACGCCGGTGACGGAGCGGTTGCTGGCCGCGGTTCATGCGCGATTGAGCAAACAGCGCGTTGATGTGTCAGAGGATGGCGACGACGAAGAGATGGCTGCGGAGATGGCGGCTGCGGGTGGGGTGAGCGTTTTTCCGGGGTGGGAATTCTTCTCCGCGGTTGCGGGCGCGGAAAAGTCGCTGCTGTCATTGCTGCCTAAGTGCGCGCTGTTTATTGAAGAGCCGGCGATGGTGCGGAATCAGATAGAGCGCTGGTGGAACAAGGTGGAGCAGCGGCATGAACGGTCTGCTATGGGCTCGCTGATTCGGCCGGAAGATATTTACTTGCGGCCGGAAATACTGCACGCAGCGCTGGATGGGCACATGGGGCTGGATCTGGATCAGTTGGGCGTGGTGGACGTGCTGGATGAAGACAACACGCTGGGCGAGATTGAGCTCAATACGCGGCCTACGCTGCGGTTTCATGGATCGATTCCGGCGCTTGTTGAACAACTGAAAAACCTGATGGCCGCAGAGACGCGGATTGTGCTTGTTGGCCCGCATCAGGGCGATGTTGAGCGGCTGGCTACGCTGTTGCGCGAGTATCAGATTCCGTATCGGCTGGGCAGTCGCAATCCCCACCCTGGCGAGACGATGCTGGATGAGGGCAGTTATCTTGCGGGCGATTTGCGGGTTCCGGTGATCGTACGAACTCCGCTGGCGGCGGGGGTGAGCTTCATTGATTCCAATCTGGTGCTGTTCGGAGCCAATGATCTTTCTGACGATGTGGATGTGGCGGCGCGTCCGGAGCCGAAGAGGTCGAAGACGGCGGCATTCGTATCCGATTTTCGCGACCTTACGGTTGGCGATTATGTTGTTCATGTCGAGCACGGAATCGCGCAATATCAGGGGCTGAAAGAGATTGTTCAGGATGCGCTTTCGGTCGAGTTCATGATTCTGGAATTTGCCGAGCAGGCGAAGTTATATGTGCCGCTCACTCGGCTTGACCTGATTCAGAAATACCGGTCGACGGATGCTGGTCCGGCACCGGTTTTGAACAAGCTTGGTTCGCAGCAATGGGCGAAGACAAAGGCGCGTGTCCGCAAGGCGATGCAGGACATGACGGGCGAGTTGTTGAAGCTATATGCGGAGCGCACGACAGCGCAGGGAACGGCTTTCTCGAAGGACAATGAATTTCAAAAGGAGTTTGAAGACTCGTTCGACTATAACGAAACGGATGATCAGTTGTCAGCGATTCGCGCGATCAAGTACGACATGGAATCTACGACGCCGATGGACAGGCTGCTGTGCGGCGATGTGGGTTATGGGAAGACAGAAGTCGCGATGCGGGCGGCGTTCAAGGCTGTGCAGGATGGAAAGCAAGTTGCTGTGCTGACGCCGACAACGATTTTGAGCTTTCAACATTTTGAGACATTCAAGAAGAGGTTTGCGCAGTTTCCCATCAACATCGAAATGATTTCTCGTTTCCGTTCAGCGAAGGAGCAAAAGGAAATTGTTGAGAAGGTTGAGACGGGGCGTGTGGACATCCTGATTGGGACGCACCGGCTGCTTTCGAAGGACATCAAGTTTCAGGATCTGGGCCTGCTGGTGGTGGATGAGGAACAACGTTTCGGCGTGCGGCATAAGGAACGGCTAAAGCAGATGCGCAAGGAGATCGATGTGCTGGCTATGTCCGCTACGCCGATTCCGCGCACGCTGCATATGTCATTAGTGGGGCTGCGGGATATGAGCGTGATTGAGACGCCGCCCAAGGATCGCATGGCGATTCAGACTGTGGTGGCGAAGTTCGATGAGAAGATTATTCGCTCTGCTGTGGAGGTTGAGCTTGAACGCGGCGGACAGGTTTATTTTGTGCACAACCGCGTGGAGTCGATTTACGAGATTGCATCGCGCATACAAGAGTTAGTGCCAGGGGCGCGGGTTGCGGTAGGTCATGGCCAGATGGGCGAGACGGAGCTTGAGCGCGTGATGCTCGCGTTTATGCGGCACGAATACGATGTGCTTGTGGCGACTACCATTATCGAAAACGGGCTGGACATTCCGCTGGCGAATACGATGCTGATCAATCGCGCTGACCGTCACGGCTTGAGCGAGTTATACCAGTTGCGCGGGCGAGTTGGCAGATCAAATCGGCGTGCTTATGCATATTTACTCATTCCGCCGGAGCAGGAGCTGACGGAGATTGCGCGTAGAAGGCTGGCTGCGCTGAAGGAGTTTTCTGATCTGGGCGCGGGCTTCAAGATTGCGGCGCTGGATTTGGAATTGCGTGGCGCGGGTAACATGCTGGGCGGCGAACAGAGCGGACACATTGAGGCAGTGGGATTTGAGTTATACACGTCAATGCTTGAGGCTGCTGTGAAGGAAATGAAGGGCGAGAGCAGCGAAGAGCGGCCGGCGACGCAGCTGAATTTGGGCATTGCTCTTCGGATCGACGAGAGTTATGTGCCGGAAGAAAATCAGCGGTTGCGGTTGTACAAAAAGATTGCGGGCGCGTCGAGTGAAACGGCGGTGGCCGAGGTGCGCGCGGAGATGGAAGACCGCTATGGAGCGCCGCCGGATGCGACGGTGTTTCTGCTTGAAGCTGCGATGCTGCGGCTGGAATGCGAGCGGATGGGCATTGCGCAAGTGGATCGCCGACGCGGTGAATTGCAGATCCGATTTATGGAGAACGCGGTGGTCGATCCGCATACGCTGATGCGGCTGGTGGCTAAGAACGCCA
>Ga0206847_10024_pt1 | contig 37031 bp, 25 predicted proteins | sample Alteio_BWOrgCont_17_FD_152880 | JGI IMG/M metagenome (GOLD analysis project Ga0206847, IMG submission 152880) | Enriched cells from forest soil in Barre Woods Harvard Forest LTER site, Petersham, Massachusetts, United States -... | ecosystem: Environmental > Terrestrial > Soil > Temperate forest >... | reverse complement strand
TACGTCACCTGCCGTAAAATCCCGTTCGCATTGCTGGCGCAGGTCAGCAGATTTTGCAGGTTGAACGTCAGTTGCACCGACCGCCCCGTGTTATCCACAATATTCGTGGGCCGCCCCAGCGCATCCAGGTCGTACGTCACCGCCGAACCGTCGGCAAACGTGATCCCCGTCAGGCGGCTCTGCAAATCGTAACTGAAAAAGTTCGTCTGGTTCAGCGCGTTCGTAATCGTGGTCAACGCCCCGCAACCACACCAGCCCAGCGTCGTGATCGCGCCGTTCGCGTTCTCGATCGAGACCAAATGGTCCAGCGAGTCGTGCTCCCAATAACTCCAGTTTCCCAGCCGGTCCTTGCGGCCGTAAAGGTCCAGCCGGTCGTAAACATTGGAAATGCTCGTGCCATCGGGAAAGCCCGCGCCCGTCACCCGGCCCAGCGGGTCCACACTCAGCGCCACGGCCAGTCCCAGCTCGTTGGTCAACCGGCCCAGCCACCCGTTCGTCCAGCCGAAGCCGTTCGTCCGCTGGATTTCCAGCGCCGTGCTTCGCGCCAGATACCCGTTCGTGCCGAACTCGTTCGTCAGGCTCAACCCCGAGACTAGCCGGGTCAGGTAAACCTGCCCGCGCGCGTTGCGAAACACCTTGGAGACCTGCCCGAGGCCGTTGGTCGCGTCCGCCTCGGGCATCCCCGGCTGGATCCGGATAAGCGCCCACAGGTTCGAGCTGCTGTCATACTCGAAAATCGTGCTCATGAACGTCGTCGTGTCGGACGTGTTCAGCAGCACGGAACTATCCGGCCCGGTCACCGTCTTGAGCCGCGGATACGCCCACGTGGACGTGATCAACCCATAATATCCGTTGCTCAGCGTCGCCTGCCCCCCGTCCGCGTAATAAGCATAATTCCAAGCCCGGTAGGCCGTGACGCCCGGCGATTCAAGATAGTTCTCCCCCAGCACCACGGGCCGGCCCCCGGTGCCATATTCCACATGCCGGAAGCGGGTCGTCCCGTCGGGCATCACCTGGGCGGTATCCCCGGTTTGCGGAACTCTTCCTGTCTCCCACACGACCCCTTTTCCCTCATAGTCGTAAAACGTTAACTGCCCCGGCTGGGTGCCGTCCGGCGACGCAGCCTGAGCCACCGAAAGCGACCCGGATATGTAAACACTGTCGTTGTATGCCAAGGGCGCCGACCCCGAGTTCGTGGCGCAGCCCAAGTCCGCCGGCCCGCCGTCCACCAGCCAGTGCTTCATCGAGGCGTAGGCGTAATCCGCCGCCACGAGGTTCGCCGGGATGGTGGAGGAAAGGTTTTCATACTGGCGCGCGTTCCAATGATAGGTGTTGCGGTAGTACATCTGACTGTAACCGCTGACGCCGTTGGTTCCCGTGTCCAGGGTGCCGATGGGCGTGTTGGTGGGAATCTGGTTGGTGGGGAACTGGCCGGGAATCCCGCATGTCTGGGAGTCGAACCGGTAAACATACAATTCGTGCGATTGGTCCGGCAGGGTGACCGTCACCGCCCGGTTGATGCCGCCGGGCACGCCCCCGCCGGCGTTATCGACCACCATCCCATATCCGTTGGTGGTGTACAGGTTCACGTAATTAAACCCGGTGGTGCCGTAGGGCGTCACCATGCTGTTGACGAACCCGTTCCCGTCGTAGGCCAGGGTGGTGGTCATCCCGGCCGCGTCCGTGATTTGGGTCATAAAACCGTTGCTGTACGTGAGGGACGTGTGACCGTACGGCGTGACCACATTCGTCAGCATCCAGTTCCCGTCGTAGGACAGCGTGTTGGTCAGCCCGTCGGGATCGACGACGTGACTCAAGTAAAAATAATTCGAGGCCCCCGAGCGGTATTGATAATAAAAATGCGTCGAGTTGCCCGCCCGGTCCACCCGCTCCGTCAGCAGCGCGTCCGCATAGACCATCCCGGATTCGGTGCTGTCTTCCACCGCCAGGTTCCATAAACCGCTGTCGTAAACAAAATTGTTATACGGATAGCCCTCTACGCTCCCGTACGGGCAGTTGGGGTCGCCATAAGGATAGCCGTTATTGTACGGCGGCGTGACCTCCCCATACAGATCCTCGGTGCCGTCCGGGTAAATCACCCGGTATCCCACCATGCCGTACAGATTGAACAGCGCCCCGCCGTTCATGTTGGACGGCAAATAATTAGCCGGGTAAATATCGTCACCCACCCCGTCCATCGGTTGCAGGGTGATCGCCGTGGCCGGGTCCGTCTGGTTGGTGGACGAGAAAAAGCCCTGACCCCCGCCCGAATAATAAATGGTGGCATACCACTGCGAAAAGTCCGCCCAATCATTGGTAATCGTACCGCAAAAATGAATGTAGGAAAACCAGTTGTTGTTCCAGCCCGCGGTCGGCAGCCACGGCCCCCCGAACGCGGTGCCGTCAACCTGCCGGATAAAGGCGTTGGTGCTGACATAATTGGTCGGCCGGGCGTCCCGCTGGTTGTATTTAAGCTGAAACCCAAACTGGTCGCCCAGCGACGTGGTGTAATAAACCGGCTGGTCGGCCAGCCACACGTTCAAATACGGCTCGCTGACCCACCACCGCGGCATCCCGTGCGAGCAGGTCGTGCAATCCGCATGCGGCGTCGCGGCGGTGGCGTCGCAACCCCGGTCATTCCAGTCCTGCAAGAACCACCACAAAGGCAAATACGTCGCGCGCGCGGAGGACGCCCCCAGCAACGCCAGCGCCAGGACCAAAAGCGGGAAATTGAACCTCGGGACGCCCAGCCGTTTACCACGTCCTGCGTGGCGTAAAGGTGCAAAAGGAAAAATCCCCACCCATTCCGTTATGCGCGTCTTGCGCCTCTTCGCGGCAATTCTCCCTCTGTTCTCGTCCCCGCGCCATAGCGACATCGTGACGGCGGGTCTGTTTCCTCCGGTTCGAATCCCTTGTTTGGTCGCGTCTCCCCGCCACGTAAAACGTGGTAAACGTCTTTGCGCCTTTGCGTTAACCATGGTTTTCATCTCGTTTTCCTTTCCTTTGGTCTCACGGAACCGCCATGTAGCCCGCCGAATTGCCAACCCACACCGACCATCCCTCGGACACCCACGGGTCCGTGCCGTAAAGGTACTCCTGTCCGTTGGTCAATCCGTCATGATCCGGGTCCTGGCCCGAAATCCCCGCCGTCTCGGGATTCAGTTTGTGCAAAACCTTCCACCCCTCCGGAACGCCGTCCGGGTTCGAAAACATGCTGTGCGGCGAGGTGTGGCTCACCAGCAGTTCGTAGCTGTCCGGAAGACCGTCATTATCGCTGTCCCACGTGTTGGCGAGCAGATAAACCGCGTTCGGTATCGGCTGGTTCGTCAGCGTGTAAACCCCGCAACCATACACCTGCCCCAGCCAGTACCATTGCGTGTTCGTAATTTCCAGCGAGGTCATCGGCGATGACCCATACAGGTCATACGGCGTGTTCGCCGCCCCGCCCATTACCGTGAACTCCACCGTCACCCCGGTGTTGGTCAGCACCACCAGATTCGTCAACCAGAAGTTGGTATTCGTCACGCAACCCGCCGCCGCCCCGGAATACGTCGTTTCCCCGGGCCCGGTCACGACGCCCCACACCCCGAAATCAACCGACGGAACCGACGGCGCCGAACCCGTGAAAGTATCCAAATCCAGCCCGTAAATCAGTTCGTAAACCTCGAAATCCCCGCTAATCGTCCCCGGGTCCACCTGGTAATTGTAAGTTGCCACGTCGTCAAAAAGGCCCCTGGCCTGCGACACGACGTTGCTCACCGAACTCCCAATCGAGAATCCATTCGACTGAACGGCGGCGCTGGGATAATACGCCACACCGGTTCCGTTGGTCAGCAGCACGCCATTCGTGTAAAACGCGCAATTCGTCGGTCCGTACGTCAGCACCAGATTGTACCAATTATTGGAAACAAAATGGACCGGCGCCGAAAGATAAGTGCCCTGCGAGCCATTATTCGTTTGACCCGCGAAATAAACTATGGTTCCATCCGGGCTCAGATAGAGCGAAAGCCACCCGTATGAGGCGTTGGTGGTGTACGCGCCTAGCTCGAACAGCCGCCCGGGGGCTCCTGGTCCCGCTCCACCGGCGTTGGTTCCCGACCATCGCGGATTAAACCAGCACGAGAATGTTCCCGTGGGTACGGAAAGCTCATTCGTCCCGTCAGTTTCGAAGGTTTTGTAAACCAGATAGGCGGGCACGGTGTTGCTCGTATCGAGCAGAAGCGCGTTGCCGTCGCCCCCGTCCGGAACATTTACGAGATTGGTAAATTTGAAGGGGGCAAAGCCCGAATCACTCAGCCAGTTGGTGGTGGAAAAGGACCATGTGTCCAAGGCGAGGCCGCCGCTCGGGGAAGGCGGGTCCGCGCGCAACGACGCGGCGCAGAGGCCAAAAAGGATGACTTGTATCAGGAAAAATCGCGTGAAAGGTTTCATCAGAAGCCCCGAAGTTTGCTCAATTCTATTTCCCATATTCTTTATTATCGGCAAAAACACTCAAACTGCCATCCTTGGCATAGTAGTCCACGCCCCACCCCCGCGGTCAAGAATATTATAACAATCTCTGCGAGTTCTTGCGATAACAATAAAGGTTGATGGTTATTCCAAATTTCGTGGTTGAAAGGACGCGGGCCGGGCGGTTCAAGCACGCGGGAAGGCTGCCTCAAGAGCACCCCGCTGGCAGATCCGTAAACTATACACGGGGCCAAAAGTATTTGCGTCTTCCGGCGTAGCGCGGGCGTCCTCGCCGGCGGGTTTTGGCGGCGTCCCGCTGCCGGATCCAACATCATTTATCGCGTCGTATATCCAGCACCTCTGTTATAGTTTAAGCAATCGATCGCTCGACAATATCTTCGGAAAAATTACTAATCCGTAGTAGCTTTCGGCTTATCCATCGGTTGTTTCGAGGAAACTTGCTTCGGGGATGGCAATTGCTTGGTGTCCCATCCGCCGCCCAGGGTCAGAATCAATTGAACGCTCGAGGTCATCTGCTGGGTTTGCAGGTTCACCGCGGTCTGTTCGTTGTTCAGCAAAGTGGTTTGCGCCACGATGACGTTCAGGTAGCTGTCGATCCCGAGTTGATATCGATTCGTGGCGAGGTTCAAGGTGCGCTGGGCCGCTTGGACGGCGATAGCCTGCTGCCCCACTTCCTTCGATAGAACTCGCAACGCCGCGAGATTATCCTCCACCTGTTGGAAGGCGGTCAGCACCGTCTGCCGGTAATTCGCCACGGTGGATTCGTATTGCGCCCGGTATTGCGCGACGGTGGCCTTGCGCAATCCACCGTCAAAGACCGTTTGCGCCAGCATCGCGCCCACGGACCAGAAACCGCTGGGGCCGGTCAACAAATTTCCCACCGACGTGCTTTCGAAACCGCCCGAACCGCTGAGCGTCAAAGTCGGAAAGAAAGCCGCGCGGGCCACGCCGATTTGCGCGTTGGCGGCGGCCACGGCGCGCTCGGCGGCGGCCACATCCGGACGCCGCTCCAGGAGCTGGGACGGCAGACCGACGGGAATGGACGGCGGATCAGCCTTGAATGGTTTCGGCGGGATGGAAAAGGTCGAGGCTGGCTGGCCGAGCAACAGGGCGATCGCGTGCTCATACTGCGCCCGCTGGATATCGAGGTTCGTCGCCTGCGCCTCGGCGGTTGCCAACTGCGTTTCCGCCGCCGCCACGTCCTCATCCGAATCGATGCCGAATTGAAAGAGGTTTTTCGTCAGCTCTACCGTCTTCTTGTCCGCCGCCACGGTGGCGTCGAAAACCCGCTTAAGCTCGTCCTGCCCGCGGAGTTGATAGTAATCCACCGCCAGTTCCGATTGGGCATCCAGGCGCAGGTTCTCCAGCGTGGCGGCGCTCGCCTGCGCGGTGTAGGAATCCGCCTTGACGGTGTTGCGAATGGCGCCCCAGAGGTCCGGCTCCCACGTCGCGTTCAATGGCAGGGAATATAGAGTGCTATCCGACCCTCTCGCCACGCCGTTGGTGGAAATTGAGGACGAGGTTGAGGACGACGGATGGGATCGCGTGACCGCCGGATTGGCGGAAACGGTTGGAAAATACTGGGAGCGCGCCTCCCGCACCACCGCCCGGGCCGCGAGAAAATTGGCCAGGGCACCGGCGATATTTTGGTTCGAGATGGTAAGCTGGTCCTCGTAGGTATTAAGTTGCGCGTCGCCAAATATTTCCCACCATTTCCCGCGGATGGCATCGTCCTTGGGTTGCGCCATCTTCCAGTCGTTCGTTTCTTTGTAGGCTTCGGGCGCCGGTGTCGGAGGCGTCTTATACTTCGGCGCAAAATTACATCCCGCCAGGAGGGCCATGGCGGTTAGCAACGCAATTGAATTAAGCAAAGGTGCCGGAAGCGGTTTTCTCCTCCCCCGCCCCGTGAGGAACGAACGGGGCGGGGGCTGGGGAGTCCGCCGGCTTAATATTTTTATTGGCTCCCCCTCTACTTCCTTAATTCCTCGGAAAGAGAGGGAGGAAAGCCCGCCGCGCTTGGTCACGCATTGCTTAAATTCAACCGCAATGACCCGGACCATCGCGCGATTTCGTTCCTCGCCGGCATTCAAATGTTTTGTGTGGCTGTTCATGAGTTGCCTCCGTTACTCGGTTGCTTTCAATCCCTCCGCCGGCAGATCGAATTCGGTTCGATGGTGCGTCCGCGCCCACCAATTGCTCAACCGGTCAAGATAAAGATAAACCACGGGGGTGGTAAAAAGCGTAAGCACCTGGCTCAACATCAAGCCGCCCACAATGGCAATCCCCAGCGGACGGCGCAATTCCGAGCCGGTTCCATGGCCGACGACCAACGGCACCGCACCCAGCATCGCGGCCATCGTGGTCATTAGAATCGGCCGAAAACGCAACAGGCACGCCTGGAAAATCGCATCCCGCGAACTCATTCCCTGCTCGCGCTCCGCCGCCAGGGCGAAATCAATCATCAGGATACCGTTCTTCTTCACGATGCCAATGAGCAGGATAATACCGATCAGGGCGATAACACTCAGATCGGTATGCGTGATCATCAGCGCCAGGACCGCGCCCACACCCGCCGAGGGCAGCGTGGATAGAATCGTAATCGGATGAACAAAACTCTCATAAAGCATGCCCAGCACGATATAGACCGCCAGCAACGCCGTGACAATCAGCATAAATTCGCCGGCCAGGGAGTCTTGAAACGCCTGGGCGGTTCCCGAGAAGCTTCCATGAATGGTCGAGGGCATGCCCGCGGCTTGTTCCATTCGATTGATCGCTCCGACCGCGTCGCTCAAAGCCACGCCGGGAAGCAGGTTGAAGGAAACCGTCACCGAGGGAAACTGCCCCGAGTGATTCACGGCGATGGCCGTGGTGACCGGCTTGCGGCTGGTCACCGCGCTTAAAGGAATTTGTCCACCGTTCGTCGTCGTGAGATAAAGGTCATTCAAGCTCTCGGGGTTTTGCCAATATTTGGGCGCCACCTCCATTACCACATGGTACTGGTTCAGCGGCGTGTACATGGTCGAGACTTGCGACTGGCCAAAGGCGTGGTAAAGCGTCGAATCGATGGATTGGGGCGAGACTCCCATTCGGGAGGCGGTCGGACGATCATAATTGAGCAACTCCTCCAAGCCGTGGTTTCGCTGATCGCTGTTCACATCCGTCAGGCCCGGCAACGTTTTCATCTTCGCCAATAAGAGCGGCCCCCAGGTTATCAAGTCCTGAAGATTGTCGCTTTGAATGGAGTACTGAAATTGGGCGTTGCTTTGCCGCCCGCCGATGCGCAAATCCTGCCCGGCTTGGAGAATGGCGTTCGCTCCGGCCACCTGGCCAAGCTTCGGACGCAGGCGGTTGATGACGTCATAAACGCTGGTCTTGCGCTCGGCCAGCGGCTTCAGGGAGATAAACATATTGCCGGTGTCCGACGCGGTATTGCCCCCGGTGAAGGCCGTGACTTCAGCCACCGCGTCGTCTTTCTTTACGATATTAACATATTTTAGCAGCGTCGCCTGCATTGCCTGGTAGGAGGTGTCCTGCGCGCCCTGCACGCCGCCCTGCATGATCCCCGTATCCTGCTGCGGAAAAAATCCCTTGGGCACCATCATGATTAGCAGAACATTTACGGCGATCGTGATAAACAAAACCATCATGGTGAGCGCGGGATGCCGCAGCACCCGGGTCAGGCAGCGTTCGTAGAAGTGGAGCATGGCATCCAGAATTCTCCCGGTAAAACGGTAGAACCGGCCCTGGTCCTCCTCCTTCTCATGCTTCAAAAGCCGCGAACACATCATCGGAGTCGTGGTCAGGGAAATCACCAGCGAGACAAAAATCGCCACCGACAACGTGACCGCGAACTCGCGGAACAAACGACCAACAATACCACCCATCATCAGGATGGGAATAAACACCGCCACCAGCGAAATACTGATGGACATGACGGTGAAGCCAATTTCGCTCGCGCCGCGCATGGCGGCCTTCATCGGACTCATACCCTGCTCCAGATAGCGCGTGATATTCTCGACCACCACAATGGCGTCATCCACCACAAACCCCGTGGAAATCGTCAAGGCCATCAGGGAAAGGTTGTCGAGGCTGTAATGGCACAAATACATGACCCCGAACGTGCCGATCAACGATACCGGAACCGCCACGCTGGGGATCAGCGTGGCGCGCCAATTCCGGAGAAAGAGAAACACCACCAGGATCACGAGACCAATCGAGATCAGCAGCGTGCGTTCGACATCCTTGACCGAGGCCCGGATCGTGGTGGTGCGGTCCAGCGTGATCGTGAAGTCAATCGCCGCGGGAATCGAGGCTTTGAGCGAGGGCAATTGCGCGCGAACGGCGTCAACGGTATCGATGACGTTGGCCTGCGGCTGTTTGTAGATGATCACCAGCACGCCCGGCTTGCCGTTGACGAAACCGCCGGCGCGGACGTTCTCGACGGAATCCAAAACTTCCGCCACATCGGCCAGCTTGACCGCGTTGCCATTGTGATAGCCCACGATCAATGGCTGGTAATTTACCGCCTTGAGCAATTGGTCGTTTACGGTGATGTCCGTCGTGTTCCGGTCATCGGCAAACTGGCCCTTCGCCAGGTTCGCGTTTTGATTGCTCAACACGTTGCCGACATCCAACAGACCAAGCCCGTAACTGTTTAACTGGGTTGGGTTAACCTCCACCCGGACTCCCGGCAGCGCGCCGCCGCCCACCACCACCTGTCCCACGCCGGGGATCTGCGAAAGCCGCTGCATGAGAATTGTCGAGGCGGCGTCATAGAGCGCCCCCCGGTCGTAGATGGGTGAGGTCAGCCCCACGATCATGATCGGCGCATCGGCCGGGTTCACCTTCCGCCATGTCGGGTTGCTCGGCAGATTGGACGGCAAATAAGCGCGCGCCGCATTGATGGCCGCCTGGACATCCCGGGCCGCGCCGTCAATATTCCGGTTCAGGTCGAACTGGATGGTAATACTCGTCGATCCAAGCGAGCTGGCCGAAGTCATTTCGGTCACGCTCGAGATCCGTCCAAACTGCCGTTCCAACGGGGTGGCGACCGACGAGGCCATGACCTCGGGACTTCCTCCGGGCAGCGCGGCCTGCACGGAAATCGTGGGGAAATCAATTTGCGGCAGGGGCGACACGGGCAGCAATATGAACGCCACCGAACCGGCGAGCGCAATCGCCGCCGTCAGCAGCGTCGTGGCCACCGGGCGGTGAATGAATGGCGCGGAAAGGCTCATGCTTCCGCCGGTGTGGCGTTTACTTCCGCCTCGCTCGCGTCCGCCGCCTTGGCCTTGTGGGCAAAACGGTCAAGGAAAAGATAGATAACCGGGGTCGTGTAAAGCGTAAGCAACTGGCTCAGGATCAACCCGCCCACGATGGTGATGCCCAACGGCCGCCGCAATTCCGCGCCGGTTCCCGACCCCAACGCGAGCGGCAACCCGCCCAGGAGCGCCGTCATCGTCGTCATCATGATGGGACGAAAGCGCAGCAGGCACGCCTCGTAAATCGCCTCCTCCGGTTTTTTCCCGTGCTTGCGCTCCCCTTCCAGCGCGAAGTCAACCATCATAATCCCGTTCTTTTTCACGATGCCGATCAGCAGGATGATGCCGATGATCCCAACCACGTCCAGCTCCTGGCCGCAAATCAACAGCGCCAGCAGCGCCCCCACCCCGGCGGAGGGCAGCGTCGAAAGGATCGTCAGGGGATGAATATAGCTCTCATAAAGAACGCCCAGCACGATATAGACGGTTACCAATGCCGCCAGAATCAGCAGCGGCTCGTTCGTCAAGGAGCTGCGAAACGCCTCGGCCGTGCCTTGGAATGAAGCCAGCATGGAGAGGGGCATGCCCAGGTCTTTCTGAATTTTTTCAATCGCGTCCGTCGCTTCTCCCAGCGAGGCCTTGGGCGCCAGGTTGAAGGAGAAAGTGACCACCGGGAATTGTCCCTGATGATTGATCGACAGCGGCGCGGTTCCGGATTCCAAGTGCGTGAACGCGCTTAATGGCACGGGCCCGCCACTGGTGGAACTTACGTAGATATCCTCCAATTTTTTGGGGTTGTTTTGAAATTCCGGCAGGGTTTCCAGGACCACATGATATTGGTTTAACTGGGTGAACAGCGTCGAAACCTCGCGTTGGCCGAAGGCATCGTAGAGGGTGTTATCGATGGCTTGCGGGGTAATTCCCAGGCGCGACGCCGTCGCGCGGTCGATGACCAGCCTCGTTTGCAATCCTCCGGGTTGCTCGTCGGTGGCAAGATCGCGCAATTGGGGCAGCGCCTTCAACTTGTCAAGAAATTTGGCCGACCAGACGGACAGTTCAGCCGCATCCGGATCTTCCAGCGTGTACTGGTATTGCGTCCGGCTGACACGGTCCTCCACGGTCAGGTCCTGCACCGGCTGCATGAACAGGGAAATGTCATTCACCTGATCCAAGCTTGGCTGCAACCGCTGCATCACCTCGAGGGCGGTGGTTTTGCGCTCCTCAATGGGCTTGAGATTGATGAGCAAACGACCGCTGTTCAACGTGGTATTGATGCCGTCCGCGCCCAGAAACGAGGAAAGGCTTTCGACCGCCGGATCCTTGAGCAAAGCCTCCGCCAGCGCCTGTTGCTTCTTCACCATCGCCGGAAAAGAGGTGCTGGGGGGCGCCTGGGAAATGCCTTGAATGACGCCCGTGTCCTGCACCGGGAAAAAGCCCTTCGGCACAATGATATAGAGCACCACGGTTAGAACCAGCGTCGCCAGGGCGACGAACAGGGTGATGACCTGGTGCTCAAGCACGGTTTTGAGCGTGCGGCCGTAAAAATCAATGACGCTTTGAAAAACCCGCTCGGAGGCGTGGAACAACCGTCCCCGCGACTCCTCGGACGTGTGCTTGAGGAACCGGGAGCACATCATCGGCGTCAGCGTCAACGAAACAATGGCGGACACCAGAATGGTCACGGCCAGGGTGATCGCAAACTCACTAAACAACCGCCCGACAATATCCCCCATGAACAACAGCGGGATCAACACGGCCACCAGCGAAATCGTGAGCGATATGATCGTGAAGCCAATCTGTTCCGCGCCTTTTAACGCCGCCGCCATTGGTTTGTCCCCCTGCTCAATGTACCGGACAATGTTCTCGATCATCACGATGGCGTCATCCACAACGAAGCCCGTGGAGATCGTCAGCGCCATCAGGGTGAGGTTGTTCAGGCTGTATCCCAGCAGATACATGACCGCGAAGGTACCGACCAGCGAGAGCGGAACCGCGACGCTGGGAATAATGGTCGCGGCGAAGCTCCGCAGGAATACAAAGATCACCATCACCACCAGCGCGATGGTCAGCAGCAGCTCAAACTGGATGTCCTTGACCGAGGCCCGAATGGTATTGGTGCGATCCGTCAGTACCGTTACATCGACCGATGACGGAAGCGTGCTTCGAAGCTGCGGCAGCCGGGCTTTGATCCGGTCCACGACGGCGATGATATTCGCGCCGGGCTGGCGCTGAATGTTGACCAGCACCGCCGGAACATTGTTCATCCACGCCGCCTGTTTGGTGTTCTCGACCCCGTCCACCATTTTCGCCACATCCTTGAGCATAACCGGCGCGCCGTTACGGTACGCCACCACGACGGACTCGTAATCCTGGCTCGTTAGCAACTGGTCATTGGCATCAATCAAGTAAGACTGCTTTGGCCCGTCGAAGTTGCCCTTGGCCTGGTCCAGGCTGGTTGACTGCAACGCGGTCCGCACCGTCTCGAGGTTAAGTCCGTAAGCGGACAACGCTGTGGGATTAGCCTGAATCCGCACCGCCGGCTTTTGGCCGCCGACAATGCTCACCAGGCCGATCCCGGGCAATTGGGATATTTTCTGCGCCAGCCGCGTATCCGCCAAATCCTCCACCTTCGACAAAGGAATCGTCTTGGAGGTCAACGCCAATGTCAAAATAGGCGCGTCAGCGGGATTTGATTTGCTGTAGATCGGAGGTGCGGGCAGGTCGGGGGGGAGATACGTTTGCGCCGCGTTAATCGCCGCCTGCACCTCTTGTTCCGCAACGTCAATGTTCAAAAACAATGCAAATTGCATGGTGATGACGGAACTGCCCCCGGAACTCGTCGAGGTCATCTGATTGAGGCCCGGCACCTGGCCGAACTGTCTTTCCAGCGGCGCGGTCACCGCGGACGCCATCACATCGGGACTGGCCCCCGGATAGAATGTAACCACTTGAATCGTGGGATAATCCACCTCCGGCAGCGCGGAAACCGGGAGCTGCTTGTACGAGACGATGCCGACCAGCATAATCGCCGCCATCAGCAGCGAAGTCGCCACCGGTCGGAGAATGAACTGGCGTGAGGGGCTCAATTCTTCTCCTCCTTGGCGCCGCCCCGTTTACCCTTCCCTGATTTACCGTCCTTGCCATCGCCGGACTTGCCTTGGGCCGGCTTCTCCGCGCTTTCATCACCTGGCTTGCGCACGGCGACTTTTGATTTGTCCGACAGCCGGTTGAAATTATCCGTAACGATGGTTTCGCCGGGTTGCAAATCCTCGACCGCGATAGTGTCGACGTCGGTCGCGTCGGTCTTGATCGTGCGCATTTCCACCGTTTGATCCGATTTGACCACATAAACAAACGCCGATTGGGCGTTCCGTTGAACCGCCGCCGCCGGAATCAGCGTCTTGTCCTTCAATGTGTCAATCAGCAGCCTGACATTCACGAACTGGTTCGGGAAAAGGGCGTTGTCTTGATTGGTGAAGACGGACCTCAGCCGGACGGTGCCGGTTAGCGTATCGATCACGTTGTCCAGGGCCAGGACGCTTCCGGTCGCGATTTGTGTTTGTTGCGCCCGGTCGAAGGCATCCACGGTCATGTGATTGCCAATCCCCAGTTGATGCTGGATTTGGGGCAGATAATCCTCCGCCACGCTGAAAATAACGGTGATCGGTTGCAATTGGGTAACCACCGCGAGCGCGTTGGTGGACGTGGACTGCACCAGATTGCCCGGGTCAACCAGGCGAAGCCCCACCCGGCCGGAAATTAGCGAGACGATCCGGCAGTACGCCAATTGCACTTTGGCGTTGTCCACCTGTCCCTGATCAAACTTGACCGTGCCCTCGTCCTGATGGACGAGCGACCGCTGGTCCTCCAGTTGTTGTTTGGGAATGGCGTTGTGGGCCGCCGCCTCCTCGTACCGCTTGAGGTTGATCCGGGCTTCATCCAGCAACGCTTGGTCCCGTTCGAGGGTTCCCTCGGCGGCGGTCAATTGCGCCTGAAACGGGCGCTCGTCAATTTGCGCCAGCAAATCGCCGGCCTTGACCATCTGGCCCTCCACAAAGTTCACGTTGGTCAGTTGCCCCGTCACCTGGCTGGATATGGAAACGGTGGCGAGCGGGGTCACCAATCCGAGCGCGCTGACATAGATTCCAATGTCCCCCTTGATGGCGTTGGTCGTGGAGACCCGCACCGGTTGCGGCGGCGGGGCCGTCTTGGGCTTGAGGGTCAAAAGCCGGAACAAGAGGCCGCCCACGACGAGGATGATCAACAGGACGATGACCACCGTGAGCCAGCCCCGCTTTTTTGCCGGGGCCGCTTGTGGTGCCCACGGGTTTACCCCGGAGGCCGGCGGCGGCGGCTTCGGGGCCGCCTGTGGCGCCCATGGATTTGGCTGGGAATTATCCGGGCTCTTTTTTTCTTCAGACATGGCCTATCCTTCCATTCATTACAGTGTTAATTGGAGTCCTCGTTCCAGAATACTTTGCGCAATACCCACGCCAGCAGGGCGAAGGCTATAATCCCCAGGGCCAGCCAGCGATAGTTGAACTGATCGTGCTGGATGATCGTAACCCGGGTGATTACGCCATTAGTCTCGGTGATGTTCGTCGTGTTCATGCCGGGCGGCGGCAATCGGGGGAGTCGGGGCTAAAAACCTCCCGCCGTAGCACCCGCGAGACAATCCGTTTGGCGTTCCAGATTCTGGCGGGTGCGCGCGGAAACCGCCGGAATACGGGGTTCCCAACCAGTGACCAGCCATCGCCAGCCACTTTTCAATTTGGCTCCAGGATGCGTTCTCAGATCCGTCATAAATCTTTCAAATAATTTTATTTAATGAATATCCAGTCCCCAATCCGTTGAATATACGCAAAAACACGCAAAAACCATGCCACAACACCCGTTCAACCGGACTACCCAATTCGCGGTTGATGACCGCTAACGAGGCGCAAGGTTACACGATGATTTATCGGGAATCCACGACGGAATGAGCCTCGTAATTCTGGCTGACGGGCAGGAGTTTGTTCACGCCATACAGCACCAGCAACAAGGTCAGCCCGATCCCCAAGCTCCAGGCGACCAGCTTTTTCTCCACGGGCAGCAACGGCTCATATTCCTCCCGCATCTTTCTCAATTCCCCGCCGATTTTCGGTTCGTCAGCCATGAGTTTCTAGTTTAGGTCGTTGGTTGAAAAGAGGTTGCGGCATGGGCTTAACGGACCACGATTGGTGGATGCACCCCACCGAAGAAGAGCCAGGAAACAATCAGGCCGAACCAGATGATAAAGCCGAAAAGCCCCACCACATAAACCGCCGCCAGCCGGCCGATACCCTCCTCCCACAGCCTTTTGAAATCTGAAATCACGCCAATGCTGAAAAAGGTCAGACAGAAAAACAGCACCCGAAAAATATTCGCCTGGTCCGTTGAAGTCCGGGCCGGGCCAAGTTTGATTTCCGGCTTTAGCTGCGGAACCGTTTGAAGAATGTTTTTCCCGGTGGGCGGATGGACGCCGGATATTTCCCTCGTCACGGGCACAGTTTCCGTACGCGCTTTGCCGGTCACCGGGTCGGTCATTTTTACTTCTTTGGTTACCGGGACCATCCTTTCGGTTTTGATCAATGCCGGGAACGCGAGGCCAAGCGCCAGAAAAATGCCGAAAGTCAGCACATAGCCAATAATGAATTTCGGAAAACGCTGCCAGATTTCAATCGCCCCAACTTTGTCACCCTCGCGTTTCTCAATGTAATTGGCCCAAATGTACGCCAGCACGAACGCCCACACGCCGATGAAAATATCAATGAACACCTTGATGCTGGTGGCCGTGTTAAGAATCCAGCCCGGCTCATAAACCACGCCCTTGCCCGCCGATTTCGCCATGATCAGGGCCTCCGTCACCGCGCCCGCCGCCGTCGCCGCGCCATCGGTTTTCACCGCCAATCCCATCCATGCGCCGGCCACGAGCGGTTCCTTCCATAAAAACATTTGCGCCAAAAACGGCAGCAGCAGCAATTCCACCACGGCGAAGATAACCACCAGGGACGAAACCATAATGGGCACCTTCGCCCGGGCGCGAATCGCGCCGCCCGTTGCGATCGCCGCCGAGACGCCGCAAATCGAAATGCCGGAAGCCAGCGGCGCGGCCCATTCCCGGTTGAACTTGAAATACTTGCGGGCGATATAATAAATCACCGCCCAATAAATTAAATAAGCCTCAATCACCGCGCACAAACCGCGCAACAAAATCCCCCACGCCAGGCTCGAATTCTCCAGCGCCTTGATCGCCACCCCGGCGCCCATGATAACAATGGCGGCCTTCACAAACAGTTCGGGCTTCAGCGATTCCTTAAGCAGCGCGGCCAGCCGGGGAAAAAAATTACCGATCACCAAACCGGCCAGCAAAGCGATGACAAAACCCGCCTCCCCGGTCAGCTTCAGCGACCAATTAACCCCGAACTTCTTGAATTCCGCCGGCGTGGTCGTCGCGATATGGGCGTGATTTCCCACAACCCAGCACGCGAAACTGATCGCAAACGCCAGTGTGAAGCCGATAACGAACTTCTTAACCATCCCGCCGCTCCGCCAGTTGCCAATGCCGATTAAAAACCCCATGAACAAATAGGTCGAAACGACCACCAGCCACGCGGGCATCCAATTAAACGAGGCCGATACCGGCGTAATGGCCTTGGACAGATCGGTCCAAATTCCCACTTTTGCGCCAAAACCCAAAAGATTCGTCCCCACGAACGGCCCCAGCGACAAAAGAAAAACCACCAAACCAGTCCAACACGCGAGCCAGTCCTCGCTCATTTTGGGTTTGCGGTCGGTCATCAACCCCTTTCTGCCAGCCACGCGAACGCCCGGCGAGACTTTTTATCGTCTCCCGCCGGATCTCACCGCGTCCTACCGACGACCATCATTGCAGGAACAGGTCGGCGGACACGCGAAAACGTCGTGAGAGGATCCGTACATGATCGAGTGTAAGCTTGCGTTCGCCGCGCAAAATCATGGCCCCCAGATTTCGGCTTGTCTTCAGAATCCGCGACAAATCCGCCGCGCTCATTCCGTTTTCCTCCAGCAAGTGTTTAAGCACGTCCAAACCGCTGATTTTTGGCCACTCAATCACTTTGCTCTTGTCGAACTCGTCCACAAATTCCGTCAGCACGTCAAAATAATCACGCTGCTCGGCGTTGAGCCGCGGAAATACGGCCAGCGCATTCATTATGTAAGTGGCTTCGGCATCCTCGGCGTCATCATGGATTGGTCGCGGGAGGTAAATCTGGCACAATTCGCGATACGTCTTTGGGATGTCAGCGTAGCTGGCGAAGGGACGTGTCCTATTTTTAGGTGTCAGAGTCTTCATAGTTCATTTTTCCATTGATCTTTGTCATATTCCGCGTGCGTCAGAAAACGGAGCAGAAACACTTTGCCTGTATTGTAGTGGAAGGCGCAAATAAGCCGGTAGGTATTGCCGCAAATGTTGAACACTACGACCGGGCTGCCGCTCGCCACCCGCACTTGGTCCGCCGATCGGAAAGCCTGGCGCAAGCCGGCAAAATGCCGGAAGTGCCCGGATTTTATGGCTCGCCGCCAACCTTCCAAACCGGTCGCCGCCTGCGGGTATCGGTTTGCAAAAACTGACAGGGTGCTTTCCTTAATAATCCGCACGCATACAAAATGTGTTCACCGACGGATTTTGTCAAACCCGAAAACACGCCTTCCTGGCTTCACTCCAGGAATCCCGCGCGGCGAGGCGGCGGGATTTTGGTGCAAAAACCCCAAATTGACATCAAATGGATAAATCGCATCATACAACCATGAGAATGACGCTGACTTTGGACGATGACATTCTCGAACTTGCGGCCCGTCAGGCGAAGTTGCGGGGCGTTTCACTCAGTAAAACCGTGTCCGATCTTTTGCGGCGGGGACTGACCGCCCCAACGCCTTTTCAGGAGGAGCGGGGAATCGTGATGCTCCGTCTGCCGGTTGATTCACCGCCCGTAACGACCGGGGACGTGCGGCGGCTCGAAGCCGAGGGCGTATGAATGGCTACCTGCTCGACACAAACTTTCACTCCCGAAATTGCAGCGCGGCCAATCGCCGGTATACGCCCCCCTCCATCGCTTGCAGTTCCGCGTGCGTGCCGGATTCCACGACCCGGCCGCCGGAGATGACGATGATTCGATCCACATGCCGCACGGTGGCGAGCCGGTGGGCGATGATGAACGACGTGCGCCCCCGCATCAGGGTTTCCAACGCCTCCTGAATCAGGCGTTCGCTCTCGGAATCCAGCGAGCTGGTGGCCTCATCGAGAATGAGAATCGCGGGATTTTTCAGGATCGCGCGGGCGATGGCCACGCGCTGGCGCTGGCCGCCGGAGAGTTTGATGCCGCGATCGCCCACCAGGGTGGCGTAACCCTCGGGAAACGCCTGGACAAACTCATGGGCGTTGGCCTGCCGGGCGGCTTGCTCGATTTCCTCCGCGCTCGCGCCGGGTTTTCCGTAGGCGATGTTTTCCGCGATCGTCCCGCCGAACAACAAGACTTCCTGCGGCACCATGGACATTTGACTGCGAAGCTCGGTAAGCTTGTAGTCGCGGGCGTCCCGGCCGTCGATCAAGAGGCGGCCAACCGAGGGGTCATACAGACGCAGCAGTAGAGAGATGAGCGTGGATTTGCCGGCGCCGCTCGGGCCGACGAACGCAATGCGTTGGCCGGAATTCGCGGCGAGATTAATCTCGTGAAGCACCTCAACCCCTTGTCGCGAGGGATACGTAAAGGAAACATTCTCGAACACCACATCGCCCCGCAGGCGGGGCAACGTGGACGGCGTGGGCGGTCCCAATTGAGTATCCACCTCGCCGGTTTCCCGAAGCAGTTCCCGGACCCGCTGGGTGGCGCCGATGGCTTTCTGGAGCTGGCTGTATAACTCCGCGAACTGGCCCATCGCCCCCGCGACAAAGGTCGTATAAAGGCCGAAGCGGGTCATATCGCCGAAAGTGATTTCACCCTGTTGCAGCAGCCGCGCCCCGGACCAGAGCACGAGCACGATGAACCCAAATAGGGCGAACATGATGAACGAGATAAACGCCGCGCGCACCCGGGCGCCGCGCAAGGTGGCGGTCAGGAATTTTCCCAGTCCCTCATGGTAGCGATTAAGTTCGTAACCCTCGTTGGCAAAAGCCTTCACATTGACGATGCCCTGGAGAGTTTCCTCAACAATCGTGGCTGTATCCGCGAGACGATCCTGCGCCTCCCGCGCAATTTTGCGCGTCTTCCGGCCGAAAATAACGGCAACCGCGATCACGAACGGCAGACTCGAAAGCATGATCCCCGTTAATTTCAACGAAGTGGCAGCAATCATGGCAATGCCGCCAATCAGCATGGTGGTCTGGCGGAGTAATTGCGGCAGGATGCCGATCAGGGTGTCCTCGATCTGGATCAAGTCCGCGGAAAGCCGGCTGGCCAGCTCGCCCACGCGACGCTGGGCGAAAAACGTCATGGGAAGTGATATCAACCGCGCGTAGGTATCGCGCCGCATATCGACCAGACAGCGTTGCCCCACAGTGGCAAACGAAAGCTGGTGGAAATAAGTCAGGCACGCTTGAAAAGCCAGGATACCCATCAACAACAGCGCCGTGTGGTCCGCGCCCGCCGTGCCGCCGCCTTTGGTTTGTTTCAGGGCGGAATCGATAATCGTGCCCGCAAAATACGGAAACGCCAGACTGAGCAGGCTGCCCGTGAACATGGACACCAGTGCCGCGCCAAACCGGACGCGATAGGGGCGCAGGTACCGGAACAAGTCCAGTGCCTGCCGCAAAGATTCCCGGTTCAGTTTGGCTTTGGGGAGCTCAACGCCCGCCTTGTCATTGCGTGAATAGCGCGCCATGCCGGAATTCTAACCGAAGAAAATTTCCACGCGAGTAACAAACGACAAAATGCCGGATGGCGGGTCCGCAAAAATTCCGCTCAGAATTTTATGCGAGCTATAATCTCCAAGCCGGTTCGAGGCCAAATGCGCGAATGTTTCGGGGAATTCTCGCCCCGTTCGTGCCTCACCGGACGAGGGAGGAGGAGGCTCGATTCCAGCGCCCCGGTTTAATTCAACGGCAGCGCCCATCCGCGCGGGGCTTGAGGAATAGAATTAAGAACGCGCTCAATAAGGCCACGGCGGCTGACACCTCGAAAGCCACGGAGAATTTGATGCCGTGGTCGCGCATCCAACCGAGGGCGACCGTGGCCACCGCCCCGACACTAATGCTGACGAGGTTCATGAATCCGTAGCCGGTGGCGCGATGCTCCGGCCGGGCGATCTGGCAGAGGATTGGCATGTTGTTACAATCAAAGAACCCCCAACCGAGGCCAAAGAGCGCCATGAATCCCATGGCCGCCCCCAGACTCCAGGCACAACCCAAACCCAGTAGCGCCGGCACCATCAGGAACACACCGGCGGCGCTGGTGAAGATTCGGCCCCGCCAGGTCACCCGCATCCAATAATCGGCGATGATCCCGCCGAGCAACACTCCCGCGAACGAGGCGATCTGGATAAAGCTGGTGGCGGAAAGCCCCGCCGGCCATTCCTTTAATTTGAAGGTGTCGGCGATATAGGTCGGCAGCCAGTTCTTGGTGACCCAGCCGGCAATCGCGGGCAGCGTGAAATACACGACGAGGATCCAGAAGGCCGGTTGCGTCCACAGCGAGCGAATAGTGTCGCCGATGGTCACCGGATGGTTCCTCAAGCGTTCGGTTTCCTCCGCGGCGGCGGGCTTGTCCTTGAGGCCCAGTATCAGCACCACGGCATAAACCATGCCGGCCGCGCCGAACCAGGTGAAGCAGTTCCGCCACGAACTGGTTTGCGCGATGTAACCGCCGATGCCGCCCAACGCGAGGCCCGCATAAATCCCGCTGAGATGAACCCCCACCGCGCGGGCGCGGGTGCCTCCCGGATGAAAATCCGTGATGAGCGCCAATGCCGCCGGCATATAAAATGCCTCGCTGATGCCCATGAGCGCGCGGCAGCCAAGCATCTGGGAATACGTCGCGCAATGACCGGTCGCCCAAGTCACCGCCGACCAAACGAACAGGCTGCCGATGACCGTCCAGCGGCGGTTGAACCTGTCCGCGATAAACCCGCCCACCGGACTCAGAAACGCGTACACCCACATAAACACGGCCATAAGGATTCCGAAGTCCTGATCGTTGGCGATCGTGGGAATGTCCGCCCGGATCGAGGCGCGGATGGTGGAGACCATCTGCCGGTCAAGGTAGTTCAGCATCACCACCGGCCAGAGCAGCGCGACGACGGCCCACGCGTAAAAGCGAGGTGACGTGGCGCGGCGGGAGTTCATCAGTGGCGCGAGCCTAGATTGTCGAACCTCGTTTGACAATATTCGCTCGACAACAAGAGCTAATCAGGTACTTGTGGAATCGCGATTATCGGAGCCAACCATCAAATGATCCGCTCAAAGCCCAAGGCAAAAATTGAAAGCCGGTCGGCATTCAGCCTGACCGAACTGGTGGTCGTCCTTGGCGTCATCGCAATCCTGATCGCGCTGCTGCTGCCGGCGCTTTTCCGCGCCCGGAGCCGGGCCCAACAAATCCAGTGTGTCAGCAACTTGCATCAACTCGGAATCGGCCTAAACACGTTTCTGGCCAACAACCACGGTTACCCGATATTCGCCGCCGGCACCAATGAAGGGTATCCCGCGCGTGACAAATTTTGGTTTGGTCAATTGGAACGCGTGGGGCTTGGTATCGCCAAACCGGAAACCAATTATTATCAAAAGGGCGTGTGGCTTTGTCCGACGGCCAAATCGGCGCACCCGTCCCAAATAACCGATAGAACGCAAGTGGCTTATTACGGTTACAACAACGACTTGTGGTACAGAAATCATGACCCGGCCAATCCCAATCTATTGGGCCTCGAGGGTCACTATGATCCGATGACGCGCACTTTCCAGCCGATCGCCGAGTCGGAAGTGGCCGCTCCGAGTGACATGATGGCCATTGGTGACAGTTTTGAACTCAACACGGTTTTCAACCGCCAAAGCGTGGCGGTCTTCGAGCAGCTTGGGAACATACTTACCCGCCACCAAGACAACGGCAACGTTGCATTTTGCGACGGCCACGTCGAATCGCCGACGGTGAATTTTCTATTTGACGACACCAGCGACACGGCGTTGCGCCGGTGGAATCGCGACGATCTGCCCCACCGCGAGCGGTTGGCTCCGTAAATTACCGCCAGAACCGCAGAATAGGCGAAAATCTGGACACCGTAGCGCAGGTTTCCCAACCTGCTGTGTCGCGGGTTTCCAACCCGCGTGCCGTTGGTCGGACCGACGCGTCAGGTAGGTTTACGGCACGCCGATTGGGAAATCGGCGACACAGCAAGCTGGAAGCCTGCGCTACGCTCCAACGAAGTTGCACGATACGGCAGGTTGTCTATCCCACGCACTAATCAGTAAGCCACCACGAATCAACCCCGGACGTTTTTAGATCGCTACCGCATCACGGCCGGCCTCTTCCAAATCGCGATGACTGTTCGCGGCGGGGTGGCCGGGGATGGGGATGACGTGAGCCGCCTTGTCCTTGAGGTCGCGGCCCGTTTCCTGGTCGCGCGGGGTTTTGCCGCGGGGGATTGGGACGTCCTTGTTGTTGCGGGCGTCCGCCGCGTGCGCCGTCTGCTTGGGCTGGCGCAGCGGTGGTGTAATTGAATCCCTCCGCGCGTTTGCGCACGAGGCCGCGGCCGATGAAACGCTCCAGCGAGCGCAACTCGCCCTGGTCCTCCGGCGTCACGAAGCTGATGGCATCACCCACGGCATGAGCGCGCCCCGTGCGGCCGATCCGGTGGACGTAATCCTCCGCGTGCATCGGAAAATCGTAGTTAACAACGTGGGAAATGCCGTCCACATCAATGCCCCGCGCGGCGATATCTGTGGCCACCAGCACGCGCACCGCGCCGGATTTGAAATCCTTCAAGGCGCGGAGCCGCTGGCTCTGCGAGCGGTTCGAGTGCAGCGTCGCGGTACGAATTCCCTTTTGCTCCAGATTGCGCGCGATGCGGTCCGCGCTGTGCTTCATCCGGGAGAAGACCAGCACCATGTCCATTTGCGGATCGCGCAGGAGGTGTTGCAGCAGCGCCGGCTTCAAATGCTTCGGCACCTCATAAACCAGTTGCGTAACCGTCTCGGCGGGATTGGAGCGACGGCCAATCTGCACGAGCTTGGGCGCGCGTTGAAATTCGTGCGTGAGCGATTCAATCTCCTTCGAGAGCGTCGCGGAGAACAGCAAAGTCTGCCGCTTTTGCGGCAACAGGCGGACAATATCCCGGATCGACGGCAGAAATCCCATGTCCAGCATCCGGTCGGCCTCGTCGAGCACGAGAAATTGCAGGCCGGAGAAATCACCGTTGCGCCGCCCCACCAAATCCAGCAACCGCCCCGGACACGCGATGATCACATCCGTCCCCGAGCGGAGCGCGCTGATTTGCTTATCCTCGCCGACGCCCCCAAAAACCGTCGCAACGGAGACCGGCAGATGTTTTCCGTAGGCGCGGATGTTTTCATCAATTTGCAGCACGAGTTCCCGCGTCGGCGCGATCACGAGCACCCGCGTTCCCCGCGTCGAACGCGGGGTCTGGGCCGCGAGCTTCGTGAGTATCGGCAGGGTGAACGCCGCCGTCTTGCCTGTGCCCGTCTGGGCAATGCCGATAAGGTCGTGGCCCGCGATAATTTGCGGAATCGCCGCCACCTGAATGGGCGTGGGTTCGGTATAGCCGGCTTCCTGGACGGCTTTCAATATTCGGTCATCAAGACCAAGTGCGCGAAATGGCATAGCTCCCCACTGTAACACCGTTGCGTGCGATAGCACGCTCTAATCCAAAGCTTTAATCCAAAGCCCTTGTCGTCCGCGATGAACCTAAAGCATATCGCCTCACCATAAAGTTACGGATGCGCGGCTCGCTCCACGAACCGGAAAGGGAAAACCCCCGCCCCATTGCCGCTGAACTAAGCAAGGGCGTTGGAAATGAGCGTCTTCTTCCCCGCGTAGAACGTGGCAAACTTCCAAAGGGTGAGGGAGCGGATACTCGCGTTCGGCGCTGATGCCTTACTTTTTTTCGACGTCCGGCGCGACCGCCGGCGTGACTTCCGGCTCGGGTTCCGGTTCTTCGTCATCGGGTTTGGTCACGGCCAGCCAGCCGCACAAGCCCAATCCGAGCACAATCGCCGCGAGACTGACGTAAAGATCGCCGAGCGGCTCGCCAAAATGGAAAACGATGTCGTGCTTTCCGGGCGAGAGGGAAACGCCGCGCGTTATATAGTTGCAGCGGAGCAGTTTGGCCGGCTGCCCGTCCACGGTGACGGTCCAGCGCGGATTGTAGCGGTCGCAAAGCAGGAGCACAGACGGGACTTTGACATCCGCCGCGAGTTCCACCCGGCGGGATTGGTAGTTGGGATTGATTTCGACCGTCCCGGCGGGCTTGCCAGCGTTGGCCGCGTCGGGCGGGGTGATGGCGTCGGATACGAGCACCGTCTGGCTGGGATCGAACGCCGGATTGGGAAGCATTTTCAGCAAGCTCGCATCGTTGGTGACGACCTGCCAGTTCGAATATAATTTGGCCCGCGGCAGGGTGTTCGTGAGTTCGATCACGCCCATCTGGCCGTTGGTCCGCGGTTCGGCGGTGTAATCCGTGTATGTGGTTCCGGGTGTGCCCGGCTTGGGAACAAGATCGAACGATTGGACTACCCGGAATTGTTTGGCCACGGGATCACCGCTCTTTTGCATCGCTTCGATATACATCCCGCCCGGGCCGAGTAAATACCGGGTATTTGTGATTTGCCACATCCGGAGAATATTGGCCACATTGTCCTGCGGGAGCGCGCCGAGAAAGTGTTCCTTGTCCTCCAGCGGACGCGGTTCCTGAACCACCCGGAGCGCTTGAACATTATAATACGGGAAAAGATGCTGGTGCCACTCGATGGCGAAAACGCCCTGCATCAAGCCCCATTCGTTCTGCAATTGGGGAACCTCGGGAATGCCAAACGGCCACATATCCATGCGGTGATCATAACGTTTCTCGGCCAGACGATCGATGATGGGATTCGACGCGTATTTGTAGTTGACGTCCAAATAATTTATCCACGGCCAGGCCGCGATTCCCAAGTCCAGCACCATCAAAAGTCCCAAGGTCATCCCGGCCCATTTTGCGCGGCGGCCGGCAAATTGACCGGTGGCAACAATCGCCAGCAAAACCACGGACAACACCAGCAGCACGATCGCCCAAATAACAGTTTCAACGCTAAAATCGAACAATCCGCGCGCGTCGTGCGGGTCGATCCGCACGGCTTGCATGTATTTCGTCACGGTGCCCGCGGAACCGGCATAATACCGGCCCAGCAGGCCGGCCAAAATGACTGCGATGACGGAACCGACCAACCATTTACGCTCAAATGTTCCCGCTTTGCCAACGAGACTCTTAAGCCAGCCCACAAAGCCCCCGGGCCGTTCAACGGGGTTCTTCATATAGGCGACCCAAATGCCGTGCAGTCCGTAGGCGAAAACGATGATCATCGCCCAATGAAATACGTGCATGAATTTGGCCGGATTGCGGATCGTGGACATGTACGGCAACGAGTAAAACAATTTGTAGAAGGACGCGTACCGCCCAAAGGCGAGCAACAATGAAATAATCATCACCACACTCCAGAACCAGATCGCGCGCCGCTGAAACAAGGAGAATGGTGACCGGTCGCGTCGCAATGACTGAACCGCCGCCCAAAAAGCCACGACCATAACAAATACGCCCGCATAATAGCCGGTGCCCGTAAAACGCCACGAGATATTGGGGTCGTTCAAAATACTTTCCGCCATGGTCCGTTCCTGGGCATTCGTGCTTGTCAGCAGTTTTTCCGCCTCGGTAATGACCGGGGTCGAACCGATGGTTCCCCAATAACGGGCGGTGCCCGGCGAATCCATGCGAAAACCGAAGAAGCCGGGAACCAGAATTTGCATGACCTCGGCTTTGGGCAGGCTCCATTGGGTGGCGCGATCCCAGTTCATTTTTCGCGTGGCTTCGTCCTGTTTTGTCCCGACGACGCCGGTGATTTGGGTTCCGATCAAACTGGTGAGTGAACACCAAGAGATGAAACCGGCAAAACCGGCCACGAGCACCAGCCGCAGAACGCCGCGGCCGGCATTCGCCGGCAGCGGTCCGCCGGTCATAAACAAGGCCTGGTACATTACATACACCCCCACGAACATGCTGAAGATCGCCCCCACGTCGTAAGCCTCCATGATGGCCAGGCCCACCGCCATTCCGGCCAGTACCACCCTCACCCACGATCTTTTCCCGCCGTTGCCAGCCAAAAGGCCCAACGCCAGGTAACAGAGTCCAAACCCGATGATTTGCGTGGATACACCCCAACACGCCGTGGACAAGAAATCAGAATTCAAGCCGGCGGCGAGACCGCCCAAAATGCAGGCAACCGGGGCCAACTTGATTCGTCGAAAATAAAAGCAAGCGCCAATCCCGGCTATAAAGAGCGAAACCGGATACAGGATATTCAGGTAAACCCGCGGCGACGCGGCCGTGATCCAGCGCAGGACGCAGGAGACATTCGGCGGCGGCGTGGGAAATTCACTGCCCAACCAATGGAGGTCGTCCCAGAGACCGGTGACGGTCTTCTTAATTTGGTTGTCCTCGGCGACCATCGTGCCCAATGGCCCATCATTGGAGAACGCGACCATGTTTGACTGAAAACTTTGCCGGAAGATGACTCCCAACACCACGATGAGCAGCAACGCCGTGAGCCACAGCGGATTTTTCAGGCTCCACGTTCCGGCGGTTCCGGGCTTTTCCGGGGAAACAATTTTTGCGTCGAAATTCATCTCAGTTGCATTTTTGACCTTGTTTGGATAAGAATGTCGCATGATAAAATATCGGACGCGCGTGCATTTACAATCGCTTAATTTGGCAGTGAAACGGAATTTCCGAACGATCATTGCTTAAAATGTCCGACGCCTCCCGGACGATCCGAACCAAGCCGCGCCCGCGTTGTCTGCTGTGCGATAGCGCTGGCGAGACCTTGTACCAGAACCGCCGCGATCCGCTCTTCGGCGCGCCGGGAACTTGGAATGCCAAACGATGTCCGAAAGAGGATTGCGGATTGATCTGGCTTGATCCCACGCCGGTCGAGGAGGACCTTCACCTCGCCTACCAAAACTACTTCACGCACGATGATGACACCGGAAAATCAGGTGGCGCCAGCCAGTTGCGCGCCGTCCTTTACCAGATATATCGGGTCGGCACGTCGCTGCCCGCGGCCTTGATCGGTCTGCTCGCCTCGCAGAAAAGGATGAGCCGGATGTTCCTCGACGGGATAACGCCGGGAAAGCTTCTCGATGTCGGTTGCGGCGATGGAACCTACTTAAACCGGATGCGCGGGCTGGGATGGACGGTCGAGGGGGTGGATTTTGATGCCAAGGCGATCACGTCGGCCAAAAAGAAATACGGGTTGGATTTGCGCTCGGGCGATCTCGCCAGCGCCGGGTTTCCGGACAACTCCTTTGACGCGGTGACACTGAGCCATGTGATCGAGCATGTGCCGGACCCGATTGGTTTGCTCACGGAAGCGAAACGGGTTCTAAAGCCCGGCGGCCAGTTGGTAGTCACGACGCCTAACAGCGGCAGTTACGGACATGACACCTTTCGCGCCCATTGGTTTGGGTTCGATCCGCCGCGGCACCTGCAGTTGTTCTCGCCCAAGACGCTCCGCGAGACCGCCCGCCGCGCGGGATTTCAAGCGATTGAAGCGTCCAGCACCGCCGCCAACGCGGATATATTTATCGGTGGAAGCTGCGCCATTCAGGATTCCGCGAATCACCGTCTGGACGCGCATCCCCGTCCAAACCTTGCGCGCACCGCCAAAGCCATGCGTCTGCAATATCGCGAACACCTCCACCTCCGCACCGCACCGGACTCGGGGGAAGAGGCGGTGTTGATTTGCCGCAACAAATCTCCATGACACCTTGCTGTCGATGAATATTTCGAATCGTCCAATGCCCGCCGTGGGAGTCGTAATAGTCAATCATAACCTTAAGGATTCGCTCCACGCCACTTTGGATTCCTTCCGGCGATTGAACTACCCGGCCGTTACAATTGTTGTCTCGGACAATGCGTCTATCGACGGATCACAGGAAATGGTCAAAACGCTTTTCCCGGAGGTCCACTTGCTGGCGCATGCCGAAGAACAGGGTTACGCTCGGGCCGCGAGCTTGGGTATGGCGTACCTGGTTGACAAAACCAAATACATTTTTAGCACAACCAACGACGTCATCGTTGCCCCAGACTTGTTGAACGTGCTGGTGGATGAGGCGGAACGCGATCCAAAAGCAGGCGTCCTTGGCACCAAAATTTACTTTTTTGACCGCCCCAGCGTTCTCTGGCACGCGGGTGGAAGCATCAACCCATTTCATGGTCACAGCCGACATATTGGCTGGGAGTGCCAAGATCACCCGCGGTATAATCGTGTCCGGCAGTGTGATTTCGTCACGGGCTGCGGATACTTATTGCGCTCAGAAGTTTTGCAACGAATCGGCTTTTTTAAGGAAGACCTTGTTTTCTATTCGGAGGATGCCGATCTGTGTTACCGATTTCGCGAGGCCGGTTACAAAGTGCTGTACATTCCTGATGCAAAAATGTGGCATAAAACCAATACCACGCTGGCCAAAAACCGCCCGTCACAGCTTCGCTACAGCACACGCAATGGCATTTATCTCATTCAACGCCATCGGATTGGCTATTATCCATTATCGATCTGGATATATCTCTTTCTTGTGACCCCATTCAAAATGGCATTATTCGCTATAATAATGCGACAGAAGAACTCAATCGCAATATACCGCGGTGTCCAAGACTGGAGACTTCACCGGTTCGGTTGGATTCGGAACGCACCCTAGTCAATTTGAATTCTATTGCAATTTTGAACCGAATCAGTGCCCTAGTCCACTCGGGACCGGGAGCGGACCATACAACGCATGGGTAATATCGAGGACATTGCGGTTGTACATTTGGTTCGCGCATGCAACGGCCTCCAACCGTTTCTCAATTTCTTGGATTCATATCGTCAGTTTCCCGGCGGAATCGGTCATAACTTCGTCGTGATCTTTAAGGGCTTTGAGGAAGCATCCGAACTTGAACCATACCGCGAACATCTTACGCCGTTTCATCACACGGAAATCTTGATACCCGATATTGGATACGATCTTCACGCATACGCAATCGCCGTTCGCAAACTCAATAATCCTTATGTTTGCTTTCTCAACTCGTTCAGTGTGTTGCTAGACTATTCCTGGTTGGCAAAACTGGCAACGGCGATAAACCGGGATCGCATAGGCTTAGCCGGCGGCACAGGATCGTATGAAAGCATGTACTCCAATCAATTTGTCGATAGACTCGACTCAAAAGCCGGCTCGCTCACCTCGCGCCTTCGGACTGCTTTGAGATCAAAATTGAACCGGCTCATATTCAATCCATTTCCCAACGTCCATATTCGAACAAACGGATTTATGATTTCATCGCGCCTGATGTGTGAGATTTCTCCAAGGCACGTTTTAACAAAACAACACGCATATCAATTCGAGAATGGAAAAAGCAGTCTCACCAATAAAGTTCTCGCGATGAGTCTCAGACCGGTTGTTGTTGGAAGAGATGGCGTCCCATACGAAAAAGAAGATTGGCCGAAGAGTTTTACATTTCGGCAGCAGAAACAGGAAAACCTCCTAATAGGCGATAACCAAACACGCCAATATGTTAACGCGGACTTCAAAACTCGTCGATATCTATCTCAGCTTGCCTGGGGAGACCAAGCGGATACTGGCCCGGCTTAACTTAACGACTCCACTTTGAGTTGTTCCTGCGCGAGTCCTAGAAAACTACCCTACGAAACTCGTCAGGTGCCTCCGTCACGGGACGACGACCGATCGATAAAATTGACGAGAAAAGTTTGTTACTCCATAGTCGATAAAATGTAGAGTTCCGAAAACGTTCGTGTATGTAACGTCCGTGGTCCAGTCAGTAAGATTAGTCGAACTTTGAAGTTTGTAAACTACGCCATATTCCCCCGTTGCATCCAATTCCAATCCGTCGACCAGCCCAGCTGGCCCCAAATGGACGGAAAGGCTGCTGTTTGTGCTAAAATTTGCGTAGATTGTCTCGCTTTGGTTCAGCGTAATGACCAACGGATTCTGGTTGCCACTGGCATTGCCGCTCCACCCTAAAAACACCTTTCCGGTTCCCGGCGTTGCGGTTACGGTAACAGACTGGCCGTTAGTATAAAAATTCGCTTGGGGCATGGTGCCTACCTGACCGTCGCCAGCAGCCACTGTACACAACGCAACCTTCCCTTGGTTCAGCGGAGCAAACAACGCCGAAACAATTTGATTGGCACCTGTAACAACAAAATTCAACGGATTGACGCTACCGTTGGCATTACCGCCCCAAAGAACGAAATATTTTCCAGTTTGCGGTAAGGCTGTCACCTGCACCGAAGTCCCATACGGATAAAATCCTCCAGCCGGATTGAAGACAACCGCGCCGCCGCTAGTCGTGTTGCTCAAAGATGTGCCAAACAGGGCCCCGATCGACTTGTTGCGATCCATGATGATTTCATTTGTGCCGTCAAAACCCGTCGTATCGCCCAGCCATTCTAGGAATGTCCAACCTGACAGGGGAGTGGCAACGACAGTTGCTACTGCATTGCTGAGAAAGAACCCGGTATTTGGACTTATAGAAACCGCTCCTCCTCCTGATGGAGTGATGGACAACTGATACTTTGGCAAAATATAGATTGCCACCGAATCCGAATACCCTGACTCAAGAAAGTTGGAATTGTAGCCAACGGCCTGCAAAACTGCGTTAGTTGCTACGGAAAACGGTCCGGTATAAAGTGTCGATCCAGCGCTCGGTTGCGTTCCATCCAAAGAATAGAAAACATCCCCATTTGCATAGGCGTTTACCAATTGAACACTTGCAGGATCGCCTGCTATATATTGTCCGTTCGTTATTGCTTGGCCATTTATACGTACATCAATAACGACCACTTTCAGGAAGGCGTTTGAACTGACGGCATATCCGAAACTGTTTGTTACGCTCACGGAATAATATCCGTATTGATCAGGCTGTACATTTGTTAGTGTCAGCACGGCGTTGGTAGCGCCCGGGATAACGTCATCATTAAATAACCATTGATACGTCAGGGGGCAGCCGGCGGTGCCCACCGAAAATGTGACGCTAGAGCCGGCATGCACAGTTTGGCTGACGGGAGACGCCTCAATAGCCGGCGGCCCTTGCTGGCCGCCGCTGGTTGATTTGCACTTACCGTTTGTGCCGGCGTAGAAGATTGCCTGTACTTCGGATGCGGAAAGCGCCCGACCATAAAGAGTCACCTCGTCCATTTGGCCGCCAAAAAAGCTAACGCCGCCACCACCGCCAGATGCCCGCTCGCCAATATTAAGCTCATAACTTGTCTGAGGTGTTACGCCAAAATAGTTTGTCGTCGCAACATCTTGACCGTTATAATAGAGCGCAGAATCGCCCGATGACTGGTCGTACGTAAACGCAACATGTTGGAATGCGCTCGGAATCACCGTACCTGGCGCAGAAATGACACGATTATCAGAGCCATCCGTACCAACTACGTTGCCTACTATGCCACCAATACCGCCGTAGCCCGGAGACGAGATAAAAAAGTGAACACCAATGTTACCCAGCCCGTCATTCCATTCTGCAATGCACTGCTGTGGGGCGATATTTGTAGGATTTATCCAGCATTCTATCGTAAATCCTCCGCCGGCTGCCCCCACATCTAGACTGTACGAAGCGGGAACGGCTAAGAACCCGCTGCTTCCGTCAAAACCAAACGCCAAACCAACCTCGCCTGGCAAAAATGTAACGCCCCCCATGATTGCGGCGGGATTATTTCCTATTAGATCGGTCCCATCACCGGAATCCGCGCTCCACCAACTTACGATTCCGGGCGGTGGTGCAACGCAGCATTGCGCCATAGCCGAGCCTGCCGCAAGCAACATGTGTGCCGCCATCGTCAGGCTCGTGAGCGAAACAATTGTCCCTGACCCCAAACGTTGCGAAGAAATAAATAGGCGCATAAATCTCATTGAACCGAATGTTAATCCATGCTGGTTTCAGGATTGCAATTTTGATTTTCTAGGGTACTGTGCAATTCGTCAGCCATCTTTTCAAGGAAAATGATTTCAAAAAATGATTTCACTATATTCCTTGCTTTTTGGGCCGCAGAGGCTATTATACCATCGAACGCTAATTGAAAGGATGGCAAATGACATTATTAGATAAAGGAAGAGAGCGGAAAGGGTTCACCTTAATCGAACTTCTCGTCGTGATCGCAATTATTGCGACTCTCGCAGCGTTGCTTTTGCCCGCGTTGGCAAATGCTAAGGAACGTGCATACAGGATAAAGTGTCTTAGCAATCTTCGACAGCTTCAGATCGCTTGGCAATGCTACACAGATGATAATCGCGGGAATATCCCAGTAAATTATGCGACCGACGAGGATAGCACCAGTGGTGCCTGGGTTTTGGGAAATGCCCAATTTGATTTAAGTGACACGAATCTCGAGAGTGGCTCGCTTTTTCCGTATAATCCCGCCGTTGGAATTTATCATTGTCCCTCTGACAAATCCCTAGTGTCCGGCACAAAATCGCTCCGGAATAGGAGTTATGCGATGGACGGATGGCTTGATTGTCCCGCGTGCCTTGAGCCAGTGATGCTCACGAGGTCTATTGAATTTCTCAATCCCGGACCAGTAAACACGTTCATTTTTCTCGACGAAAACGAACAGAGCATAGACAATGGCGCGTTCAGTTGTGCCGCACCGGGTGTATGGGAGTGGGATAACCTTCCGGGGAGCAGGCACTCGAAGGGCCTAACGCTCTCTTTCGCGGATGGACATGTCGAGTATTGGAAATGGAAGGGCGCAAGTGTGTTTACGTTTCAATATTACGGAGCTCCGGCACCTGTCGGAGATCCGGACCTCCAGCGTTTGGAATCCAAGCTTCCACAAAAATAAGGAAACGAAGAGAATCGAGTTGGTTTTTCTATTCGGCCAGTGAGCGATTTTCCAAAACTTCCCCTCAAATTGTCTGGGCCAGGAAGCCGCCGTCCACGCGGATTTCGGTGCCGGTGACGAAGGCGCTGGCGCGGGGGCTGGCCAGGAATACGGCGGCGCCGGCGAGTTCGCCGGGTTGGCCGAAACGGGCCATGGGGGTGTGGCCCAGGATCGAACGGGTGCGGTCGGTAGGGGAACCGTCCTCTTTGAAGAGCAACCGCCGGTTTTGCTCGGCGGGGAAAAAGCCGGGGGTGATGAGGTTTACCCGGACGTTCGCGGGTGCCCATTCGCGGGCCAGGAATTGGGTCAGGCTGACCACGGCGGCCTTGGCGGCCGAATAGGCGACGACCCGCGAGAGCGGTATTCCCGCCGCGGCGCTGCCGATGTTGATAATGCTTCCCCGCCCTCGGGCCACCATTTCGGGGCCAAATTCCTGGCACGGTAGGAGCGCGCCACCCACCAGGTTCAAGTCAAAGTTCGCCCGCCAATCCTCGGGGGTGATTTGTTCGAACTTGCGATCGCCGGTCACAGTGACTTTGGGGTCGTTCCCCCCGGCGGCGTTGACCAAAATATCCGGAGGACCGAACATTTTCTGAATTTCCAAGTGCGCGGCGCGCAGGCTTTCGGGTGATAATGCGTCGGCGGGAAAGAAGGCAGCCCGACCGCCATCGGCTTCAATCCGGCTGGCGCACGCCTGGCCGCGCTCCACATTCCGGCCCACGACCGCGATGGCCGCGCCTGCTTGCGCCAAGCCTTCGGCGATGGCCCCGCCCAATGCTCCCGTTGCGCCGATGATGACCGCAATTTCGCCGGACAGATCGAATAATTTCATAGGTTCAGAGGCATGGTGACTCATTTGGGCGTCTTGGTGAAGGGGATTTCTCGCATCCTCTTTATTCCTCCCCACCGGAAGGGAGGAAGGGATTTTAACCACGGATAAGACCCGCCGTCGCGAGAGACGCTATGACGGGCAAGCCGGATGAACGCGGATGGGGAACGAAAATTAAACATGAGCTAATGAAGGAAGCGGAGGGAAAGCGAGGGCCGGACCGACGGAAAAAGTTTGTACCCGTTTGTCATCCCACAAGACGGATGTCTTCGGCGAGACACCGAAGACGGCGACCGGGACGGTGCGTGCTCCGCGAGACCGGAGTCTATCCCAATACTTTTTACTGGCAATTTGGCGGCGGTTGCGTAGGGTAATATGGCTGACGCCTATGATGCGCCGTTTTATCATTTTGGGTGGTTTGATGGTGGCCCTGACTTTGACCGCCCGCGGGGTGACGCCGGAGGTCGGGAAGGAGCGGCTGCGGCAATTGCTCAAGCTGCCGGCGGTGAGTTTCCAACCGAATTGGGGGTTTGACGCCGGACGCGGTTTCACGCTGGGCGTGGGCACCGAGGATGCGCGGGAACAGGTGGCGAAGCTGCGGAAGGAATTGACCAAGGACAGCGCCGACCCCGAATCATTTCAAGATCTCGCGGAGCTTTACGCCTCCCTGAACGAAAACGCCAAAGCGGGCGGCGCGTGGCATCGCGCGGCGGAGCTTTACCGGCGGCGCGTGGGTTCCACGCCGGACGACAGCGGTTTGCTGACCGGATTCGGCCTGGCGCTGGCGGCGACGGGCAAGTCCAGCGAGGCGGAGAGCGTTCTGCGGCGGGCGGTGCGAGGCGCGCCGAAAAATTGGCGGTGCTGGGTGGCGCTGGGACGCTTCCTGGACGATGACGCCCGCCAGCGGGTTTTGACCGGGACCACTCAGGCGGTGGAATTAACCGACGGAACCGATAACGCCGGAATCACGAGTGTCGGATTACCGCCGAATCTCGTGGCGCAGGCGCAAAAGGAACTGGACGAGGCGACGGATTGTTTTGACAAGGCGGTGGAGGTTGCACCGGAGGAGGGGGAGGTCTATTACCGGCGCGGGATGCATCGGAGTTTGCGGGCGATGTTGCGCAATCAAATCGCCGGGACGAGCCGGACGGACGGGGAGGATCCGATGAAGGATTACTTTTCCAGCGAAAGCCTCGCCGATCTCCAAAAGGCCAGCCGGTTGAATCCGACGGATTACCGGATGATCGGGGCGACGGCGTTGTTCGAGGTTTACACGTACGGCGGGAGGAACGGGCAGCTTAGCTGGAGCGATTTTTCGTGGGATTCGCTGCCGGACAAATCGCAGCGGTCGCTCCGCCAGTCGATCACGCGGCTGGAAGACTTGGCGGGTGCCCCGGAGCCGCGGGTGGCCGCCGGCGCGCTGGAGGTGCTGGGAGTTTTGCAGGGCACGGTGTTGCGCGCGTCGCGCAGCAGCATCGTGAACCTGCGCCGGGCCGTGACCTTGGACCCGTCGCGGGATCAAGCGTGGGAATTGCTGGCGGGTACGCTGGTGCAGTCCGGTCATTATGATGAATTGCTCGCGGCGTGCGAGGATCGGGTCAAATCCCAAGGTTCGGCGCGCAGCCATATTCTGCTCGCGAAGGCCTTCGAACGCGTGCGGCAGTGGGACAATGCCGAGGCGGAAATCGCGGCGGCGTTAAGCCAGGAGCCGGATAATATGACGGCTTGTCTGGCCATCGCCGCGCTGATCATGAAACGCGGTCATACCGATGCCTCTGTCACCGAGGCCGGCAACTGGCTGACCCGCGCGGAATTAGTCCTGGCGCGCACGCCCACGACACAACGAACACAGCAATTGCTCGTGGATTTTACCCTGATCCGCGCTGTTAATTTCGCGCTTGCCGATGATCTCGAAAATGCCCGCCGTTGGGTCAAAGCCGTTCTGGAAGAGGATAAGGATAATAAACTGGCCCAGGATATAATGGCGGCGATGGATTATTGAGCCGGAACCCCTCACCCCGGCCCTCTTTCCATGAACCACGCCCTCCAACCGCTGATGAAGAGGGAAAATTTAACCACGGATTACGCGGATGAGCACGGATATCGGAACTTATCATCCGGTCTTATCCGTGAAATCCGCAGCCAACCCCGCCTTGGTTCATGGTCCCGATTCACGTCCGATCTTGGAGGTGTTCCCTATGAACCTTAATGGGTGAAAACGCCCAACTGCCCCGTCTTGGCGCGGTCGTCCGCATCCGGGTATGGAGTTCCGGCTTAAGCCGGCAGGGCGGTAGCATGGTCGGGCGAGTTGAAAATTCCCCCAACCACCGGGCCTTCTCACATCCCGCCGCCTGAAGGCGGAAATCCATACCCAGAAGTGCCATATCGCGCTGGTTCAGGGGTTCCATTCGCGAAACCACGTAGAATGTGGCAATTGTTTCAGGGAACAAAAAAAAGAGGCCCGGGTTTCCCCGGGCCTCGTGCAAATTTAAATCGCTTAACAGCGATTAATAGCGATTACGCGCACCGCCGCCGCCACCACTGCCGCCACCGTATTCACGGCGACCGCCGCCGCCGCCGGAGGGACGCTCTTCACGAGGCCGGGCGATGTTGACAGTCAGGGGGCGTCCGTCGAGGGACTTGCCATTCAAAGCCTCAACGGCCTTGTTGGCTTCCTCGCTGGAGCTCATGGTGACGAAACCAAAACCGCGGGGACGGCCGGTCGCCCGGTCCATCATCAAATTGGCTTCAGTGACCGTGCCGTGGGCCGCGAATGCGTCCTGGAGGTCGTTTTCGGTGGTATTGAAGGAAAGATTTCCAACAAACAGTTTATTACTCATGTGATGTTTTACTGTCCCAACTAACTGCTTATTTCCAGACTGTCCCCGTTAATCGGGTTTAAAATCATCACTGAACTGCGTTCACCTGAGGATTTGCCACATCTTGAAAGCGACAAGCTATCGAACAGACGATGAAACATGCCAGTTTTCTGGCGGATGGCAATACAAATCGTAATTTATTTTTTGAACGGGCAAAAGCCGGTCTTTTGGCGGCCATTGAAATCGTCTCACTCGATTTCCCAAAGCGTGCCGTCGGGATCGAGATTCTCCGCGTTAATATCGAGAAAAGATTTTGCCTCGCGCACAGCCCGTTCGTAGGTCTCGGCGTCCAATCGCATGGTATAACGCTTCCCCAAATTGTTGTCGTATTCGAGGCCGAAGCGGTCGTTTTCCAAGTCCAATATGCGGGCGGTTTTCATTCTAAGCCGCAACCAAACCCGGCCGGGAAACGCTAAACGCGGCGATCCGGCGATCGCCCTCGGCCACCTGCTCCCGCGTCAGAC
>Ga0206847_10067_pt1 | contig 37899 bp, 46 predicted proteins | sample Alteio_BWOrgCont_17_FD_152880 | JGI IMG/M metagenome (GOLD analysis project Ga0206847, IMG submission 152880) | Enriched cells from forest soil in Barre Woods Harvard Forest LTER site, Petersham, Massachusetts, United States -... | ecosystem: Environmental > Terrestrial > Soil > Temperate forest >... | reverse complement strand
CAGCTTCGCGACCGCGTCGTCGCCATGATACTCGACGGCGTGCTCAAAGAAGGCGATCCGCTACCGTCCGTGCGCGTGGTCGCAGCCGAATATCGGGTCAATCCGCTCACGGTTCTGAAGGGCTATCAGCAACTGGTTGACGAGCAGTTGGTCGAGAGCAGGCGGGGTCGCGGCATGTTTATCAATGCGGGCGCGCGCAATCTGCTGCTGCACGGCGAACGCCAGAAGTTTCTTGCCGAACAATGGCCCGTTGTCTACGCAACCATTCAGCGGCTTGGCCTGAAAGCAGAAGAACTGCTGAATGGTGACGCACCCCGCGGGTCGACGGAGTCTGAACAGGAGAAACCCAAGTCATGACAGTCATCGAAGCACGCGGTCTTCGCAAATCGTTCGGAGCCACCATCGCGCTGGACGGCGTCAATCTGCATGTCGAAGAGGGCCGCATTCTCGGGCTCATCGGCCCTAACGGAGCAGGCAAGACCACCGCGCTAAACGCCATTCTCGGCCTCACCCCATATCAGGGGGAACTGAGGGTGCTGGGACGCGATCCCTGGACCGAGCGCGATCAACTCATGCGCGATGTCTGCTTCATTGCCGATGTTGCCGTGCTGCCTCGCTGGGCGCGAGTTTCGCATTTGCTCGATTACGTGGCCGGCGTGCATCCCCGATTCGATCGCGCGAAAGCAGAGAGTTTCTTGGCCAAGACCGACATCCGCCATAGCAGCAAGGTCCGGGAGTTGTCGAAGGGCATGGTGACCCAGTTGCACCTAGCTCTAGTCATGGCCATCGACGCGAAATTGCTGGTGCTCGACGAGCCGACGCTTGGCCTCGACATCCTGTATCGCAAGGCATTCTACGATTCGCTGCTGAACGACTATTTCGACCGCAACCGGACCATCGTGGTGACCACCCATCAGGTGGAAGACATCCAGCACGTTCTCACCGACCTCATGTTCATCAATCACGGCCACATCGTCCTCAATTGCACTATGGAAGAATTCGAGTCGCGCTATGTCGAAGTGATGGCACGCCCCGAGCAGGCCGCCGCAGCCCGCGCACTCAAGCCGATGCATGAGCGCCAGGCCTTGGGCCGCGCCATTTTGCTGTTTGACGGTGTCGATCGTCAGCAACTCTCGGCGATCGGTGATCTCCGCACACCCAATATCTCCGACTTGTTCGTTGCCGTGATGAGCAATTCTGCTGGCCCGGCGAAAGGGGGACCCCAGTGAATACTCACTCGAACGCCATGCCCGAGTCTTCCGACCCGCAGGAAATCGCGCCCGCGGTCATGGCGGCAACCCGGCCCCTGTATTGGTCGGTGCGACGCGAACTGGCAGAGTACCGCTTCATCTATCTCGCGCCGCTCTCTGCCGCCGCCGCGGCGCTGTTTGGCTTCCTGATCAGCATGATGGGGCCGGCGCATTGGATGAACAGTCTGTCGACGCTCCACTCAATGGACCATCGCGAAACCGCGGTGCCCTATGACATCACGGCGGCTGTGATGATGGGCACCATGATCCTGATTACTGTCTTTTACTGTGCGGACACGTTGTACGGCGAGCGCCGCGATCGCAGCATCCTTTTCTGGAAGTCGCTGCCGGTTTCCGATTTCACCACGGTGCTCGCAAAAGCGAGTATTCCATTCCTGGTTTTACCCCTGGTCACATTTGCTATCACTGTCGCCATGCAGTTCATCATGCTGCTGCTGAATAGCGCAGCACTGTTGGCTCGAGGCATGAGTGTCGCGACGCTGTGGACACACCTGTCGGTGATCCAGATGTGGCTATTGCTGCTCTACCATCTTTTTACCGCCCATACGCTTTGGCCCGCGCCTGTCTACTGCTGGCTGGTGCTGGTTTCCGGCTGGGCGCGCCGCGCAACCTTGCTGTGGGCGATACTGCCCATCGTCGTGATTGGCGGTGTCGAGAAGCTGATCTTCCGAACTACGCATTTCGTTGCTTTGGTGGGGAGTCGATTCATCGGCGACACGCCATCGGTCGCCATGACAACGCCAGACGCCTTCCCGACGGATCCAATGATACACATCAGCCCAGGAACATTTCTGAGCACACCGGGCCTGTGGATCGGGCTGCTACTCGCCGCTGCGTTCCTCGCGTTAGCGGTCCGGCTGCGCCGTTATCAAGGACCGATTTAATTCGGGACGTAGTTGATGGGAACGCCCAAAAAAGGGGCAGATATATGAATGCTCAATCGAACACCGTATCCCAATTCGACTCGCAGGGAATCGCGCCCGCTTCCGCGGCTCGGCTGATGTACTGGTCAGTGCGGCGCGAGTTGTGGGCGAACCGTTTCATCTACATCGCACCGTTGGGGGTCGCGGCTGTTACCCTGCTCGGTTACATGATCGCCTCGATGGGTTACGCCATGTCGACGACCGACATGGCTCGGCGGCGTATGGCACTCGAAGGGCCCTTCAGCTTCGCCATGGGTGTGATCCTGGCGGCTGCTTTTATCGCAGGGATCTTCTACTCGCTCGAGGCGCTGCACGGGGAGCGCCGCGATCGCAGCATTCTGTTCTGGAAGTCGCTGCCGGTTTCCGACCTCACCACCGTGCTGTCGAAAGCCAGCATTCCGCTGGTCGTCGTGCCGCTGCTCGGCTTCGTCATTGTCGTCGCGACAGAGTTGATCATGCTGCTGCTGGGTTCCCTCGTACTGCTAGGGAGCGGTCTGAGTATGGCGACGTTGTGGACCGGCGTGCTCCAGATGTCGCTGATACTTCTCTACCACCTGGTGACGGTACATGTTCTCTGGCATGCGCCGATCTACAGCTGGCTGCTACTGGTTTCCGGCTGGGCGCGGCGCGCGGCATTTCTATGGGCGACCTTGCCGGCGCTGGCAATCTGCGGCGTCGAGAAGATTGTGTTTAACACTACACATGTCGCCGCATTCATCGAGTACCGTTTCCCGGGCGGTCCGGAAGCCATGCCGATGCCGGACAAGTTTCCCATCGATCCGACGATGCACCTTACTCCAGGGGCATTCCTGAGTATCCCGGGTCTGTGGCTGGGCCTGGCCGTCGCGGCGGCGCTGCTCGCCGCAACCGTCCGGATGCGCCGCTATCAAGGACCGATCTGATTCGGCTGAACATTGGATTGAAGAATTCTTGTAAGGAGAGTTTTATGAGCACCGCAGTAATGACGAACCGGTTGGAACTGGATTCGTTTGCCGACACCGCGCTGAAGACAGCCGCGCGCTTCTGGTTTATGGTGACACTCGTTGGCCAACTCATGTTGGCCTTTGCTGTGGCGTCTTTCTATGGACTCACGGCACTGCGCGGCGACTACCACGCGTGGAAGTTCACGAACGGCTTTGTGCCTGGCGTCACCCGAGGCAACTGGGCGGTCGTGATGCACGTGGCCTCGGCAGCCATCATTATGCTTGCCGGAGCGGTGCAGTTGATTCCGCAAGTTCGTAGCCGCTTCCCCATCTTTCATCGCTGGAATGGGCGTATCTACATGCTGAGCGCGGTCGCGCTCAGCGCCGCCGGCGTGTACATGCATTGGGTACGCGGAAGTGTGGGTGACATTTGGCAAAAACTGGGCGGTACTCTCGACGCAGTCCTGATCTGGGGCTGCGCTGCCATGGCGCTGCGCTATGCTCTGGGGCGAGACTTCAAAACTCATCGCCGCTGGGCGTTGCGTCTGTTCATCGTGGTCAGTGCATCGTGGTTTTACAGAATAGGGTTCTTCTTGTCGTTTCTGGTGTTTAAGGGTCCCTTCGGTTTCGATCCGGTGACCTTCACCGGCCCATTCCTTACCTTCATGGCTTTCGGTCAATACGTGGTGCCGCTTGCGATTCTGGAAATTTACTTGCGGGCGCAGGACCGCCCCGGCGCGCTTCGGCGGATGGCTACCGCAGGCATGCTTTTTGCGGTAACCCTCGTGATGGCCGCCGGACTTTTTGCCGTCGCCACAGCCATCTGGCTACCGCAGGTCAAAGCCGCTTACGACCCGCGCAAATCGATCGCCGAAACTCTTTCGGCCACCATCGCCTCCAGCGGGATTGACCAGGCCGTCCGGCAATACCATGACCTCAAAGCCTCAGCAACGGCCACCTACAACTTCGATGAGGACCAACTCAACGCCTTGGGCTACCAACTCATTGGCTCCAGGAAGTTTAAGGAATCTATCCGCATTCTCCAGTTGAATGTCGAAGCCTATCCGCAATCCAGCAACGTTTACGACAGCCTCGGCGAGGCTTACCTGGACGACGGCAACAAACCGCTGGCTATCGCCAACTACCGAAAATCTCTCGAGCTGAACCCAAAGAACCGCGGCGCTGTCGCGATGCTTCAGAAACTCGCCGCCCCCCTGATTCCGTACACCTCGGGATGAGCATGAAATGTTCAGCGATGGACGGAGCAGGCCTGGATCAACACTGAGTTTCTTTGACTAAGTCGGCGTGGATCTTGCGGCCGTTGGGCAAGATCATGGTGATTTTCTTGCCGCGGATTTCGACCTTGACGGTCTGGCCATTCGCCGCCACCAGATCCTGGACCTCGTCGAGCACCGGCGTTTCATAGCCGGTGCAAATACTCTGATCGGCAAGGCGCAACGCAAAATCGACGGTAAACCGGGCGACGGTGGGATAACGGCTCATGGGGTACCCGGTCACCTGCTTGAGTTGCCGGACGCTTACGATCTTGGCGGTTTGATATCCGTCGGGAGCGGTGCCAGGAGAGGTTTGGGCGAGCGTAATCGAGTAACTCAGAAAGACAGCGAGAAGGACGCGAGCCGCAGTGTGCACCCTCATACAGATCCCGTCTGACCCTACCAACTGCATTATAGCGCCGGCGTCGAGTCGGACAGCCACGACACGAATACTTGGCGAAAGTCATTCGTGGATCACCCAGCGTCTTGTCGGCGATCCTGTTCGGCCCGGCGCGCCTTGTGCTCGCAGGCCGGTGTGTTGAGACAAGCGTCCGGGATCAGCAGGCGCGCCACCGGCTTCCCGCCAACAATGTGAGACTCGATGATCTCCTCAACGTCAGCGGGCGTAACCCAGCCATACCACACCGCTTCCGGGTAGACGACAAGGTTCGGACCGTGCTCGCATTGGTCCAGGCAGCCGGACTGGTTGGCGCGGACCTTGCCCTTGAGTCCCCGCTCAGCCAGCTTCTGCTTGAACAGCTTTTGCAGTCCGGCGTTTCCGGCGGGATCGCAACAGCCGCGAGGATGTCCCTTAGGCCGCTGATTCCCACAAATGAAAATGTGCTTCTCGAACCGAGGCATGAAACCAATGTAACGGATACACCCTCGAAATCGAAGTGTGACACCGCGCTGGCATCCTCTGATCCAGGCAGGGGCAGGTATCTCACCTGCCCGCCAAATCGTCCCTTCCCTAGAAGGGAAACCGGACCGTGAGTATGGCGTTGTGGTTCGTGGTGTGAAAGTGCGTGGTGGCAATCTGGTAGCCGGCGCCGAAGGTCAGGCCAACCCTTCCGGCCAGATGAAGCCGCCCGATCACCAATCCGGGAGTCGCGAAATTCTGGCTCTTCCCGTCATGGTCGCCCTGCTGGAAGAAAGTGGAATTCATTTCCACCTCCGGCCAGAACTTGCGGAATATCCGGTATTGAAACGTATTGTTCCACAGATAGTTGCGGCCAATCGTATTCGTATCGGCGGTGGGGAATGCAATTCCGAATGTGCCTTGGGCATCAAAATCGCCGAAACCCTTGCCGTAAGCGATGGTCGGTGTGATAACGGCATGCTTGCCGCCGTTGGTGTAGCTTCCCGTAGGGAGGCTCCAGCCCAGGAAGGCCGTCAGAATGTAGTTGCCGCTCTTCTCATTGGCGGAGAGCAAGCGGTATTTGACGAGGAAGGCCACATCGCCAAAGCCATCGTGCACCTTGGGAGCATTGTGTTCGATATACGGGGGCACATTGAAAATCACCTCGACTTTTTCAAAAGGAATCAGTTCCAGTCCTTTGCCGCCGTCGAAGTTATCGGTGGTGACGCCCTTTGCGTTTTCCTGCCACAGCTGGTCATAGCGGACTTCTTCTTCCAGCCGCGGCGTCGTGGTCGCGATGGGAGTGACCCAGTGGGGTTGCTCGTCTTTGGTTTTGTCCACGCGGGCAAACCAGTCCGCGAAGTATCCATCCTGGGCTGGGGAAACAAGCGGCGATAAACAAACAACGGCAAGCGACAACATAAGCATTGTCCGGCGCACGGCAGCTCCTGAGAGGTTTAGAATTGATTCAAAGAGTAGACAGTATACACTTTCACAGTCATAACGTGCATGTTTGTGTATGATTAAGCATTGCGGGTCTTCGACCACGATCAGGCTTTGACGATGGCCGGCGCTCGCGGTACGATTCGTCTCGCTATGAAAAAGAACCGCAGGCCCGCGAATCAGCCAGACCATGAGTTGCTGAAACTGCGCGACGCAGCTCTGCAACTGCAAGTCAGTTTTCCGACCATCAAGCAATGGATCTACAAGAAGAAGATCAAGAGCGTGCAGACCGCCGGAGGGCACCATCGTATTCCCCGCAGCGAAGTCGACCGGTTTCTCTATCGCACACGGGGAAGAACCGCGGTAGAGCGGGTGCTGCTGACTCGCCGGATCAGTGGACGCAACCAGTTGGTGGGGCGCATCGATCAGGTACGGATCAGCGGGCTGATGGCGGAAGTAAAAATCTCGATTGGCGATCAGCAGATCACCTCGATCATTACCGCCAGTTCAGCCCGGGAGATGGCGCTGAAAGCCGGACAGACCGCGGCCGCGCTGATCAAAGCGACCGAAGTCATGATCATTCGCGTGTAAGGAGCGATTCATGTTGCGCTTCACCAAGCTCGTCGCCGTCATCGGCCTGATTGTTGTTTCGCAGTTGTGCCTGGCGCAGGACCTCACCGTCGCCGCGGCCTCCGACCTGCAATTTGCCCTGCAGGACGTTGCCGCCCGGTTCGAGAAACAGTCGGGCAAGGGCGTGAATGTGATCTACGGATCTTCCGGCAACTTTTCCCAGCAGATCCAGAATGGCGGGCCGTTCGACCTGTTTTTCTCCGCCAACCTCGACTATCCCAAGCAACTCGACGCCTCCGGTCTGGTCGAACCCGGCAGCCTTTATCAGTACGCCATGGGGAAGCTGGTGATCTGGGTGCCGAACGTATCGAAACTCGATCTGAGCGTCGGACTAAAGGTTCTTCTGGATCCGGCTGCCAGGCGCATCGCCATAGCCAACCCGCAGCACGCTCCGTACGGAAAGGCCGCGGTCACGGCCATGCAGCAGGAAAACGTTTATGACAAAGTAAAAGACAAGCTGGTTCTGGGAGAGAACATTTCGCAGACAGCGACCTTTGTAGTCTCAGGAGCGGCGGACGTCGGCATTCTGGCGCTGTCTCTGGCGATGTCCCCGAATATGAAAGACAAAGGACGGTATGTCGAGATTCCGGAGAGCGATTATCCCCCGATTGAGCAAGCTTGCATCATTCTGCGCTCTTCGAGAAATAAGGATGCAGCCTGGAAATTCCTGAGTTTCGTGAAGACAGCTGCGGTTGGAGATCTACTGCGCAGCTATGGTTTTGAGGTTCCGACGAAGTGAGTTTCCAGGAACGTGAAGCCAAGCCTAGTCTTTCAGCGGCACCATGGTCCGGTCGCCCCGGCAGAATGTAGCGACCCGCTGCACGCCCCCCTCGGGATGTTTCACCATCAGGACCGGGCCGTAGCAGAAGACGGCGTGTCCGGTTTCGGCGAAGTACCATTGTCCGGCTTTGTGTGCCTGCGGCTTGGCAGCCGGTTCCGAGGGCATACGCAACCGGGGCACGAGTGAAGAGCCGGGAAGAGACAACGACAATAACAGTGTTGCCAGGACTTTCATAGGGTCGCCTGGCCCAGGAATCAGATCGTCAGCACGTTCCTGCGCACATCCATAATGTCGTTCGCCGGTGGCTTGGGAAGCGCATGGTGGAGTTTGCTGGTACCGTGACTGCTCTTGGCATCGTCCCGCCGCGTGCCTGAGGCTGGCGGAGTCTGCGTCTGAGAGTGATCTTTCGCCGTAGCCTGGGCCTGGGCTTCGGCGTTCTTCTTCTGGACTGCTTTGACTTGCATGTGCGCAAGCTTATTGCTGTCAGAAAATAGGGATTGAATCAGCCAGCGCTGGCTGTCGATGGTGTGCCCCTGCTCGGTCACCAGCATGGCCATCAGGCCATAGGAGGCAAGGAACAGGATGATCAGCACCGGCAACATGGCGCGCTTAGGCTTCTGGACTACCGCAGGGTTCTCTGTCGACCAGCTTAACAATCCGCACCCCATTCTGAGCCCCGAAGCAGCGGGCATGGTCACAAATGCAGCTTGTGCGCCATCGGTCGGAACCGAGGAAAGATGCTGGAAATACGTCACTTAACCTGGATTTGGCCGGGCGTCGGGAGGGTTGGTGATGCAATCCCCTGCACTTTATTGGTAACCAGCCTGCAGTTACAAGTGTGACTTGACTGGACGTGACGCTGCGCAAAGAGCCGCTCTGGGCAGGGCTCTTGGCGGCGTGGAGGCCGGAATCGCAGAACCGTCCTACCGTCCGCCCATCACCAACTTGGCAATCGTCGCCAGCTGCATGTTCGACGTACCTTCGTAGATTTTGCCGATCTTCGAATCGCGCCAGTATTTCTCAACTGGATAATCCTTGGTGAATCCATACCCACCGTAGATTTCAATCGCCAGCGACGTCACCCGCTCCGCCACCTGTGAGCAGAACAGCTTGGTCATGGCGGCTTCTTTCACGAACGGCATCCCGGCGTCTTTCATACGGGCAGCGTTGTACACCATCAGGCGGGCGGCTTCGATGTCGGTGGCCATCTGCGCGATCTGAAACTGAATTCCCTGGAACTCGGCAATCGGCTTCCCGAACTGTTTGCGCTCCTGCGCATACTTCGCCGCATATTCCCAGGCGCCGCGGGCGACGCCGAGCATCTGCGCGCCGATGCCGATGCGGCCTTCATTCAAGGTCTCAATCGCGATCTTGTAACCCTTGCCGACTTCGCCCAACACATTCGACTTGGGCACGCGGCAATCTTCCAGAATCAGCTCGCAGGTCGAAGAGGCGCGAATGCCCAGCTTGTCTTCTTTCTTGCCAACGGTGAATCCGGGAAATGCCTTCTCCACGATGAACGCGGTGATGCCCTTATATCCCGCCGAGGGATCGACCGTGGCCAGCAAGATGAACACGCCGGCTTCTTTAGCGTTGGTGATCCAGAGCTTGCGTCCGTTCAGAACGTAGTCGCTGCCCTTGAGTTCGGCCCTGGTTTGCAAGGCAAACGCGTCGGAACCCGATCCGGCTTCGCTGAGCGCGTAGGCGCCGCAGGTATCGGCGGCCATGCGCGGCAGGTAGCGCTTCTTCTGTTCGTCGGTGGTCCAGCGCAGCAGGGCGTTGTTGACCAGCGTGTTTTGCACATCGACGATCACGCCCGCCGAGGCGTCAACCCGCGAGAGTTCTTCGACAGCCAGAATTGCCTCGAAGAACTTGCCATCACCGCCACCGTACTGCTCGGGGATTTCGATGCCCATCAGCCCGAGCTGGAAGAACTGGTCAATCAAGTCCTTTTCGAAGACGCCCTTCTCATCCATCTCTTTGACGTGGGGACGGATCTTCTCTTCGGCGAACTGCCGGATGTTGTCGCGAAAAAGAAGTTCGTCTTCGTTAAGGGTGGTCAGTGGCGTAGTGGTTGGCGATTGCGTCATGATGTCAGGCATAGAAGTACCTCAAATGCAGAATGGCAACCGAAGATTTTAGCATTAGAGGGCTGCATGCATGGACTTTGTCCAGCTGTAGAACGAACTGCTATCTCGCCGGAAGAGGCTTCCGCTTCGTGGAGGTTGCAGGTTACGCTGATACGCAGCTAAATTAGGTGCGAGAGCTGGAGGTGTACATGAAAAAGTTCGTCCCGGTGGAATCTGCCTCTGCATTCATCGACGAGATGATCAAGGAACTTGGGGACTGGCGTGGGAAGACGCTTGCGAAAGTGCGCGCGATCATACATCAGGCAGACCCTGAGATCGTCGAAGAACGGAAGTGGGTCAGGCGGACATCGCCGGGGACTCCCGTCTTTTCCCACGGCGGCATCGTCTGCACGGGAGAGGCATACAAGAACGTCATCAAGATGACGTTTGCCAAGGGAGCCGCCTTGCAGGACCCTTCCGGTCTATTCAACTCCAGCCTCGAGGGGAATGTCAGGCGCGCCATCGACATCCACGAAGGCGACAAGGTCGATGAGGCGGCCTTGAAGAATCTCATCCGCGCTGCAGTGGCGCTCAATCTCAAGGACAAGAGCAAGCCGAAGCCTAAGCCGAAGCCTCGGCGAGCCACCAGCAAGCGCGACTAGGGTTGGCGCGCGCTAGGGCAGTCTACGGTATCGCGAACAGGTGATAAAGTGCACGTGATCCCCACCGTAATATCGATGCAGGCCGAGTGGCATGAACGAATCGTATCAGCGGCATCGCGTCTCGCCCGTGCAAAAAGCGAAAGGACGGGGCACCCTCAGTTTCGTTACGGGAAAGGAGGACAAGCGCCGATGGCTGGCCACCCGTCCCGTCACATGAATCAGCCTGGATTACCGGTGAGATCATGCGCGCCGCAGGAGGCCTCGTTGTCGCCACCTGAGTGCATGTGCTCATCTCATAATAACAACGCTGCAAATACGCAAAGGAGAATACGATGCAGGTTCAGAGTGACTACTTCAATGCTTATCACAACCTAAAGCTGACACGAGATGACAAAGGCGTGCTGGTTGCTGAAGTCCACACCAACGGCGGGCCGTGCATTATGACCGCGCAATCTCACACGGAATTTGTCGATGGGTTCTACCGGATTTCGCAAGATCGCGCGAACAAGATCGTAATCCTCACGGGCGCTGGTGGGGAGTTCATTACTGATGTCGACTGGTCCTCCTTCGGCAACGCCGCCGATCCCGGCGTCTGGAGCCAGGTTCACGATGAAGGTGTTCAGGCTTTGGAAAACATAGCCAACATACGCGTCCCACTCATCGCGGCAATCGAGGGACGTGCCCACGTGCATTCAGACTACGCGCTACTTGCCAATGTAATTGTGGCGGCAGATGGCGCGACTTTCGAGGATGTGGCCCACTTTTCCCAGGGCGTAGCGCCCGGCGACGGAATTTTCACCACCTGGAGTTATCGCGCCGGAGCCGGACGAGCTGAGGCGTTCCTGCTGAATCCACAGCCGTTAACGGCGCGTACCGCATATGAATGGGGTGTGGTCGCCGAAGTTGTGCCGAATGGCAAGGCGCTCAGCCGGGCACAGGATTTGGCCAAGTTGTACTTGAAGGCTCCCGAGGTGACCCGCCGCAATACGCGCGTACATTTCATTCAACCGTTGAAAGAGCGCATCGTCCGAGAGGTCGGCTATGGACTGTCGCTCGAGGGAGCATCAGCGGCTGACCTGGTGAAATCGATGAGAGCCCAGAATGAACCGGGCACTCAGAAAGGAAAAGTCGCATAAAGCGCACCGAAAGGCGGGTGGGCCGCCTCTAACGGCGGGTGGCCTAGGTTTCGCCGGGCACCAACAGACTTGGGCGGTTTCCAACGAGGGAACCACGCTGGAAATGAGCCCTGCGGGCAGAATTCTGTCCACTCTAGGTGACTTGGCACCAAGATCCTGGTGGACCGGTGCATCGCACCTGTTTGCAGAAGGCGCGAGCGGCCCCGTAGTTGCAATTCAAGGTTTTGCATTAAGACTTCTCCCTGATCTCAATACCTGGGCTGGAGCTGAATATCCTATCTTGAGTCAAAATGGCAATCCGATCACCTACCTTGGAGCGGGGTGGTGACAGCGTTCAAAAAAGGATGGTTGCACAGGGGCCGCATCTACAGCGATGAGGGATTTTCGGTCGGCATTTTGGACAAAACAAGCCTGCTGTACCGAGAAGGTGGTAAGAAGATGACGGTCGGCGGTGAGCTACTGATGAGGGGCTTTGTTGTGTACAGGGCGAGTATCGGCCCGTGGAACGACGGCGAGCCTATTGACGATACCAAGAAACACCAGATTATCAGTAACATAACGCGTGCACTGGAGTCCCAGGGAATATTTGTGGATTTAGACTAGCCAAGCGGTTCTTCCACCAACCTACCCGCTGAAACAGGACGGCTTTGATGGGTGTAAAACACTGGTTCGCAAAGGATGAGGTTGTAGGATCTAAGGTGCTAGTCTGCAGCCTCGGCCACCAGTTTGAGGAATTGGTGGGCCGCGACGGTGCCATCTACAGGCATTTCTATCATTCCACCACCAATTTCCTCTTTTCTAGCGTTCAGGAGTTGACTGAAGCTCTCGGTAGGCAATACGACATTGTTCACCTGTTCTGCGATGTTCCGGCCACTGGGATCATCGCAGACAACGCGGGCAATACGATAGCGGGCACGGAGCTGATCCAGAGATGCTGCGACGCAAACGTCAAGCTTCTGTGGATTGCAAGCGACAACCAGCCGGAAGGCTACATTAAGAACTTTGGAGCACGGGGGAAGCGCATAAACCTCGTGATGACAATTGTCCGCAACGATCCCAAGTTCTCAGATTTCATTGAGAAACTGCTTTTCAGAATGTTCTACGGCGACACAATGCCGGTTGCATGGGCAGACCTAATGCCGCAAGTCCCCGGTGCGGTTAATACAGAGTCTCCCGGTTGCATCTTCTTTGCAGGTCGAAGCGGCGCGAAGCTGCGATAGTCCCTGACAACCCGTCCAAAAACTGGCCTTTGAGGCCCTTTGACCTTGCCCCTGCTTTGTTGACGTATTCTTATGACAAACTCGTTCGGATCCATCTCCTGTGAGAGCGGCGAGGGGGCCGTTCCCCCCTGCTGAGCACACGACTTGCCCCCGACTTGCTCCCAGCTTGCAGTAAACTTGCAATGACTTTGAGAGGGCATCGCCGGTAAGCTATAGAAAAGAATGGTAGGCGCGGCAGGAATTGAACCTGCAACCCCCGGATTAGAAATTATGTCGTGCTCGGTGCAAAGGGTTGCAAGTCGAAGTAAATAGACGCAGCCGGTTTCGTTTCGATTCGTTTGGAAGCAACAAAATTTGACTCGCTAAGCGCCTTGGTTCCCCAGTTGGTTCCCCGGAGAACCTTGAGGAATGGGTCCCGCTGCGGCGAGAAATGCTTGAACAGATCGAGACGATGGTTTTCCCTCGACCGGCGAATCCAAGTGCGATTCCACCCTTCCACGCGCACGTTCCCACTACGCGGAATCAGAACTCGAATCTGGTCGAAAGTTGGCAAGCTGGGCTCGCCGGCAGGGTCTAATTACCCGTCATTCACTATTCCTCCACCATGCCAAAATCGGCCTGCATCTCTGCACCGCACTCTTTCAGTATCTCGATGTGCTTATACAGCATCCTCGGCGTTCCTCGGGGCACCCAAGAGCTTGCCGCCTCGAAAGGACGGCTGAGCTTCGGGTCTTCCTGAATCCTGTCTTCCATGATGTCGCTGAAAGCAATCTTCTGCATCGCGGCAACCGCGCGTTCCAGCGACGCCACATTCATGCTGACTAGCGGAGTGATCCTGAGCTTCTTGTATTTGAGGCGATTCAGCTTTTCCTGAAAGCGGGCGTTGAGATAGGCATTCGTCATCCAGCTTGAGCCGATGTCGTCTTTCGTGATGATGACAGGGATAATTTTTTTCGCGCCACGCAGCCATTCGGGCAGGTTCTCTTTCGGCATGGTTCCGATACGGTCTATGGCGGTGAGCAACTGTGACACGCCGACCGGCCGGTCGGTGCCCTCGACAAACCTTTTGTCCATGTATTCCCTTACGAGCTTATAATCGCCGGAGTATCTAACACTCGCCGCGCATGTTGCCGCCTTCGCTTCAATCAGCACGGCCGTCGGCCCGCACATGATGAGAACGTCGCAGATTGCCTTATTGTCCTTATCGTTAAGATAGCGCGGGCAGGGATAATGGGCGGTTTTGCTTTTGTTGGCGTAACTCTCGAATATCCAGTTCACATATTCCTCGAACACATCGCCCCAAAAAGCGAAGTAAGTCAGTCTGCGCTTGGTCGGCATCGACATTGCCACACGCCACAATGCGCCGCTCTCCAGTTTTGCTACGGCGTACTCATAGTCGATGTCATAGACCTTGTCGTCCACACGCAGATAAGGATGGTCTTTCAAGAATTCGAAATCTGCATATCCAAGTACGACCTTCTTGTCAGGCAGGTCACTCAATCGGCAGCAGACCGTGTCGAACATGGCGCCAATCTGTTCGTCAGTGAGGATTGTCTTTTTGAACCACGAGATCGGCATGCCTGCTTCCGGCACGTCGCCGATTTTGATTTGGGTGCGCTCATTCATCGCGTGAACGGTGAAGGCGTACACAAATTGGCTGTAGAGTTTCAGCGGGAAGCCAAAAACCTTCTCAAACTCCACCGCAACATCGACGACTCTCAGATGCGAAGGCAGCCGCGGAATTATGACGGTCAGGTAGATGTAAAAGCGCAGGAATAGTAGGAATGGATCTGTGATCGAGTCGATTTCAAAGGTCGGGAGAAAATCTGCGACCAGGTTCGCCATTACATCCAGCTTATCCGACAGATTGGCGACATGCTTCTTATAAAGCAACTCGCCGGCACCGAGCAGCAGTGCGCCCAATGCCCAGTCAGGAACCTGAGACCCGTTTTCCGCCGGCGCCGGGTCAAGCCGCATCGCCTCAGAGGCAAGGAACCGAAGCTGTCCTTGGAAGAATATCGGCCTTCCCTTCTTAACCTCTTTCATGGCCTTGTCGACGAGGTCTGGTCGCATGAGACGCGGCACCCAATATTCGTTGATTTCCTGTGAAGCCACCGTGTTGGCCTCGGGACCGAACTTGAAGATCGTGCTGAACCGCGCGCAGGCGATGAGAATGGCGCTACGAGGGTAGTCGCGCAGCGCCGCACGAAATTCTTCTAGAGTGAGACGTGGGCTTCCATTCAGTTCAGACCAAGGCAGCCATATTTTCATCTCGGGTGGCGGTGCCAAAGCGACCTCCCTATCGGTTAGCTTTGGATTTAATGATAGGCCAGGTTTCTAGAAAGCACCAAGCCGGCCTTGGGCTTGCTGAGACGTTCACGACTGAGAAACAGCATGCGGAACACGCTTGGGCTCTCAGGCGGAGAAAAAGATGCAAAAAGTCTCGGATCCAGACAAAGTGCTGCAAAATTCAGCCAAACTTATTTCCGCCTTGACTGTGCCAACCTCCTGCCATACCTTTCTCTTACTTTCACGTGAAAGCATGGACAACTCACAAAACCACGAAGGGAAATTATGTTGACCACCCAAATGTTGGCTTCCGGCAAACGCACTGTTGCCACCAATCTAGGGGCGACACCTTTAGCCGCCAACGAAGTGCTCGTATATAAGCTTTTTGCCAGCGGTGCCAACCCCATCTGGGCATTTGGCTGCGCTGACAGATTGCTCGTCAGCGTATCAAATCACCCATTACCCACTTACACGTGGTACTTGTCGCAGCAGACGTTCCCCGCGACTGAGTAGCAGGGGCCGAGCCGAAATCGGAGCTGCAGTTCGATCGCATGCAGCCCCAATGAAGCGAGTCAACGCCACGATGCTTACTTTATGCTTAAGTATTTCAAATATCTGTTTTTTGGCAGCAGGAGATACGCAAGGGTCGTCGCCGCTATTTACGGCGCGCTGATTGGCTTGCCGTCGCTGACTGGCGCGATTGTGATACTGGCGGAGTCTCACTGGACGTTGCCGCCTCCACCTCAGGTCTTAATTTTGATCGGCTTGACAATAGTTGGATACAAGATTGGAAGAAGGTGCTCGCAATCGTTAGCCATTGCTGTTGCCTCAATTTTCGCCGTTGCAATAGTTGCCGTGTACCTTAAATCCCCGCAAGACGTGGGCGTCATACAAACCGCATGGTTCGCTTTGGCCCTGTCTGCTTACGGAGCTGCGGCCACCATCGTCTACGTTCAGCTCTCGGGCTTAAATAGTGAGATCTTGCAGAGGATGAAAACGATGGTTTCAGTAGCCGCAGGAACTTGTTGTTGCTTGCTGCTTGGGCTGGGCGCGTTTTCTATCTATCGTTCCGGACACCCGCGAGAGACTCTCTATGCCTTGGGAATCATGGCCCTGTTCGTGTTCGCTTTTTTTGATCCATTATTAGACTATGCAAGCGAACACTTCCATTTGAAGAGACAGAATCTAGTCTCCAAGAATGGATGGTTTAGGTTCGTTGGCCTATTCATATTCAGCGCTCTTGCGGCTGTACTCCACAAAGGTCTGGAGCAGGGACTCGAAAATGCAGAACGCACGAAGGGCTTCGTCCTGATTTTGCTATTGGCAATGCTTGTCCTGCCTGGGCAAATTACCGGCGCATGGGTAAATGGAGCAAGATCGAGACGATCACACTGGTTTGGAGTTTCGCGGGGTGCCTTGGTGGGGTTACTTTCCGTACTGTTCATTTGGACTATCGTGGGAAATGTACAAGTTGAGGGGAATGCAGTACGGCCTAATTTTTCTGCCTACTTGGCACACATTTGTGAAGCCGCCGAAGCAGAAGGCGCAAGAGCCGTATATCTTCATGCCGGAGACGTTAGCTCTCCCCCTTCGACAGAATGGGAGGATTTAGCAGGCGCGACTGCAGTAACTTGGGCTTTCTACGGACTGCTGGGTGGCATGGCTGTGGTAAGACGCAAAGGACCTCGAACTATGCTCTTGTGGCTTATTGCCTGCGGGATAGCCGTGGAACTGACTATGTGGTCTCTTGGGCAGGGAAGCCAGGATCTGATTAGATTCGGCGTAGCGCAACTCTGCCTGGAAGTAGGTTGGGTGCTGGGAATTCTTTTGTATCCACCAGCAGCTCATGTGCTTTTTGGCCAATCGCAAAGCAGCACTGGGCCACCGCCAGGCCAACTTCGTCCCAGTACAACCTCTTTGCGAGTCAAAGACCAGCATTTACAAGAACTCGGGAGTGCGCGATCGTCAACGGGGGCGTCGTCATGACCCCGAGGTCCTGACCCCAGATTGGGCGCGGAGGGTCGCCAGGTGCGGCGTCGCGCGCCTGACTCTCTCGCGCAGATTCGGTTGTAAAAAAGATTCTTGGCTGTTTCTCACAAGCTTCATTGCAAGTTCGGACCTACTCGACAGACACTCGCCCACCTGCTTATTCAACTGGTTCCCGCAAGTCCGCCGTGTCAAAACAGTGACCCCTCGGCGATCTCGTACGCGCGCACCGCGGGCGCATCGAGCACAGGGTCGAAGTCGGAGGCATTCAGCATCAGCAGCCGAAAGCAGTCGAACTCACGTTTCGCACTATTAGTGCCGTTCTCGGCAATGAGCGGGCGATATCGCCGGACGAGTGCGACAACGATCTTGCTGACGGCAACCTCCATCTCCGATTCGCTGAGTTCGTTCATGCGCGGCGTCTCCGACAATCTCAATCCGTAGAACTTGTTCAGGGTTCCCAGCGCAATGTCCGGGCAGAGCGGCACGCCGGTCTCGTCGCGGGCGGCACGCCGAAGAGCCAGTTTGCCAGCGAATGGATTCGCGATGATTTCTCTGAGTGCGTTCGCTTGGCCGGCGCGAGTCGCCGCCTCAACTGCAGCGAGAACCGGGGCGTTAACCGTCTCAAACGAGATCAACGATCCCTTCCACCCGAGCTTTTTAGCGCCTTCTTGCGTGGCGTAGTCGACGACTGCCTTGAGGTGGTAGGAGCTGCATTGGCGAGTGGCCTCGAAGGCGTTTACGTTCGCGGTGTGGAAGCAACAGAGCTGGGCGGACGCGCCTGGGAGCTGCTTGCGCAGACCGACAACTCCAGCGGCGGTTGCGCCATTGCTAGCGTTGTTACGTGCCTCGGTGAGCTCCTGCGAGGAAGCCCGGCCTTGGGCGAACGCTTCCGCGACCTCGACCGCTCGCGCTGCGATTGGATCAACCTTGAACGCATTTAGGCAGGCCCGCGCGCACCAGACGGCGAAGAGCCGAACGCGGGAGTCGAATTCGTTCTCCACAATCCCCAGTCGCAACGTGCCTTCCAGGAACCAGAGCATCCAGTCGGCGCGGTCGCAGGAGTTCCACGCGGATTCGAGGCTGGTTTGGGCTTGGAGGTAGCGAAACACGTCATCGGTTTTGACCGTGGTATCGATCATGGGATGAGTCGCGACGATCCGCTACTTACAAGGAAACGCTTCTGTTAGCGCCTCGACAACCAAAACATGCGCGTCTCTATGCAGTTCTTCCGGGTGCGAGTTTAGATACTTCGTCACAACTCTTACCGCTTGTGCCGCTGTCATGGTTCCATCGGGATAACACGGCAATTTTGCGTACTTTGGGTTTGCGATCCGCACCTCATCAGTCATGGTCACAATCCCCGTAATAAAACCCAAGCAGTACGAGGCATCGGCATCCAGTCCGCGTCTGCTGTCATTAGCAATCCTGATGGCCTCCTCACATTGTGGCAGCAGCCTGTTGCCATCCAGTGTGACAGCCCGAACACCAGCAAATGAGATTCCCGCTAAGAGAAACGCCGACAATATTCCGTAACGAATCAGAGTCATAATGAATCCTCGTTCGAGCCCATGGTGCTGGGCGAATCTTCAGCATCGAGAAAATAGAGGGGAGGAAACAAGCCAGTCTAGATTCTCCGATTCTTGCTCCCCGAAAGCAACAGAAAACTTCTCCAGTAGTGGACACACGGAATCGAGAGGAACGCGCATGATGCAGCCTCATGCCAACAGACATCCGGGCGCGGTTCGGGTTGCGATTGCGGAAGCTACGGAAGAAGAAGGGTTGGACGCAGGTCGAGTTGGCTGATTATCTCGGTCTGCGGAGGACGTACGTCTCCGATCTGGAGCGCGGGAAGCGGAACGTCAGCCTGCTAACGATGGAGATTATTGCGCGGGGGTTCAAGCTCTCGGTGTCGCAGTTGCTCAGAGGATTGTAGGCGCTGCCGTCGTCTCATTGCGTCCAAGCCTTGAGTCAACGACTCGACCATAACTCCTTCCGGTCGACGAACGGGGATAGAATTGCTGGGTGCTGAACTCCCGAAGAGACCCCGGCCCATGTGGATAACAGATTTTGTGGAGTGCTTGGAAACATCGACTCTCGCTCATCCACGGATCGACGAAGCGCTCGCGATCAAACAACAACACTTGCCGAAACGTATTTACAAGTATCGATGCGACTGCACTAATTCTCGCAACAATTCATCGCTGGTTGGAATTTCCATGACGAGACTGCTTGCTTCGCGATCTTATCGAGTTCTGGATGCAGCTTCCTAACGATGCTAATACTGCTGGCGCAACCGTCTAATCCGATGGTCACCTGAACCACAACCGTGCCTTGGATGCCACTCCCTTTGAGGGAATCGGGGTATCGCGGCTCCGTACCTTTGTCCACTGAACAATGTTCCGCAGTTGGCCCTGGAACATTCTGACCAGCCTGTGCTGGCAGAATTAAAACAGCGATAGCGGGTAAAAGTCGTTTCACGCAGTTAATAGATCGCGCAACGCCCAGATTGTCCCAGTGATTCCAGTGCCGGGCGTTATCCGGATCGCCGGGTCCACCCTGAAGAACTTATACCACGCAACCAAATAGCGGCGAAGTCGGCAACCGTCAGAAACTGCCGAAACCAGGCATTTACACGTTTTGACCCTGTCGATGAGCGAAATGGAGAGATTTATCAACAAGTGACTCAAATCCTTTTTCTAGGCCAACCCGTGAGGGTTAACATTAGGGCGTGCAAATTCAGGGGCTTGCCGAAGAATACCGAAAAAAGACTGACCGAGAACTTCTGCTACTGGAGCGCGACCGAGAGCAACTGACCCCGGCGGCTGCCTCCGCCCTGACGGATGAACTGGCACGGCGAAAAATCGGCGCGGAGCGACTCAAAGCGTTTAGAAACGAACAAGAACGGCAAGAACGAAAAGAGGCATTTCGCTCGAAGCGTGGACGCGCACGTGCCGCAGACAGATGGTGGTTCAACATTCAGCTGATCGCGAGCTCCGCATTTGGATTGCTTGTCTACCACTTTCTGCCATTCAGGTTGCCAGATGAGTGGGAAGACGCTGCGCTTGTGACATTTCTGTGTACGGTTGTGATCGTGTTTACATTTCGGGAGCTCTGGAGAGGCCTTGGCTTCTGGGTATCTCTGGCAATTTCGGCTGTCGCACAACTCTGGGTGATTAAGGCCGTGAATCCAACTGCACATTGGCATTACAAGAATGCTTCGTTTGTCACCGGGTTTGCAGTTGGCTTCTTGGTATGGGGGGCAGCGTTCCTGCTGCTTCGTCGTCTCTTTAAGGATTCGGATAAGGACTCCGACCATTGCCTTCAGTAGTTCCTAACTTCCGAAACCAGGCGTTTACACGTTTTGACCTAGCCGATGAGCGTAAGGGAGATCTTACAACAGTTGCAATGTCATCTCGGGACAGGCGGGAGTCAACCAGCGATGCCTAGTGGTGTTTCAGGCCGAAAGCGTACACTCCTCCATAGCCGCCGTAAAGCACACCATTCACCACGGCAGGAGAAGGACCCATGGGGCCCCCGATGTTATAGCTCCATAGTTTGGCTCCGGTGCTAGCGTCAAGGGCGTAGAACCTCCCGGCGTCTGAGCCCGCAAAAACGATCCCATTCGCCAAAGCCGGTGACGTAAATATCGGGCCGCCCGGTTTGTAATTCCACAGCTTCACGCCCGTCTTGGCGTCGAGGGCGTAAAGGGTCTCGTCAGGATAAACTGTCCCGACGTAGACAGTTCCAAAGGCCACAGCCGGGGAGGATTCTACCTGGCCCGCTGTTGGGTAGATCCACAGCTCCGTGCCGGTGAACGCGTCCAGGGCGTAGATCGCCCCTCCCCGCGTACTAACGTAAACCACGCCGTTCACCACCGGCGTGCCCAAAACTGGCGAAAACGGGGCGTAACTCCATACCCTCTCCCCCGTCTTCGCATTTAGCCCATACACAGTGGCCTCGCCGTCAGCGCCAACGTATACCATCCCGTTCGCCACACTAGGTGAGGAGGCGCTGAAACCTCCATCATTGGTCTTAAACTTCCACAAGCTGCGACCAGTGCGAGCGTCGAGCGCGTACACATTTCCGTTCCCCGCACCAAAGTAGACCACGCCATCCTGTACAGCTGGCGAGCTTTCAACGTAGCCGTTATTTGAATAGGTCCACAACGGTGAACCGTCCTTGGCGTTCAGCGCGTACAGTGTGCCATTGCTCGATCCGATATAGACGACCCCGTTTGCAGCTGCGGGCGAAGAGAAGACCAAGCCCCCGGTTGTGAAGGTCCACTTGACGAGACCAGTATGCGCGTCAACGGCATACACGTTGGTGTCATCGACCGATCCAAAGTAAACGACACCATCGAAAACAGCAGGTGACGAGGACTGGTTGTCACCGATGATGGTCTTCCACTTCAAACGGAGTTTCCGCACATTGTTGACGGTCAGAAACTTTTCATACGGGTTGTACCGTGTCATCTCTCCCCGATAAAACTGGTTCCAACCGGTGAGGATATGCTGCGGGCGCCGGCTAGTTGGTTCTGGTTCTTGAGCCTGACCGAAGGCGAACAATGCCAGAACAACAGCTGCAGCAGAAAGAAGAGTTGCTTTGGTTCTCATGGTGCCTCCAAGCCGATCGAAGTGACACGCGTGAGCGCAACGGGGGGACTGCGGAACAAATGTACGCTTTACCCTGGCTGGGGTCAATCAGGGCCTCCATGTGCCTCCACGCTCAACAACGCTGCCTGTAACTGTTGTTACCAGGCGTTTACACGTTTTGACCCAGTCGATGGGCGTAATGGCGATGTTACGACAATTTACACAGGGTCTTGAAGCGTAGAATCGCACTCAGACGGAAGATCGGCAAAAGCTGCTCTTGCTTCAACTCGTGTCATGGCGATCAATGGTTACCGCCAAGTAAGTTCCCAAGCCACTCCTGCATCCCACTCCCCGCCCCCGCTCGTCGTCCCAAAAAGCGCGCCCCCGTTGAAAGTCGGGGTTCCAAGCGGCCCGCTTCCGTCAAGAGTGCCCGCGAAACTGTGCAATACGGACTCTTGCCACACGCCTTTATGATTTCGAAGCACAAAGATTACTCCGTAACCGCTGCTGCCTCCGTTTGCTACTCCGTACAAATTACCTGCCGAATCCGAGACCATTCCATTGTATGGAGAGCTGCCATTGGTACCGTTGAAGCTCCAAAGCACGATAAACCGATGGCCATTTTGAGTCAACGAGAAAGCCGTCCCCTGATCTGAATCCCCGCCGTAATTCGTCGTTCCATAGAGCGTCCCGTGGCGCAGAAGCAGAAAACCCACCATAGGGCTTCCTCCCTCCGTCCCATTGAAACTATGCAAAATGGTTTCCGTCCACCCCCCACTCGTTTTCCTCAGCTGATAGACGGTGCCCTGCTTTTTTGCATCGCCGGAACGGGTCGTTCCGTAGAAAATGCCAGCGCCGCCAAGTGTAAGACCGCTCATGGGGTATCTGCCGTCGTTATTGCCCGCAAAAGCATAAACGGTGGATTTCGTCCATCCGTTACCTGACGGCGAAAGCTCAAACACGGTCCCATATCCTGATTGTCCGCCGTTGTAAGTCGTACCGAGAAGATTTCCTGACTTGTCGAATATCAGGCCGGGGTTCGGGTGAGCGCCGTCAGCGTTACCACTGAACGTATAGAGCACCAAGAAATTCCAACCGTCATTTACTCGTTGCAGCTCGAATATCGTGCCACATCCACTTCCCTGACATATGCCCGTCATGTTACCGCCGGTGCCAGCTGTGCCATACAGATTCCCAGCCTTGTCGAACACAAGCGTACCCGCCGGATATGCCCCACTCACATTGTCGAATTCGTAAAGGATGTTTGCGATCCATCCCGACGGGGAGGGGGTTAATTCGTAGACCGTGCCATAACCAGCCCCGCCGCCGGACGCAGTTCCATACGCATTCCCGGAGGAGTCGAAGACTAAGCCACTGTATGGATATTCTGAGTAAGCTCCCCCGGCGAAGTTGTGAATCGTGGTCTCCGTGACTGCCCAAGCCTGCAGTCCCATTAGCGTCACTGCCAGTAAGGCAAGCATCCGGCATTTCATAGTGGCCTCCGAGCGGTCGGTACAATGCGACGGGATTCGATGCTCATTGCCCAATAATGGTTGGCTTTTCAGGGAGGCTGTCGTTAACAGGCAATTGCACAAGCTTGCGCCTTTGTTTCGCCTTTTTGAAGGTCGATGAGTGAGTTCCCAACACTTTCGGCCCGGCCTTCCTTAGCTCCCGCATGCTCGTCTGACAAGCTCTTCGTCCCAGCGTACTGCGAAGCCAGCCAGCTCAAGAGCGGCAATAATCTCCGGCGTACGGCTAACGTCAAGCGACAGGTAAGGGCCGTTCAGTACCGAAGACTCCATCTTGCCGAACCCGCGGCAGACGTGGGCGGGCAACCAAGTCAGCATTTCTTGTTCGGGCCAACTCGGCCAGTCTCCGTCGCAGAATCCAGGCAACCGTTCCACGTCGAACGTATCGGACGGCTGCGGATCGTCGTCACAATCGCGCATAGAGTTGAGGACGTAGGTCAGGTCGGCCGGCGGCATCAGCCGGAAGAAGTCAGCCCAAGTCGAGGAGCTCGCGATCGCGCGACGAATCGCAGCCAAACGTAGCGCATCGGCCTCCGGGATGAAGATCAGCGTCGCTTCACCCGCTTTCTTAATCTCGCCGAACACGAGAGCTTGTTTTGAAGGCAAGTGCGGTCTCTCTGCCTGCTCGTCCTCGATATTGTGCAGGCTGGAGTCGTCGTCGTCCAGCTCCGATCCTTCGGCGAGCGCTATCTGTGTCAGATTCTCTTCCCTGATCTCATCGATCGTCGTGGGAGTAATCCCATCAAACGTAACCGCGGGCTCGCGGTCGGAGAGACCAATGCTCGTCGCGCGGATCATTGCGTCGCCGTACGAATCGCCGACGATCTGGCTCAGCAACTTGCTGCCGCAGCACTTAAAGACGTGCCAGCGCGAACTGGTCGTCTCGCGAAGAACATGCACGGTAAACGGGCTGTCGTGAATCCAGCGATAACTGAGCTGTACGGAGCCTTCGTCGAAACGAGCCGAATCGAAGACCGGGTGGTACGTCGCGACAAACGTACGTTTCGCATCGGAAGTCAAACCGCGCCGGACAGAAACGTACGGAATGCAACTCGGGAAGCATAAGAGAGTCGCCGGAATATTGCGGTTGATCCGGCACGCACCAATCTGCCTCGGGACTGTCGCGAACGAACCGGCGGGGAGAATCGTGAGCGCGTTCATGGCTTTCATTCGAGCACCAGCCCCGCGTCTTTGATGCCCATCGCCAATCCCCAAGCAAAACGGTGCTCAACGACCAGTGCGTTCCCGAACCACTGCGCGTCCGGCTGGAGATGTGCGTCGATCCACGATTTGGCGCCTGCGGTCAGCGGACAAAACAGGAATAGAGTACCCTCGTTGCGAACGAGTAGATCAGGTTTGACTGACATGTGATTTTCCTTTTGCAGGCTCGCCTGCCGCATCAGTCTTGGAGACCTTACCACCGCGACCGTTTTTCGGTTCGGTTGGCGCGATCTACGCTTGGTAGATCAGCTCTTGATGCTTAGGAAGTTATTATACGGATTTTGCCCTCAGAGGCAAGGGATCGGGAATTTTGGTAGTGTCTTAATTTGAAATTCTCAACTTTGCAGACTGGCATGAATCGTGCTCCGTACCCATTCTGAAAGCGTCTGATCGCTGGCCTTCGCCGCTGCCTCGATTGCCCGCTCATCCTGTGCCGTAAAGCGTACCTGGATGACGCGGCCCATCGCTTCGCCCTTGGGCAACTTTGGCCGTCCCGCTCGCTTGCGCTTATTCTGCTGGCTCAAGGTTTCTAAACTCCCGCACAATGGCCGCTCGTACCGCGTCCTGTGCTGATTTGATGGGATGCAGATGCAAAACCGTAACGTGCTGGCGCGGCTGGTTAGGATCGTCGGATTCGTTCGCCCATGCGTAAACCCTATGCGCCGTGGGATGCCCCACTAGATCAAAGACTTCGACAATCCCCTCCCAAACCGTCTGCCCCTTGAATACTTCCTTCACTGGCACGCTTTCTATGTGCGTAGCCTCAGCGCCGTGTAATTGCCGGATGACCGTTCGCAGTTCTTCGATATAGCTCACGCCGCTGCCTCTACCAGATCGCCCACACTCCAAAAGTCGCGCTCAATCCCCGCTGCCATTGCGGGAGTCATGCGCAACGACCCGTGACGCTTCACCAGATTGTAGTAAGCGAAGTGAAGGCCAACCGCTGCCTCAAAGTTCTCGAACTTCTTGCTGAATGCCAGCGTCAGACGGGACAGCCGCTTCATGTGCAGCCGCGTGGTAGCGTTCAGGCGTTCGATGTAGCTAGTGGAAACTTCGTCCATGTCCGGCGAACCTGTGACGCTGCGCTTTTCGACAGACACAAACCGTGCAGCACTGTATTTGCGTTCGGCGTTCTGCGCGTCATCGTGCTCGTAGGTTTTGACGATCTGCCCGTAATCTACGTCAATGCCATAGACCTGCTCAATCGACTCACTATAGGCACGTAGAGCATCGGTAGAGATTTGCACCCGCATTCTCATCCGGCTGGCAACGTCCTCAACAAACGCTTTGGCGGTCGCTAGATCGCGCTTTCCGCACTTGAACGATGGCACTAGCTTAGTATCCGCGTCAATCGCACAGAACGTCCACACATCGCCGTATTGCGGATCGTCGCCCGGTTGTAGATGCCGTTCCTTCTTGCCGATGAATCCCCAGACCTCATCGAACTGTAAATAACGGCATGGAAGGTCGCGCATCTTGACATCCAGCAGAGCCGTGCATCCACGCCCAACGCGCACGCCTAGATTCATAATCGTGTTGCGGTTTATACCCGTCACGCGCTCTATACTGCGGATGCTAGACCCTTCAGCCAATGCGCTAACAACCGCGATTTGTTTGTCTCTGCTAAGTACGTTTGCCATGTCTATTACTGTACTACAATAATATAATTTGTCAAGGTATTTTTGTAGTACAATTGTGCCGTTATGAGATGGCTGGTGATTGTTGCAATCGTCTTCGCCGTACAACCAACGAAGCCGGAAAATAGCCAGAGGGCTTCCCAAAGCAAAACTACTCATAGTACACAGCAATCCGATAGCACCAACAATAACCGCAACGATTCCCATGTCCCGTCTGTATCCGTGACAGTCAACAATGCGCCTGCCTCCCCAAATCCAAACTCCAACGCAGATGAGTCCAACGAGAATATGCGAACACAACGCAGGCTCGCGTTCTACACAGGACTGCTGGTATTTGTCGGGTTTGTTACGGCTGGCGTACTTATATGGCAGTCGGTTGAAACGCACCGTTCGGCGAACGCTGCCAAAAAAGCTGCTGACGCTGCCCTGCTCAACGCTCAGGCTGTCATCAATGTCGAGCGACCGTGGATACTTGCTGAGGTTCACTGGGAAGAAGGAGTGCCATCCCCAGAGCCAACCCTGTCCGGTTGGGTCTTCCAAGCGGTCAACAAAGGCCAGACTCCGGCTGAAATTGTGTCGCTTTACTTTGAGAAGGAATTCGTTAGCAAGCCGGATGATCTCCCAATCCCTCCTAAATATAAATCGCCGATAATCGTCACGGGTGACAGCTTGATGGTCAGAGATGAAAAATGGCCCCTGAGCCGCGCCCCAATTCATGTCGAATCGTGGATGGAAAATACGGGCAAACGAGAGCTTGTAATGAACGCCCAAGAATTCCCTGTGTTTTATGGGGAAGTGGTCTACCGGGATACGCTTAGGGACAAGACTGACCCAAAATCCATCCATCACACGCGATGGTGTTTTGTGTACGACGCTTTTATACAGACGATGATCCCAAGCGGACCAGAGGAATACCGCACCAAGAGCTAAAAAGCAAAATAAGACACCACCGGAATTTTCGGTAGTGTCCTATTAGTGCGTTGATGGTGGAGTGGGTGGCGGGAAGCGTTTCCCCTTTTGCTCTAGATGGTTATTGAGTTCTTCGACAAGGGCAACAAATTTGGCCTGATCTGCCTCTGCCTGAATCTGGAGCACGAGCTGATTCATCCTGTCGCGCTCTTATGGAGTCACTGTGGAGGAGTCTAGCAGGAATTTGGGCCTTTGTCTTAAATAGCGTGTTGCTGTGTTAAAGCGAGTTGGCAACGATAGTGGCTTCTTGAAGAAGGACACGCATTCGATGAAGAAACTCTCGCCGTTGTTCTGGATCGTGGTTGTCTTTTAGTTTAGCTAGGACGGCTTCAAGATCAGCCTGAATATCGCTGAACTTGCGGAGTGGAGGAGCGTCGGCCATTTTCTAGATTTTTGAGGCAGCTTAAGAATACGCTGCCCCTAGCAATGCAGCAACGTTCCAAACGTGGTCAGTTAGTCCCGCTTCCATTGCGGGTGTCACGCGAAGGGAAGAATTAATACGGCAGAAGTTGTACCACGCAAAATGCAGGTTCAGCGCGGCTTTCAGGTTATCTAGCGTCTTGCTGAAAGCGTTTGTTAGGCGCGTAAATCTCCGCATTGCCATCCTGATTGTTAGGTTCTGGCGCTCAATGTGTGACGTGCAAATATGGTCAGGATCGGGCCTTCCCATGCGTACCTTGGATATAACCTCGACGATTGGACTTGGGGAGTACCTCCCGGCCGCGTCATTCTGCCCATGGTCACCGAAGAGTTTAACGAGTTGAGCGAAGTCGCAATCCAGCCCAAAGGCATCGGGAACAGCAGTCCGGTAATGATTCAGGCCATCCGTTGTGATCTGAACGGGATTGGAGATGCGACAGTACAAATCCCAGAGAAACTTGCGAGTGTTCCCCATGCTGCGCTTGCCGACGATGTACGAAGGGACGAGTTTCGTTTCAGGATCAATCGCAACAAACACCCACTGGTCGCCAAGGTCGGGCGAATCATCCTTGCGGACGTTGCGGGCCTTCTTTCCAATGAAGCACCACAGCTCATCAATTTGCAGGTAGTTCGGGCGAAGGTCGCGCATCTTGCTGTCCATCAATTTGGCGCACCGTTCGCCAGCAAGCACCAACAGGTTCAGGATCGTGTCGCGGTGAACCTGGGTCACGCGCTCAATGCTGCGGATACTCATTCCCTCAACGAGCAGCTTGAGGATCGCGGTAGCCTTCTCAGGCGCAAGGCGCCTGTCGCCTAGAACCCGCGTGTGATCTTCGGTGAAGGTTTTACGGCAGTGTTAGGACAGTACCGAATTTTCGGTAGCGGGCTGTTTTGAATTTAATCTTTTCTCTTGCGGCTGTAGAAGACACCTGCAACGATCCATGCTGTACCAATCGCAGCCAAGATTGCAACCTCCCTAAACGACATAACGACGGCCACATACGAGTTAAGGCGCACTCTGAATGCCCTCAATGAGATGCCGAGAAACAAAAGAGGAAAAGAGGATATGTAAGCAAGATCAGTAGGAAATATAGCCTCCAGCCTCTAAGCTGCCTCGCTCTTCGCATTCTGCTCCAATAGTCCCACCAATTCTTCCGACCTCCAAATGCGACCCGAAATTACGGCTTCCATCGCTGGGGGCACGCGCAAGGTCTGTGACTCTCAAATTCAGCCACTACCGAAATCCCAGTATTGTCCGAAATGTGCGTTGGGCTGCTCTGTACTTGGCGAACCGCCTTGCGCTTGCAACAGAGCTGAAGAGCTAAGAGCTAATCCGCTTTCTGTAATTCCTCCAATTGCTTCTTAATTCGCTTCGCAGGGAGAATGATCCTGATTTCAACATTTTTCTTAGAGCCCACTCGGAACCGTACTTGGGCATATTGATCTAGTTTTAACCATCTTGATGACTTCGCCATAGATAACCTCGCACGTCAATTGTCTCATCATCCATGTGCCATTGCGCGTGGCCCTGATGATCTGGACTCTCGGATCAGCTAGGACAGCTTCTTCTTCGCAAACGGAACCGCATACGCGGCGGCGGGATTGTGCGAAATCGCCGTCGCGGCTTTGCGATAGAACTCCAAGGCCTTGTCCTTGTCGCCCAGTTTTTCGTAAGTCTGGCCGATCAGACACTGGATAAACGGATCGTTCTGGTTCGCCTGCGTCAGTTCTCCCAGAGCCGCCTTGTAATCTCCCGCGTAAAACGCGACGTAGCCTTTCAGATAAGGGAAGAACGGCACTTGCTCAGGAATTGTTCCCTTGTCGACAATGGCTTTTGCCGCTGCAACGTGCTTTTGCGCTTCGGCTTGGTCGCCGCGGCGAGCAGCGATACGAGCCTGTGCGTGCTCCCACCGGAAATTCCAGAGGTCTACCCGAGCGGGCTTGATGTCGAGTTCCTTGAGTCCGGTGTCACGGCCAATCTGGTACCACTTGTAGGCCGTGTCGAAATCGCCCGTATCGATACAAACCCGAGCCGCTTCGTTCGCGGTCTCCCCCTGCTGAAAGAAGCTCTTCGCGCTGCCGAAGAAATCGAAGACCTGCTGTTCGTACTCAACGGTCTTCGCGCAATTCCCCTCGAACGCATAGGACATCGCCATCGCTCTCCTCGCCGCTACCTTTTCCTCGGGTATGACAGCAACATCGATTGCCTTCGCGAAATATTTTCGGGCGTCCTCGCCGTTGCTCATCAGGTCGAGCACGTCCCCAGCCGCGATGTTGGCGGGAACTGACTTCGGCGAGGTTTGCAGAGTCTGGCGATAAAGCGCCAACGCATCTTGTGGCTTGCCATCTCGCATCAATTGCTGGCCCTGTTTGAGGAACTCAGGTGGTTGCTGCTCAGAGGGTGCTTGTGCAAATAGCGAAGCTAGAAAACCGAGAATGACGACCAAGACAGAAGTAATCACACCGATTGTCGTTTTCATGGGGCTGATTATAGATCGGTACTCGGCAGCACGTTCGGCAATCCCACGTCAGCAGCACCCGCAACCCCTGCCGCGTATGGCCTCCCGACCCTCCCACACGATGAGCGGCGTAACCACCAACGCTGCAACTGGGTCAGCCCAAGTTATATGCCAGATCGCATGGACTCCGAGCCCCGCCAATGCAATCAGGGAGAGGTAAGCGCACAACGCTGATTGAGCGGAATCTGCTCTCAACGCTGCACTGCCTGCGGCGAAGGACAGCCTACGTTTCTCCTTGGCAATCCAAGGCATGATTGCGGCCGCTGCGATCAAAATGGCGATTCCGAGATAGGTGGGTTTCGGTTCACTGTACCCCAGCAGCGTCAGGGCCGAAGCTGCTACGACATAGAGGGCAAGCACAAAAAGCAATACTCCCGCGATTCGGGAAGCACGTCTCTCAGCGTGCTCTGGCACAGCATGCGCCCGAAACCGCCACAACACAACCGCCGCCGAGAGAAGTTCGATAGCACTATCGCCACCGAACGCGAGCAGAGCGGGACTGCGAGCGAACCAAGCTGCCGATAGCGATACCGCTGCCTCGATGCTCATCCAGACAGTCGTGATTGCCTGAATCCGTTGAATGCGTCGGATGGTGTCCGGCGCCGGAACTTGCAGTATCGAAGCCATTGGAGAGCATTATTATGGCACGCTGTGCTTGCGAGCGGCAGGAGGCGTACCATTGGGCAGCAGAATACATGCGGACGGCCCCGACTCGCACCCCGCTGATCGGTTGCCTGCCGATGTTCTCCTTCGCCAAGAACCAGACGAGGAAGAAGACGAAGAGGAAGACGAGGGCGGAGGCAAAGTGACGATGATGACGACACGACCGACGACGGCTACTCGGAGTGAACGCGTGCCCTTAGGCATTCAGCAGAGAGCAGAGCCGCTGTGACTGACGCAACCATGACAATCTCGCCGGGTGCGCGCTTTCGAACCGCAATGGTTTTGGTCGTAATTGCGAACGCACTCCAGATCGTCGTCTTCCCGATGTTCGTCGAAGGCGCGCTATCGTTGATGCGGGGCCGGTGCGAGTGAATGAAGGCTGGGGCGGAGATTTCATTCCGCGACCGCACGGGGTAGTCGGGTCTCGTGATGCGAGGGCACTGCTTCCCGCCCTTGCAAAGAACTCAAGGACGGGGCACCCTCACGATCGCCGCTGCCCGGCGAAAGCCTGGGCCACCCGCCCCGTCCCGGCTGGCTTGATCTCCTCGCCGCTGGCGTCCTCCAGCACCACCTGGCGGCACCACTCGCCCAGCGTAAAGCCTCCGGCTCGCGCCGCCTCCTCCAGCTGCGCGTATTCTTCCTCGCTCACTTTGGTGCCCAGAGTTTTGGTGCGCAGCGGCGGCTTCACCACGCGGCACCGCCAAGGCAGGAAACGACCGACAAGGGGAGGAACTTCACAGTTCTTCTATGGTGAGCTATCCGCCTAAAGGAATCAACAAGTTCACGCCCGTTAACCTGCGGTTGCTCGGCAGCAACCTCGTGGCGGGATTTTTCTCTTAGCCGCTCTCGTTTCAACAGGTTCACCGCCAGCAACCGCCAGGTTGCTGTGCAGCTCCCGTTCCGGGGTGACGTGTCACCCCTTCCACCCGATGCCGAAGGCAGCGCGCTTTTGATCCTTCCCCGATACCGCACAATAACCCGCGAAACCGGACCCCGACAGCACCCCAGAACGTCACCCCGCACCGTGGCAGGATCGCAACACCGCCCGGTTGGGATCAGGGCGTCAGGGCGCGGATCGGCGGCTAAAGGAAAAAACTCACCCAAGCGATTCCCGAACCCTCACCGGCTGACTGATCGCAGGCTACAGACCTCCCGGAACGCCAGCGGCAGGCACTCTGCTCACTGGCCGATAGAGGAACCCTCAGGTGCATTCGGCCCTTCCATGAATTTCCCGACAACAGAAAGAATCGCGAGCATCACGATCAAGTCCGCCGAGTCGATGGCGGCAATCGCGAGTGCGGGAACCCACCTGGTACCCCAGGGGACAAACAGAATCAAGGGGACATGAAGAGCCGCGAGGATGGCCATGGTGCCCCAAAACCACGCATGCCGCCTCAGCTTCCACTTCAAAGCAAGCATGAAACCAAGTACCGCAACGCTGTTCCATATTGGCAGCATTAGGTTAAGTCTTCCAAAATGATCGAACAGCCAAGGGAGCGGCATGCCGAAAACAAGCAAACACAACACGGCCCACCAAGGTAAGCGCATTTTCTTGGCTGCTTTTATGTCGCTTTTTACTTCGTTAGTTAGGGACATTGGCTGATCGCCTTTGCTGTCTTGTAAGTGTCCATGATGATCGAACCTATGGAAGCAGCTTGCCCGAGACCAGGTATGAATCCAGCAACGGTAAGGCCGGTTGAAAGCAGCCCCTCAGGAGACGTGTCACCCAGCCCTGCGAGACCGTTAACGGTGCTCGTCGATGCTCCCACTGCCCCAACGACTTTGCTTCCCAGCTGATCGGCTACTACTCCAACGTAGCCAGCCTGATGGCCAATCACTCTGGCAATCCCGCCCGCCTCAGGGATCAGTCCTATCGCATCGATCCCGGCGCTCAAAGCGCCCGCACCGAGAGCACTCGTGATGCAGGAATTCTTGTACCACGGTAGACGAGGAGCAGCACCGATGTTAAGCCCGTTGTTTGCGGCAACAGCTTTCAAGCGAGAGCCGGGTGCCCGAGATTGCTTTCGGCCCTCCGATTTGTCACTTGTACTTTCGCTCCACTGGTTTGTGAGTTGCGAGACAATCTGAGGGCGATCCGTCCTCACTGTACCAAATCTCTCTGCTTTGATCCGTGCACAATGCATACTGGCCCGTTATTCCTGGTTCTACCGGCACAGCCGTAATTGTGTATGCCGCAGCCGTTTCAACCCCCGGGGCACACCGAATATCGAAATGGTACGAAGACTTCGTGCCAGACGCTAAGACTCGGTCCACAAGAGCAACTCGGGATAAGGCCTCCGTGCCGTGTTCACCGAGGTCAGCGAGATTGCACGCAAACCCGGTATTTGGATGCTGCGCCGCATAGTTGTGTTCTGCCAGATTCAGATTCCGAATGCTTGCCACTGCCCGGCGTTGATTCAAGAAAATACGTGGCGTCCGGGGGGGGAAGATTCCTAGCCAAAACACTATCGCTATGAAAAAAGCTGTGAGTGCTATCAGAAACGTACGTTTACCGACCGTCATACGCTCATCTCCCGGAATCGGAAAAACTCAATCAATGCCACACTGGCTAGAAATCTGCTGCCCAAAAGCCTCCGCTTGCACATCAAGAGGACCAAATCCGGGAGTGCCGTTAAAGATCGACGCCACAGCGTTGTAGTCACGCGCCCCGACCCAGGCTGCCGCACCAAGGAATGGGCCAGCACTAGGAAATCCGCTTGCTCCCGCCCCAGTTTGACCTGCCGACATGAACATGCCCATCTGTATAGTGTGGAAATACTCATGGGCCAAGTTGTGGGCCGTGATTCCGTACGTACTGTCGATGGAGATGGTCCCAGTTAAGCTCGTACTTCCATCCGCGCCGCCCAAATTTGTAAGGACGAGCGTGCCGGAGTTTTGCATCTGCGTCAGGGAATTCGCCATGCCCGCAGCCTGCGGACATTTCTTTAATTGATTGAGAAGCTTGGTCAGCCGGTCAGATGCGTTGTTTGCGGCAACAGTGATAGTCATCAAGCGCCCATTGCCGTCGTAGTTGTAGATCGTCACGTTGTCGCGTTCATCTCTGGACGACGTTGTAGGCGGTCATATCCCCACGCGGCCAGCACGCAGACACCGCCGACTATTAAGGCGAGTGGAAGCTCTTGCCGTGTTGCCTCGTCCCCTCCCACGAAAATTGAAGCAGCAAAAGCTAACAGCGCAATGCGATCTACGATGTTAAGCGGGCGCTTCTTGAACGTGAACGATAGGGCTGTAACAACGGCGATCACCACAAGCTGGACGAGCGCAATCCAACGAGGAATCAGCACAGAGGGATTATTAATAGCGTGCCCCTGTTCCAGTTCCAGCAAAGCTCCAAGCGTAGCCGCAAGCATGATTCCGGGAAATGCTCTTTTCCAGCGGTTCGCCGTAGCAGCGAAAATCATGCCAGCCACGCCGAGTAGCACGTATCCCAAAGCTCGGGAAGGATGGTGGCCCTCCGAAAAGTTTGCCTCGGTTCCGAAGACGTTTGTGATTCCCCAGATCACCAGCCCAAACCAAGCACACCCTAATATCCATCCGAACGCACGGCGGAATCCTGATTTCACCTGCTCTGTAGCTGTTGGATTTTGGCTCATTCGTCACCTGTGAATCGCACAATTGAACGCCTCAGCGCCGGCTAATCCCGCATCGACGGCAAATTTCTCCGCCTCGTCTAACCCGAGATTTAGCCACTTGCCCGCGGTTTGGAAGAAGCCCTGTGCGCCCGTTGACCCGAGTGCCTGGGGAAGGCCGCCACTTCCCGCCAAGTTCAGAGACATGATGTTCGATGTGCGTCTGCCGTAGGAGAGTGCTGATCCTGCACCGCTGCCAGCTGCGGAGAGGAAATCGCCAGCACCAGGCCCCTCGAAGATCAGGCCTGTTATTCCGTTGCCCGTCACAATGCTAGTCGTTTGGCTGATGTTGCTGTTGGTACCTGTCGCAACATTCACCGTAAGCTCGGTAGCACCGCCAATGCTGTAGGTATTCGCATTCGCAGCCATACACTGCGACCAAGTCTGACCCGGTGCACGTATGCCGAAAGTGAACCCGTTGTTTGCGGCCCTGTCGGGGAGGGTCCGGCAGGCTGGTGCGCCAGGGTTTATGTCGCAGAAACTCACCAGAGTAACGTCTCCGCCATACTGCGGCGGCGGATCATCTGGATACCACGTGCATATTGCCGGGTCGTCACCAGTTTTCACACACGCATAGTACAGCCCCAGCGGATCAACATAGCTCGTTGGATTATCCATGACGTAGGCATACCGGTTCCAGGTCTGCGGGTTGGTGATGTCCACCGCCGCCAGTCCGGCCGGGTCGGGGGAGAGCCAACTGCCGTGGGTATTCTGATACTCTCGGGCTCCGAAATGTTCGCCGTTGTTTTCCGAATCCCAGAAACCGCCCGCAAATCCGGTGAAGTCGAGGGTGCTGAGAGTCTCGGTAAAGTTGTCGCCAAATGGACCCATGAGCACGCCTTCTTTGCGCTGGACCGTCCCGTTGTAGTCCGTGCTGAGGCGCGGCATGGTGAGGTTGTCGGCACGGTTGAAATACGTCGTGCCATTGGCGTAAGTATAGAATCCGCCGGTTTGCCGGGTAAAGCCCGGCGTAAACTCCGTATAAGGCTGATTCCCATCAAAGACAAAACCATGGACCGTGCCGCCCGCGTCGGTCTTCTGCTGGCGACGGCCAAGGCCATCGTACAGATACGATGCGCCGTCACCTGCCGTTAATTGTCCGGCGTAGTCATACGACCAGCAGGCCGAAGTGCAGATTACGCCGTCCGCGATAACATTGCCCATGTAATCGTAAGAGAAGCTATTGTTCCTGTTGTGGCCTTCGAACGTATAGTCGACTTCGTTGCCCGTGCCCGAAACTAGATGCTGCTTCCAACGGTTGCCGTACTGGTCGTAGCTGTACGAATAGCTCGGAGCATTAAGATTTCCAGTTTGCGTGAGGACAGCAGTGGCCAGGCGGTTGAAAGCATCGTAGGTGTAGTTCCAGCGGCCAGTAACGTTGTCCTGATACGAGTAGATGGTGCTATTTGGATTGTAATGAAGATACACGCGGTACGTGGGTGCCGAGCCGTCCTGGATCACCGTCACACGCCCCAAAGTATCGTAGCTGTTGGTTCGAACCACGTTGTCGCCGTAGGTTGCGGTAACAACCTCTCCCAGGGCGTTGTAGGTGACTCCGCTCAAGAGAGGGCTGGGGTGGGTAGTATCGTGCCACGTACTGGTGACGCCTGTCAGTTGACCAATCGAGTTATGCGTGTAGGTGACGCCGCCAGTGTAGGTAGTGGTTATACCCGTGACATCCCCGCTATAGTCATAGCCGTGATTTATCCCTCTCACCGTACCGTAGCAATTCGAGCCTGCGCAGGAACCTTCCCAAACCGCTCTGCCCATCGAGTCGTAGCTGTAGGCTGCTGCAGCACCGTTTGAGTGAGACTGCGCAGTGAGCCTCCCCTTGCCGTTGGTCAAATTCCACGTCAGCCATGTGGATGCATCATAACCGTACCCGTATCCGTTGGAGCTGTCGCTATACTCCAAGGTCGACAGACGGTGGAGCGCGTCCCACGAGTAAATTGCGTTCACCGATGTGCCACTCGGGTTCAGAAACGTGACGCTGTACAAATCACCGGCGGTTCCACTGTCATACGTGTAGCACTTGGAGTAGGTGCCGCCCCCACAGCTGACGCCAGGGATTTCAGGAACATTCTCTATCACCATTCGCGACAGCCCGTCATACGCGAACTGTCGACCCTGCCCAGAGAAGTTCATGGTGGTCAAGTTGCCAAGTGCATCATAGTTGTAGGTGGCGAGGAAGCCGTTGGCCGAAATGTCCTGTCCGCACGCGGAGGCACTTACATTGTTGGCTTGCGTGCCCGCTCCAACTCCGTCACAAACGCTCACCAACCGTCCCAGCCCGTCCGATTGATAGACCCTCTGGATGCCGGATTCGTCGGTGAATTCCGTAGCCCGGTTGGTAAAGCTGAAAGTCCGGTAGGTATTGTCGGGGTTCGTGATCTGGGTTGTGCGACCCAGGGCATCGTAACTGTAAGAAGTGAGTCCGTAGGTAGCGTCTCCTGTGGTAAAGAACGGATTGGTCACAGAGTACACGTGCCCCAAGCTATCGTAGACCGTGTTCACATAGTGCTCGCCGGTCGAAGTGTTGTTCGGGTCCGTGGTGGTCGACTGAACCGTTCTGCCCAGCCCGTCCAGGGTGTTGGTGGTGGTCGTGCTGTTACCGCTACTCACCAGAGTGGTCGTGGAAACACTCCACGGCGAAGAGGACCCTGTGGAATAGCTGACGGTGGTGGTTCCGCCGTCGGGGCGCTGAACCTCGGTTAACCTCCAGAGCGGGTCGGCGTAGGTATAACTCGTCGTGTTACTGTTCACGTCTTGGTACGACGCCTGGACTCCTCCGTTGCAGTTCCAGGTCTGAGCGTCAGAACCCACTGCCGAGACGGCATATGTAGTGCTGGTGACTAGCAGGTTGTTGCAGCCCCCCGATCCGTTGTAGGCGAAAGTGGTCTGATTGTTCGCGGGGTCCTTCGACCAAGCTATCGTGCCATTCGAGTTGTAGCTTGCGGTGCTGGTCAGCCAGGCGGAGCCGCTCACCCAGCGTGCTGTGGATGTCGGATGACCGGTGTTGCTGAAGGTAATTTTCGTTTTGGCTACGTCGGTGCCCGAAGAGTTTTCCGTGTGGCTGTAGCAAGGTGTGGTGTTGATGTTGGTGCCGGAGGGGTACGCGGTGCAAGCCGTGCCATTCCAGGACTGGCCGTAGCTCATGAAGGTCTGGGTAGTGGGCGTGCTCGCGCCAAAATCATAAGCAATGACGGAGGTCACATTCCCATACGTCGAATCGAACGTTGTCTTTACACGGTTCGTGGCAGAGGTGTTCAGCGACGTGTATACGTCGGTCTCAGTGATCGGAAGTGTCGGAACTGTGCTGAGAGTCACGCAGTTTGGCGGAGTAGGAGGAGTTGCACCCTTGCTGCCGTAACAGGTCGTGGTCGTGCTCAACACTCCTAAATTGACATCTTGGACGATTCTCTGGGTTTCGTACTCGCCAGAGAAATAATGCGTGATCGTATCGCCGGTACTATTTCCCGGCCGCGGCGGAGTAGTTTCGGTGACGGTGAAATTGTTGGACAAGTTGTTCGTGTTTACGTATGTCCAAGTACCACTGTTTCCATTGTTGTCACTAACCGTGCGGGTGATCGTCGGAACGACCAGGGAGGTACAGTTCACTCCGTGATTGCCCCCTGAATAGCCGTAGGAAACGTAGCCGCCCGACGGCAAGGTCAGTTTGGCCAAGCGTCCAGTTACATAGTGCGGGTTGTGGGTGTCGTTCGGCGTGGTTT
>Ga0206847_10066_pt1 | contig 38150 bp, 22 predicted proteins | sample Alteio_BWOrgCont_17_FD_152880 | JGI IMG/M metagenome (GOLD analysis project Ga0206847, IMG submission 152880) | Enriched cells from forest soil in Barre Woods Harvard Forest LTER site, Petersham, Massachusetts, United States -... | ecosystem: Environmental > Terrestrial > Soil > Temperate forest >... | reverse complement strand
GGCATATTCGTCGGCGTGCGCGTACTCCGTCTGTTTGACGTTCGATATGCCCGAGACGCCCTCCATGTCGTATAGCAGCATTACTTTCAGAGGCCGCTGCTGGGCCATCGACATGCGCGGCGTGCAGAGTGAAGCAACTGCCAACGCCGCGCTGAGAACCGGGAATTTCTTTCGCATCCGCGCCTCTCGTTCTAGTTCAGAATTCGAATCTCAGCCCGAGCTGGATTCGGCGCGGACCCGAGAAATCGCCGGTGCTCGGATTGCCGGTCTGGGTCGTGGCTACACCGAAACCGGCCGGCGAGGTGATGTTCAGCGCGGGGTTCGACTGTAGTACAAAATTGGCGAGATTGAAAGCGTCCGCCGAAATTTTCATCCTCACCCGCTCGAACAACTGCGTTGTCTTGCCGATCGAGATATCGAGATTCCAGAACGGAAAACCGCGGACCACGCCGCGAGAACTCTGTTGGTCGGCGCTAACCAGAATGGGCCGGAAGTTATTGAAGACCGCTGACGGATTCTCAAAAAGGTTGACGCCGGTACCGCCGCTGGCCGGTGTACCGGTGGTAGCGACCCCGCCGGATCCGGATACGTTCAGGTTCCTGCCTGACTGGTAGTTCATTCCGGCGACCGCTGGAGCGCATTCCTGCCCGCTAAACCCAAACTGCTGGCCTCCGTCGGTAACGCAGATTGGCAGCCCGCCCCCCCGCCGTCAACACGTAAGAAGCGTACCAGCCGCCGAGCAAACGGTTAGTTTTTCGAAAAGGCAGTTCGTACACTCCGTAAACCGACAGGGTCTGCCGGCGGTCGCTCAACGCATCGCCATAGTCGTATCCCGGCGCGAAGGCGTTAGAAGCCTCCGAGCCCGAGTTCTGCGGTCTGCCCCCGTTATCCATGTAGTGGGCCCAAGTGTAATTAGCATTCAACGACAAGCCGTGCATCGAACGCGTCCGGAAGCTGACAAATCCCGCGCTGTAATTCGAAAACCCGGTGTTCGAAATGAATTCGAGAGTTTCAAACTGCTGGCTCAACACCGGGCTCTTGCCGAGAGCCATCAGTTTCGGATCGATTTGATTGACGAACAGGGTCCCCACCTGGCCGGAGACGAAATTCGAAGAAGCCGCGGCAGCCAGAGTACGCGTGCCGTTTGCGCCGAGATTGTTCTCAAACCAGGGCTGCGGCGTCACCGCCGTGGCGGCCACGCCTGCTCGAAGCTGCGTCGCAACCGCATCGAACGCTTGCGCAAAAGTCTCACTCGACAGGCCGGACATGTCCTTGATGAAGGTCGGGACATTATTGATATCCAGTCCCTGTGGAAGCCGGCGGCCGTAGTGTCCGATGAATCCCGTTTCCAGCAGCAACCCGTTTCCGAACTCGCGTTGAATGGTCAAATTCACCATGTGGTTATATCCCACTTTGTAGCTGGGATCGAACGCATAACCGTTCACGACACCGAACGGCGCGCCAGTGGCTGGATTTCGGGAAGGAATGACGTAGGGAATCGGAATGGTCGGCGACACCGGTGGGGTAGGAATCGGTCCATCTACGCCAACCCGGTAAGGCTGGCCGGCGGCGTTCAGCGGACCTTGCACGGAAGAGCTTGTTCCCAGAAGCTGGTTGCCCTGCAGCGCGTACTCCACCGGCCCCACTACGTTGATCCGGTCGAAGGACAAACCGTATCCGCCGCGAACTACCGTCTTGCGATCGCCGAAAATGCGCCGGAGCATATTATTGCTGATGTTCGGCTGCCAGGCTAGCGCCGCGCGAGGAGCGGGGTTGGCCTGCACCGGATAGATGCCCCGATGCAGGGAATCAGCCGGCACTTGCGCCAGGATCGGATTGTAGACCTGGCCCTGCAGCGCGGCTGCCTCCTTTGCTGCAATGTATTGCGACGGAATGATCGGCTGGCCGGTAGCCGCGTTAATAGTGAACGACTGACGGTTTTGAATATCGTGCACCGGAGTTTCGATCCCGTAGTTGAGCCCGTAGTTGAGGGTCAGGCTCGGCGAGATGCGCCACGCATCGGCGGCGTACAGCTCCGTGTGCCACCAGATGACGAAGTTATAGATCGGCTGGCCGAATCCCTGGGCTTGCTGCTGCGCATTGCGGGCGGCGAAACCCGTGACGTTGTCGATAATACCCAGCATGCCCCCATAAAGCTGGTTCCATTCAGTCTGATAAGAGGAAGGGAGACAATTGGTCGTGAGCGCCGCGGAACAAGTGGGGGGACGGAAGTTCGCGCTCAAACCGGTAAACGATCCGCCGGTTTCGATGGCTGCCACGGGCACGGCGTCGGTGGCGTCCTGGTCGTTCCGATAGTGATTGAAGTTCTCGTGCTGGAGATTGAAGCCGAAAACGAAATTGTGTTTACCCTTAACCCAATTCAGGTTGTCGTTCCAGGAGTAAACGTCCTCGCGCTCATACTGCGGGCCGAGTGAAGTGGGGTCGCCGGGGCTGCTAAGAAAGGAGGGCGACAAACTGATCGGAAAACCGGCCGCGGGCACCTGCGTGTATGCGTAGGCGTTCGCGATGGGCACGCCGGTTTGTGTGTATCCGGCATGAAAATCGTTAATCAGGTTGGGCCGTAAAACGCCCGTCAATCCGATGGTATAAAGTCTGGGGTCGGCGGGACGGAAGGAAAGCGTCTTGTACGGCTGGCCGCCGGTGAGGGTTGGATCGAAATTCACTTGTCCGCTGTTGGCGACCCGCTCCTGCTGCCAGTTGTAAGTGGCTCCTAATCTCCAATTGTCGCTAATGCTGTGGTCGATACGTCCAAGCACGTAGTCGTTGCTTTGGGAAGTATCCGTCGGCGCGATGAATCCGATGGTATTGTATCCATCACCGGCGCTCAGCGAGTTGCCGGCCGGATAGTGCGACATCAATTGCGAAATGATGGGGCTCATTCCGATGCCTCGCGGATCGCAGGGCAGATTGCCACTGGGCCCGCACTGCATGGAAGTGGCCAGATTGTAGCTGATGATATTTCCCGCGGCGTCCGGAAAACGCAGGATTCCTTGCCGGAAGGATGCTGTCGGTACGGTTCGGCTGACGTTGGTGGAATTGGGATATTGCCGGCCTTCGGCGAAGAGGAAGAAGAATGTTTTATTCTTCCTGAGCGGGCCGCCCAGCCGCCCGCCATAGCGGTTGTCTTCTAGAAATGACCTGGGCTGTTTGAGCGTGTTCTGCGTCCAGGTGTTGGCGTCGAGATAGTCGGTCTGATAATACCAATAGGCCGCCCCGTGAAAATCGTTGGAACCGCGGCGGGTGGTGAAAGCAAACTGGCCGCCGCCAGTCCGGTCGAGAGTCGCGTTGGGATTGGTTGACGTCCCCCTGAATTCTTCCACGGCCTCGACGGGAACCGACATTCCGGGTCCGATTTGCCCGATGATGCCCCCCATTTCGGGTTCGGAAATGTCGATGCCGTCCATAGTGAACACGTTTTGATCGGAACGCGCTCCAGCGATACCGCCGCCGGTGGTGTTGCCGCCGGTGCCGAACGTGGTCTGGGCGCCCACCTGGAGGTACAGCAATTGAGAGGCACGCCGCTGGGTAGTGGGAAGCTCGACAATCGAATTGCCACCCACGACATCGCCCACTGAAGAGTCCACGGTCTGCAGGGATTGCGCGGTGGCCACCACTTCCACGGTCTGCTCCTGGGACCCGAGTGCCAGCGATATGTCTCCCAGGACTGATTTCGCTACTTCGACGGTCACCGCCAGAGTCGTGGTCTTGAACCCCTTGGAGGAAACGTTGATGCGATATGCGCCGGGCGCCAGATCGGGGAAGACATATTGGCCGGACGCGTTGGTTGTCACCGAACGCGTGGCGTTAGAGGACAGGTCGGTCAACTCAACCTGGGCTCCCGGTATCACCGCTTTGCTTTCATCGGTGATGGTTCCCACCACCGTGCCAGTGGTCCGCGTTTGAGCGGACAGGATCGACATGCCGCCTAGGGCTAAAGCCGCAAGAAAACAAACGCGGCGGAAAATAGAATTGCACAGCATCACAACGCTTCCTCCCGACAGAACTTTTCATACTCGAGACACACTCTTAGCGACAGCGCGTCAACAGTGACGCGAGTCGACAACTGCGTGTATAAAGGACCTCGGAAGAAGAACCGCTACTCGGTGCACACTTCCGCGCTAAATTGGGCGGCAGGGCCCGGAACAAACTACGGGGTCGCTAGCTGGCACAGTTTCCATCGGCTTCGCTCTCGAAGCAGACTGGCAGAATGATGGAAGGCAGAAGTATATCGGAATGAAACTGCATTGTCAACGGAAAGTCGATAGTCTTAGTCGCCATAGCTCTATCGAGCTATGCAAGCGAGCGGCGCGACATGCGTGCTTGTCGTATCGCACTGTCTACCAACGCTATTGACACGCATAGTAGTGTCCTGTACGATCCATCTTGTGCAACGGCCGGCACGCGTCTCGAGCGTGACCAGCCGCGGAACTTCGTTGCGCGGCGAACCGATTGTTGCGGAACTGAGGGACAACTTCGATGAGACACCTGGCTCTGGCTTGCTGTTTATGCGTTCCCGCGCTCGCTTACCAGGGAGCGCAATCGTCTGAGTGGGACAAAACGGAAGTAATGATTCGCGCGCGCGACGGCGTGAAACTCCACACGTTGATCTTTGCGCCGAAGAAGGCCACCGCGAAGCTGCCCTTCCTGATCGAACGCTCGCCCTACGGTTTCACCGGCGATCGCGCGGAACGGTCGCTAAGCCGGCGCTACAAAGAGCTCGCCGACGAAGGCTTCATCTTCGTATTTCAGGACATTCGCGGACGCTACCAGTCCGAAGGTCTGTTCAGGATGCTGCGCCCGGTGCGCGACCCGCGCAAGCCGGATTCGATCGACGAGGGAACCGATACCTACGACACCATCGAATGGCTGCTCCACAATATCCCCAACAACAATGGCCGCGCTGGGATCCTGGGTATCTCGTACGGCGGCTGGTTGACTGCCATGGCGCTGATCGATCCGCATCCGGCGCTGAAGGCTGCCAGCGAACAAGCTTCGCCGGCGGATATGTTTCTGGGCGACGATTTTCATCACAATGGCGCCTTCCGGCTGAGCTACGGATTCGAGTACGTGGCGCGGATGGAAACCGGCAAAGAACAGGCTCGCTTCGACTTCGATAAGTACGACACCTTCGACTGGTATCTTTCGCTCGGTCCGCTTTCGGAAATCGACAAGCGCTATTTCCACGGCGACAAGCCCACCTGGAGTAACTTCGTAAATCACCCCAATTACGATTCATTCTGGCAGCAACAAGCCGTGGAGTTGACTCTCACCAAGACCACGGTCCCGAATTTGAATGTCGCGGGATGGTGGGATCAGGAAGATTATTGGGGCCCGCTGAAGATTTACGAAACGCTCGAAAAGAACGATCCCGAACACAAGAATTATCTGGTGGTGGGCCCGTGGCGACACGGCGGATGGAGCGGGGAAGGGAAAAATCTGGGGCCGATCGAATTTGGCGCCGATCAATCGAAATATTATCGCGAAAGCGTGGAAGCGCCCTGGTTCGCCCATTGGTTAAAGGACAAAGGCGCTTTAAACCAACCCGAAGTATTGGCATTTCAGACCGGCAAAAATACGTGGGAACGCTACGATTCGTGGCCGCCCAAGACGGGCACTGAAATGCGCAAGCTATACACCTCAGCGTCGCGCCAGCTTTCCTTCGACGCTCCGCGCGATTCTTCCGACAACGCTTTCGACGGCTACATCTCCGATCCGGCGCACCCGGTGCCCTACCGGCATCGCCCCATTCCCGCAACCTACGGGGGAGCATCCGGCTGGACGCAATGGCTGGTGGAAGATCAGCGCTTCGTCGATCAGCGCCCGGATGTGCTGAGCTGGGCAACCGAGCCTTTGAAGGAGGACCTGGTAGTGGCCGGCAATGTGGTGGCGCACCTGTTCGCGTCCACATCGGGATCCGATTCAGACTGGATAGTAAAACTGATTGACGTATATCCCGAGAACGATCCAAAGCTTCCCGGCTATGAACTGATGATCGACAATGAAGTGCTGCGCGGCCGATTCCGCAACAGCTTTGAAAAACCGGAACGCATAGAGCCGGGGAAAATATACGAATATCCAGTCGACATCCACTTTGCCAATCATGACTTCCGGGCCGGGCATCGGATCATGATGCAGGTACAAAGCACGTGGTTCCCGCTGATCGATCGCAATCCCCAGACATTCGTCGCCAATATCTATAAGGCGATGGCCGCCGATTACCAGCCGGCGACACAGAAGGTTTTCCGCTCGGCGAATTATTCGTCGTACATCCAGCTTCCTGTGCAGACCGGAAAATAGCAGTCCTCAGAGGGCCAAGGGCTTCTGGCGCCCGCTAGTTTGTCAGCACGGACAAACTTACATGCGAAGGGAGCTGCGGTGTCCGAAACACCCTCTCGGTGGCGGGTTGATAGTCCGATTCCCGCGCGTGATAAATGTCCACGAACTTCTGAGGATTCCGATCGAACATCGGGAACCAGCTGCTTTGGATCTGCACCATGATTCGATGGCCCTTCAGGAAGGTGTGGTATTTGTCGCCTAACGCAAAGTCGAGCTTGGTCACTTGACCCGGCGCCATCGGCTCAGGATTCGAGAAGCTGTTGCGAAACTTTGCGCGTAAAATATCGCCTGCCAGCAGCATCTGAAATCCGCCCATGTGGATGTTCTGCGGGTTCGGCCGCGGGTTCGGAAAATCGCCCGGATACACGTCGATAAGTTTGACCACGAAATCGGAATCTGTTCCTGTCGTTGAAACTTCGAGATGTGCCTCGATGGGCCCCGCTACGGTTATATCGTTTTGAAGAGGGTCGGTTTGATAAGAAAGCACATCCGGACGGGTCCAGACGAAGCGCTGATCTTCCACCATGAACAGATGCCCCTCGGTGGTGCGTATCTCGGCCGAATAAGGGACCGGCCGATGTGGGTCGCTTATGTAGGAGTCGGCCGCCTGCGGGTCTGTCGACTGCGCCGGAGTTTGAGATAGCCGGAATTTTTCGTCCAGGTAAAAATTGAGTTCCCGCGTTCCTTTAGGAGGCCAGCGGTCGTATCCATGCCAGACGTTCTTGCCGGTTTCGAAAGCCTCAACGTTGTGCAGCTTCAAATCCCCTTTGTCTTTAAGGTAGTAATTGAAAAACGGGAGCTCAATCTGTTCTCGATAGTAGACGCCGGTTTTCGAGCCGAATGAAATATTTCCCAGAGTATCTCCATCCATTCGCTCGTAGCCGCCGTGCAGCCACGGGCCCAGCGCAAAGTAGGTCTTGTTGTTGGGACTATTCTGCTGGAGTGCGCCGTACATGCGGAAGGGGCCGTAGAAATCCTGGGCGTCAAACCACGCCCCCACGATCAGCACGGGATGATTAATATTTTTCAAGTGCTCCGGGACATTGCGAGCCCGCCAGTAATCGTCGTAGGTTCCATGCGACATGAAGTCGTTCCAGGTGGGAACGGAATCGCCGAAATATTCGCGCGCATTCGCCGCCGCCCCCAGCCTCAGGAAGAAGTCGTATCCGTCCGGTGTTCCGTAGTCGAAACGCTGCGTACGTTGATCGGTGGGAGTTGCTCGGGCACGTGCGTTGCTGGACATCCAGTCGAAGCCGTACATGAGCTGGAAGGCGCCGCCGGAGTGATAATCGTCGCCCATGAACTGATCCTGGGGCGGCGATTGCGGGGACGACGCGCGCAGCGCCGGGTGCGCGTCGATCATCGCCTGCGACACCTCCCAGCCGGCCCAGGAGATGCCCCATAGCCCGACGCGTCCGTTGTTGTTCGGTACATTCTTCACCAGCCAGTCGATGGTGTCATACGCATCCGTGCTCTCGTTGATCTGACCCTTGAGCATCGGACGATGGTGAACAAATTCTCCTTCCGACTTGAATTTGCCCCGCGTATCCTGATAGACGACGATGTAACCTTCTTTTGCGTAATCGTTGTTTGGGCCAATGACATTCCGATAATTATCCGGCCCATACGGCGGAATGCCGTAGGCCGTCCGCGTCATCAGAATCGGACACTTCACGGACTGATCCCGGGGTAAATAAATAATGGTGAAAAGCTTGACCCCGTCGCGCATCGGGATCATGACCTCGGATTTCGTGTAATGTTCCCGGACGTGATAATCCGGCTGTTCCGGCTGGTATCCGGCCAGGAACAAAACCGGGACCGAACAAACGAGAATCGCTCGACAGATCATGCAAACACCTCGCTCGATTTCATAGACGGGGGCTAGACAGGCGGGTGCTTCAACCGCCACTCAGTGGACTGCTGATAGGCGTACGCTACCGTCAATACAGCGCTCTCTCCGAACGACGGCCCCACCACCTGCAGGCCAATGGGCAATCCGAGTCGTGAAAAACCACACGGAACAGTAAGCGCCGGAAGCCCGAAGCGGTTGAATGCACCCGTATTGCCTGGCAAGCGGCGCCGCGATTCATCCATGGTTTCGCTGATCAGCGGCGCCGGCTCACGCATGGTCGGAAGCAGCAAAACATCTACTTCCTCGAACACCCGCCGCACATCGCGCCGCGATTCGCGCAGACGTTTCAGAGTTTCGACATATCGCTCCGCGGATGTCTCTTTGGCGCGCTCTAACAATCGTCGCGACCGGGGATGATATTTCTCGGGCGTCGCATCGAAGAATTGCTTGTGAAAATGGTATAGCTCAATGTCGGTGCCACCTCCTTGCGCGCCTTGAAACGGCGGCAGCGTCACGTCGCGCACTTCGCGGGTTTTCTTTCGCATCACCGTTATGGCCGCCTCCACGCTCGACGCCACATCCGGATCCAGCGTTTCGAAGAAACTGCGCGGAACCCCGATCCGCAGATTCGCCGTCGACTCCCGCAAAGCCCGCGAGTAATCCGGCACCAACCGCTCTAAAACAATAGCGTCTTTAGGATCATAGCCGGCCATCAGCCCGAGCATCAACGCCGCATCTTCCACCGATCGCGCCATGGGCCCCGGGCAATCCAGCGAATACGCGGAGGGAACAATTCCGCGGGTGCTCGCGCGCCCGTAGGACGGTTTGAATCCTACTACTCCGCAGTGCGCGCCGGGAATCCGGACAGATCCGCCGTCATCGCTTCCGATGGACGCAAAACACAAGCCCGCCGCCAGCGCAGCCGCCGATCCGGCCGAGGATCCGCCGGTGATCCGATCCAGCGCCCAGGGATTGTGTGCCGGCCCGAAGCAGCCTGTAGTGCCCGTCCCGGCGAACGCCCACTCGTCCAGGTTCAGCTTGCCCAGCAGCACCGCTCCCGCATCCAGCACGCGCCGCGCCACCTCGGCGTCCTCCGTCGGAATCCGGTCGGAGAAAATGGTGGCAGCCGCGGTGGTCTTGATGCCGGCCGTGTCGATATTATCTTTGAGCGCGATCGGAACGCCGTGGAGTGCGCCGCGGGAGACTTTGCGCTGCAGGTCCCGGTCGCAGGCCCGCGCCTGTTCCATCGCCCGGTCGGCCGTCAGAGTAATAAACGCGTTGAGCTTTTTGTCGTGTTGGCGGATCCGCCCCAGGCAAAGCCGCGTCAGTTCTTCCGATGAAATTTTGCGCCGGCGGATCTGCTCAGCGGCTTCACAGGCAGTCCAATAGTGCGGCTCTTCCGTTGCCGGCCGGGCGATCTGCACGCTCGCCTGCGCCGCCGCCAATACCATCAGTTCCCGTCGGGACAAATTGGACATTCGATCCATCCTCTCATTCGGGTCAAAAGGCCGCGTTCGTCTTCAAAGCGCGCGCGAAATACCGAGGCCGGCGCTTGCCGCCGGCGCTATAGGATCATCTTATTTTGCGAACGCTATTAGTTTCAAGAACACGGGCCGCTCGATCGCGATCATGGCGATCACTCGCATCGGAGTGCTTTTCGGCGAAGTCGCGCCTTCACACGCTCTCCTCGGCCACTTCGAGCAGGCCGCAGGGCTCGAAGTAACGTCAATGCTAGCCGAGGTTCGCGCTTGGGGTCAAGTATTGTCGGCTCTATTTGTTTCCGGCCTCGGGGACTCCGCGAGGATCTGCTTTGACCATAACCGGCTGAGTATAAGTTTGGCCGCCCACGGTGAGGCGAACCGTGTAAGGTCCGGCTCGCAATTCGTCGGCGCCAGCGCGTCCCCCGCGGCCTCCGCGCCCGCCGCCGCTGGGATTTTGTTCAACGAATCCGGGGTTGCAGGCATCTTTGGCAGCTCCGGCCGGGCGTGCCAAGCCCATCCCGCCGGGCCCCAGCGCCAGTCCGCCTATAGCGAAGCGATGCATTCCCGCAGCGGCCGAAGGTACCTCGGAGGCAGTGGCCCAGCTCAACTCATAGTTCAATCGTTCGGCGTCTACCGGCCGTAACGGCGTGTCGCTCGCGGCGCAGGCCCGCACGGATCCCACTGCATCCAGAAGCTCGATTTTCAAAGGCCCGGCAGTTGCCGTCTTGAGCCAGTAATATGTGACGACGCCCGAGGGCGGATTTATCCCTTGCGGTTCGTCATGCGGCAGCGGCGTGCCATTCTGTCCGCCGGCCCGGATCGCATACGTTTCGCCTGGCTTGAACAGGAAGGCTTGCGCCGATTCAATCCGAGCGCCTTCGGCCGCGATCTGCCGCAACGCGCTCATTTGATCCAGGACCCAAAAACCGCGCCCATGAGTGGCCACGTCCAGATCGTCCCCATGCACGACGATGTCGCGAACCGACGTGACCGGCATGTTGTTCTGAAGTGGCTGCCATTGCGCGCCATCGTTAAACGAAACGTAAACGCGCAGCTCCGTGGCGGCGTAAAGCAGCCCCTTGGCTTGAGGATCTTCTTTCACCGAGTTGACGAAAGCGCCTGCAGGTATACCGGCGACAACATTCTGCCAGGTCTTGCCGCCGTTGTGCGTACGATAGATGTACGGTTTGTCGTCGGCGAGGCGATGCCGATCCACCGACGCATAGGCGGTGTCCCCATCGAAATGACCCGCTTCGATCTGAGAGACCTTGCTCCAGGCCGTCATCGGAGGAGGCGTCACGTTCTGCCAATTCTTGCCGTCATCGCGAGTGACGTAGATTAAGCCATCGTCGGTTCCAACCCATACCACGGTTGCCTGCAAAGGCGAGGGGCCGATAGTGTAGACGACACCGAAGCGGTCCGTCATAGGCTCGTCGATATCTTTCGCGGTGATGGGATCGAGATTCGCCGGGACCTCCGGGTGCATGCGCGCCAGATCGGGACTGATTTTTGTCCACGTCCGGCCGCGGTCCCGCGAGCGCATGACGAATTGATTGGCGAAGTAGAGCGCGTCATCGGCCTCGGAGAAAACCTCCGGCAGCGACCAGGTTTTGCGGTTCGGATCTTCCGGATCGGGAGCCGGCAACTCGCCGGACGGTAGGGCGATGTTCAAGTTCTGATCGCAACGGCTGGCGACGTAGGCAGCTGACTCCGAGCCCACGTTCGCAGCCCCATATAAGATGTTGCCGTCCTTCGGATCGGGAACCACCGTGCTGCTTTCGCCGGCCAGACAGGCCGGCTCCCAATTCCGAAACGACAGCACACCCAGGCGCGACCAGGTACTGACGGCGACGCCGCCGCTATCCTGTTGCGCGCCGTAGAGCCAGTAGGGAAACCGGTTGTCGGCCGCGATGTGATAAATCTGCGCGGTGGGTTGGTTATACCAGCTGCTCCAACTCTCGCCGCCGTCGACGCTGACGACGGTTCCCTGATCTCCGCTGAGCGCCATTCGGTTGCCGTCCTTGGGATTGATCCAAAGCTGGTGATAGTCGTCGCCGGGCGCTCCTTTGACCGGAACGAATGTCTTGCCGCCGTCGGTGGTTAAATACGTGACCGTGTTGATCACGTAGGCTCTATCCGGATTCTTAGGATCGGCGGTGACAGATCCGAAGTACCAACCTCGGCCCCAGAGCCGGTTCTCGGCGTTGACCAGTTTCCAATTCGTACCCGCGTCATCGGAAATGTACACTCCCCCTCGCGCTTCCGTGCGGCTTCCGCGACCTCCCAGTCCGGGAGTTGCCGTTCCGCCGGCCGCGCCACGACCCGCACCGCGCGCGGGAGCAACCCCGGCTCCGATATCGTCCACGACCGCCCAAAGACGATTCGGATTACTCGCCGAAATCGCGATGCCGATCTTTCCCACGAACCCGCCGGCCGGCAGGCCCTGCGTCAACGGTTTCCATTCATCGCCGCCATCGGTGGATTTGTAGAGTCCGCCACCGGGCATATAAGACGGCGCATAAACCGACCAAGGTGGACGGCGCGTAGCCCACAGCGAAGCGTAGAGCACGCGCGGATTCTTCGGATCGATAGCCACGTCGATAGCGCCGACGTTGTCCGGGTCGCTCGCTTTGAATAGTACTTTCTTCCAGGTGGCCCCACCGTCGGTGGAGCGATAGAGACCGCGATCGGGATTGGGTGCGTAGACATGTCCGAGCGCCGCTACATAAACGCGATTCGGATTCGTCGGGTCCACGATCACCCGTCCGATCTGCCGCGTCGCCTCGAGACCGATGTGTGTCCAGGTCTTGCCCGCATCGGTGGACTTGTACATGCCGATGCCGTAGGAATGCTGATTGCGGATATCGGGTTCGCCTGTGCCGACATAAATAATGTTGGGATTCGAAGGAGCCACGGCGATCGCCCCGATGGACCCGATCGGAATCCCTTCGTCGGAGATCGGGAACCAGGTCCGTCCGGCGTTGTTGGTCTTCCAGACGCCTCCTCCAACGGAACCGAAATAAAATGTATCCGGTTGGTCGGCGTGACCGGCCACTGCAAACGAGCGTCCTCCCCGCATGGGACCCACGTCACGCCAGCGCAAGCCGGCCAGCAGATCGCTAGAGTATTGCCCCGCAGCTTTCATCTGCTGCGCTGAGATTTCGAATCCGACGAGACCCGCGAGACACGATGAAGCCAGGAGAATCGGCCAGCGGTATCGAACGACCATGGGCAACCTCTCGGGCAGGCTGGCTTCGCGGCAGCCGATAAATCATACCTTACCACTCAAGAGCAGAAAAGAGAAGATTGTTGGAGCATGGAACAGCGCTTGGGACACGACGAGGGCCAGCCCTGCGAGTCAGAGCCTTACTCTCGCCATGCATTTCATAACCCCGCTGTGGAGGTTTCGTCCGCATTGACTTCCGACAAAGCTCATCTTTCGAACCGCAGTCGTAGCAGCAATATTTCCAGCCCACGGAACTCGGGGAGTAGGATCGGCGCACGCGTGGCGCGCCACAGTTCTTGCTAGCGCCACGTAACATAGCTGATTCGCCTTAAATCCCGGTCTTGACGGATCGGTGTACATCTAACTCTGATCCATTCCGCCTGAAACAAGTTGGGCGTTGCGTCAGCGCACCTTCGGCGAAGGCTTGAACTAATTGCGTGCCGCGGGCCGGATAATCTTTGTGAACAAATCCGTCTTCTCGCGGTTCAAGTCCTTCTCCGCGCGAATCGGCTGCGCGATCTCCAGATAGGCCTCGTTTCCTTTCTGAAACGCAGGCCATTCCGGCAGACCCGCCTGATTAGGATCCCCAGTTTTTGCAAACTGCGTCCAGTAGCGGACCATCGCCTCTGAAACTTCCCGCGTCTCCTTGGTCGCTTCCGCCGGAATCGTCCCAAACACATAGGCCAGTTCCGAAGCATGAGACACCCCGCGCTTCGGGTCCCGCGCCCCCTGCGCAAGATAGCTGAAGTGATATTCCCAAGTCTTGGATGGAACGGTGAACTCACCCCTCAACTGCGCCCGTGCCCCTACCCCAAACCTCGAATCCGTACGGATCGCAACTTCATCCCAGTACACGTCCTCGGGAGACTTTGCCGGATACAGCGCCAGCACCCTCTTCGCCGACTCTCCAAACCGTTGCCCCACCGAAGCCTCATACTCCTCTACGGTCTTCGGAATCTCGCCATCACGTCCGAGAAAGAAAGTGGCTTCGTCGTGGTTGTAGCCGATAATCATCGGCACGTTGTGCTGCTTGCCCTTCGCCCAGAACGCGTTTGGATGATCGGTCAGCGCATACCCGTCAATCACCGGACCACCCCTGTAGTTCGCCGCATCCGGGAAATCCTTCCAGGCTTTCTCGCGCAGGGCTGTCAGCAGATTCGCATCCGCGGAAAGCCCCATCTTGGTCACCAGTTCTTTACCCCTCGCCTCCGCGCTCTCAAGCGGCGTCAGCGTCCCAGCCGATCCGCTCTCCACGATCGCTTTCTGAAACAGGCCATCGCTCAGCGGTGAAACCACCAGGGCCGAAACCGCGATCCCACCGGCCGATTCGCCGAAGATCGTCACATTGTCCGGATTGCCGCCAAATGCCTGGATGTTCCGCTTCACCCACTGGAGCGCCGCGATCTGATCGAGCAGCCCGTAATCGCCCGATCCGCGCCCGGACTCTTTGCTTAACAGAGGATGCGCAAAGCCGGCCAGCACGTTCAAGCGGTAATTGAATGAAACCAGGACTACGCCATGTTCCGCCAGGTGAACCCCATCATAGATGCGGGTCGAAGCCGAACCGTAAGTAAACCCTCCACCATAAATCCAGACCATTACCGGCAGCCGTTCGGCCGCGGATTTCGCGGGCGTCCAGACGTTGAGATAAAGGCAGTCTTCGCTCTGCGGGTCAGCGCTCTGGCGCTGCGGCGGTATAGCGCTGAATTTGGTCGCCTCGAGAACCCCGCCCCAGTCCTTGGCAGGCTGAGGAGCCTTCCATCGTAGTTCGCCAACTGGCGGGGCCGCGAATGGTATGCCTTTGTATACCGAGACATTGCCCGTGCTCCCCACAAGCCCACCCGACACTCGCCCGGTATCCAACCGCACTGGTCCTTGTGATTGAACTTGCCCCAGCGCGAGCGCGGCAAACATAAGGCCGCCTGTTAAGATTTTGCGGATCATTGAAGCCCCTCCTGCGGCGGAGTCTATCACGAATCTAGTGGACACGGCTCATTTTGAGTCCGTCAAGCCCGGTGTGAACCACGCTAGATTCGCCCCGCACAAAGCGTTCGGGATGGATCGGGATGCAGGTCATGTGGCCCGCAAAAGCTCGGTCCATTCGGTTAGTGCACGGCTGCAGTCTTTTCGACGAGCCCTGACATGCCGGACCGAGGCCGTCCATGCGAGGCAAGTGCCTGCCTTGCGGAGCCGTGAGCGCCCGAGGACTAGCGCGAGGGTTGCCCGGCAGAACTTAGAAGCGCCTTCTCTATGTCAGCGAGGGCCCTGGCCATCTGTTCCGGCGTCTGGACGTCAAATACTTTCGGGCCTAGAGGCTTGAGCGTCGATGCCAACTGATCGATGACGGCTTCAGGGGGCCGATTGCGGAAAGGCGGGCCACCCATGCGCGAACCCCGGCCCCGTCCTGCCATCTGCTCGCCAACGGGACTAACGGACGGCACCGGCGCGCGGTAGCGGATGTAGACGACATGGCAAGCGGCCACGCCTTCGAGGGAGACCGGCTCCAGGTCCTCGCCCGACTCGAAGGCCACGGGCGTAGTGAGTATGACGAGCACGCATGGCTCTTTCGAGACCTCGAGAAGTCTGCGTACCTGGGAGACGAAGAATCGGGCATCATGATGCCGGTCCGAGAGTGAGTGAATGTCGATGGATGACGTATTCGCTTCTCCCAACGATGCCTTCAGGCGTGGCCAATCGAGATCGCGCACGTCGTCCTGGTGGAATGCAACGCGCCGGCGGGGAAGGTCGAGCAGTTCAACATGCTCTGAAAGTGATGACGATCCGGTTTGCGAGATCGCTTTGAGAGTAGGAAGCAGAGCTTCCAGACCGCCGGCAGGGGTTCGGCGCGCTCCCGAAGCCGGTGCGGAGGGCGCCACGTTGAGAATGACGTTTATTCGCGCGGGCGAGTGCACGGAAGCGGCCCACTGCAGCTTGCCGTGAATGTCGGGCAGAAGCCAACTGTCGGGCGATTGCTGGTTGCCAATGAATTCCACAGGCTGCAGACTGCGCCACGCGTCCGGCAAGAAATCGTGCTGCATGGGCGCCACGTGAAACTGCACCTGCCGGGCGCTGTGCTCGCCCGTCGCCGTATCGAGGATCGCCACGGCCAGCCGGTAATCCCCCGGCAGACAGAACGCGGGCTGTGAATACTCGAGGTTTGCAGCTTTGATGTTCTCGTCGAGCTTGTTCAGTTCGATGCCTCCGTCATGCTGATAACGCGTTCCATCGCGGTCCGTAATTTGGACCAGGAACACCAGCTTGCCATCGCCGCGGCGGGTCTCCAGATCCCGGCCATCCAATCTGATTTCGACTTTGGCCATGAGCCGCTGGTGAAACGAGAGTTCGGCGCGGGGGACACTCGCCGTCCAGTGGAAGCGCGCCTGATCGCGTTCGCCGAGCCACTGATCGAAGGGGATTTTCTCAAATGCCGGATCCAGCACTTCGCGTTGCCCGGACACTCTGCCCGCGAAGGCTGCGCTGAGGAGAAGGAGTATTAAAGTACGGGCCATTCAACATTTTACTTGAGTGTTCTGTGCACTACGCGATCGCGCGGCGGTACGGTTCGCGGCTAGAGCCCGTCTCATAAATATGCGGTTGCGACAGCCTGTCTGGCTCACCTGGCTGCCGCTAACGACGCAGCCCGGTTCACAAGACAACTTGAGGAGGTCTGTGGGAGGAGTGGGCAGTGCGGAGATTGGCCCGAAACGCGTTTCGGCAAACGTCGGATTTGGGTTCGTTCCGGTTGGGGATGCGCCGTAATTCAGATGAGATGAGAAAGCCGGTCTCCCGCGGGATGCGTTAAGCTCCCGAATAAACCACGCACTCAATGGTGCAATCGAAAGGAGACCGGCAATGAAGAAGGATAGCATCCGAATGAAGAATGGGAAAGGGGATTGGGAGCGCAAGAAACTGACGATCGGAATGGACCTGGGAGATCGAACCAGTCGGTATTGCGTGTTGGGGGAAGAGGGCGAACTGCTTTGGGAAGCGAGTGTGGCGACAACTCAGAAAGGGCTGAGCGAGGCGTTCAGTGCTCTGCCTCCCAGCCGCATGGCGATTGAGACCGGGCAGCATTCGCCGTGGGTGAGCCGGCACTTGAGCGGGTTGGGGCACGAGGTGATCGTGGCCCACGCCCGGAACGTACGGCTGATTGGGGAAAGCACGCGCAAGGATGACCGGCTGGACGCCAAGACGCTGGCGCGATTAGCGCGCATTGATCCGGCGTTGCTGAGCCCGGTGCAGCATCGCAGCGCGGAAGCCCAGACGCACCTGACACGGATTCGGGCCCGAGCGGTATTGGTGGGAGCGCGCACAGCCCTGGTGAATGCGATACGAGGATTGACCAAGGCCTACGGGGAACGGTTGCGGAAGTGCCATCCCGAACAGATCCGCAAGGAACTGGCAGCGGAATTGAGTTCCGAGCTGCGGACCGCTCTGGAGCCACTGTTCCAGGAAGTACAATCGCTGACCGAGCGAATCCAGCACTACGACCGTGAGATCGAAAAGATCGCGCAGCAACACTACCCGGAGGTAGCCCAACTGCAACAGGTCAATGGTGTCGGACCGCTGATCGCGTTGACGTACGTGCTGACGGTGGACGATCCGCATCGATTCGGGCGGAGTCGGGACCTGGGCTGCTATATAGGGTTGTGTCCAGGGCGGAGGAACTCCGGCAACAGCCAACCGCAGCTACATATCAGCAAGGAAGGAAACCGGTACCTGCGAACGCTGATGGTACAGGGCGCGCACTACATCCTAGGGCCGTTTGGGAAAGATAGCGACCTGCGACGGTGGGGGCTGAAGCTGGCTCAACGGGGAGGCCGCAATGCTAAGAAGCGCGCTGTGGTGGCGGTGGCGCGAAAGCTGGCGGTGTTGCTGCACAAGCTGTGGGTGAGCGGAGAGGTGTACGAACCGCTCCGGAATCATCGCGACGAGAAACGCGCAGCGGCATAATCTTCGGATAGCCGCGGCGGAAAAGGGTTTGACAAGATCAATCGCCGAGTTCGGGTGACTGCGGCTAAGTCCTAGATCCGACTCCCTGGGCATCCAGGGAGATCGAGGTCGAAATTCAGATTGACAGCACCCACTGAAACGAGAACGCCCAACTGGCACCGAGCAAATATGCTCAACTACGAGTGCGGATGGAAGAGTGGCGACAGATCGGCGGTGGCTTGCAGACCATAAGGAAAATGCGGATGGACGCGAGACAACGCTGGAAATGGAACCAGGCAGGAAATACCGAGAGGTCAGCCTGCCATTTTCTCCGGACTTATTATATGGATCTCGGCCACCCGTCCAGGCTGCCCTACGGCTCGCTTCGCTCGGCCTGGACGGGGCCCGGCCGTGATCCGAACGGATTTACTGATACGAGAAAATGGCAGGCTCTGTCCTGGCGCTGTTGGTGCGCCTCCCGTTGGTTGGCACCGAACATCCTGCCCATAACGTGCACATGAAATTTAATTCTTGACATCGACCGGCTTTCTCATGGAAGGACCTAACTCCTTTTCTGATTGGATAAACCAAGCTCCGGCATCAGATGCCGATCTCTCCAGGCGAAAAACTACGCATAGCCCGCCTGCCTTGATATTATTAGCCTTCGCATGGAGCAACGGATCTCTGTCCTGATGGCCGTTGACGAGCAGTATGCGGCGCCGTTGTTGGTAACCGTCGCATCGCTTCTGGAAAGGCTCCGGCCAGGCGTGGGCTTGGACCTATACGTTATGGCTAGCGGACTTCGGCCTGGGACGCGCAGCAGACTCGAGGGCGGCTGGGATGACCGCGTCCGACTCCGCTGGGCGTCCCTAGATAATTCGAAGCTCGAATCGCTCCGCGGCTATGCCTATCCGTCGTCACCCGTGGCCAATTTTCGCCTGCTGGTTGGATCGAGTCTCCCAGGCGACGTCTCGAAGGTGATTTATCTCGACGCGGATCTCTTAATCCAAAGAGATATCTTTGAGCTTTGGGAACAAGACATGCAAGGTAAGATCGTGCTCGCGGTGCAGGACAGCTATATCCAGCAACTCCCGGCTCGCTGTCTTCCCGCGCAGGCGGAGGTCGAACGGCCTTACTTCAACTCGGGTGTGATGGTGATCGATCTGGAAGCGTGGCGGATGGCGGAGATTGAGCAGTGCTGCCTGGAAGCTGCCGGGCGGCTGCGGCATCGAACCAAATGGCTTGACCAGCACGTGCTCAATGCATGCCTGGCTGGCCGCTGGGGACGGTTAACGCCGGTCTGGAACAAGCAGTTTTTCCTGGACGTGTTCCCGGACTGGCGGTGCGGTCCCTACGAGGAGAAAGAGTTTCTGGAGGCACGCAGCGACCCGGCAATCATTCATTTCTGCTCGCGAACCAAGCCTTGGCATACGTTCTGCGATCATCCGCGCCAAGACGTTCTCGCCTACCGGGCCGCACTGCGCCGCAGCGCTCCTGGCGCCGGCTTGGAAGCAAGGCCATCGTTTGCGCGGCGAACCCGCGAGTTCTTTGCCGCTCCCCACCGGCATCTTCTGGACGGTATCGCGGCGGCTGTCCGCGCCAAACGGCGAAAGCATGCGCTGCGGATGATGTTACCGGGCATGTTGAGACTCGCGATTCTGCATCCGTGGACATTGGCGACTGTGCCGCTGTCGGTGGCTCACGAGCGAGCCGCTCGATGGTTGCTGAGCGGTTGAGTAGGCTGAGCGCTGTGCGCGACCATGGAGATGTTAGGCTAATTCATGACGCATATGGCTCTCAACTCCGCGTCCTCGACTAAACAGCCAGCCGTGACGGTGATGGTGGTTTCGGACTACCGGCCCGGAGAAAAGAAGTCATGGGACGATCTTCGTGGGACCCTTGCTGCGTTGGGGCGCCAAAACTTCGATGAGCCGATTGAGTACATTCTCTTAGAGAATGCCCGCGATCTCGAGAGAATGCCCGAGGATGTGCCGAGGACGATACCGGGGGTCCGCGTGATCGCCTCCGACGCCCGCGGCTCCTACCCTCTCAAGAATGCGGGAATGCAGGCGGCAACCGCCGATCTCGTAATGGTTCTCGACGCTGACTGCGTCCCGGACCACGGCTGGTTGCGGGCGGGGGTGGAGGCGATGCGCCAGCGGCCTGACGCGGTTGCAATCAGCGGCCGGACCACCTACCCGGGACGTTCAACTCTGGAACGGTCGCTCGGATTGCTGTCGCGATGTTACGTGGACCGCGGCACGGCAGGCCCGGTTCGTTTGCTCTCGACGAACAACATGATCGTCCGGCGGAGCGTGTTTCGCTCGGACCCCCTGCCGGACGACGCCGGCCCTTTCGCGTATCGGCTATTGACTGAGCGCCTGCTGCTTCAAGGCGGCAAGCTCTATTTCGAGCCGAAGATGCGAGCCGTACATGATTTCGAGGGCTGGCCAATGGAGCGGGACTTGCGCCGGCAGGTGGGATGGACTTCGATTCGCATCCGGCAACTCGACGAAAACATTCCGGGGGCAAGAGTTGTGAGGCTGCTCGGCCCGGTTTCGGCGCCGTTGCTGTACGCTTACCGCTTGGCCGAAAGCACGGGTCATTGTTTCCGCCTCCCACGCTATTTTGGGCTTCATGCGGGCCACATCCCGATGCTACTGGCGCTGGCGGCGCTGGTCCACTCCTTCGAACTGCCCGGTATGTTCCGTGCGCTGGGCGGCCAGCCGGCGGGCCCGACCGTCTATCGCTGATCGAGAAGAAGCAATCGAACCCTGGCATCGAGGGATGAGTCCATTCTTTGCCGTAAATGCGGCATCACCCACGGCCTGCGGGTCGCCGAACCGTCATCTGGCCGGCCAAGATTTTCGCCGTCCCTGGTAAATCCCTTTTTTCTTGGGACCGCGCGCGTGCGCAAGGCCTTTATCGGAAGCGTTCGTTTTCCCGGCAACCGAGGATCTCTTCGTGCCTCCGGGCATTGCACGGGCAACTCGGCCGACGGATGCATTCCCGGAGTAGGCGTCCCTAGTCGTCATTGAGCGGCGGAGTCCGGTACGTGGCTGGCGTGACTTGCTCACACCTTCTTCCAGCTTTCCCAAACGCCCAAAAAGGGCTTGGAGGGCTCTCCGCAGTTTCGATAAGGTACCTGCAACCGCTTCGTTTATTGTCTGCGCCCCGCTGCTGGCGGTCAACGGCCGATGGCGGGCAGGTCGGGCCTCGATCAGACATCGTTTATCATGTGTACCGAACTTGTGACTATTCACATCGCTGAGGTAAACCTCCACTCGGGTCAGTCGGCCCGCAAACCTCTTGAGAACGCGGTTCACTTCAACTCCAATAAAGCGGATTACCTGGGTGTCCATCGGGACGTGCTTATCACTGTTGACTTGAATCTCCACGCGTCGTTCCTCTGTTTCCGCCGGGCCTACAGACCGGCAGCTCGGCACTTCACGCAGGCTTGATTCGATTCCAGCATTCGTGATCTATTTTTTGGAGCCAGCGGCGGCTCCTTCGTCTCATGACGCATGGCCTAGTGACGCGACAAGCGGACAGAATCGCTCGAACCGCCAAGCTCCTCCAGCGCCCCAGCAAGCTGAACATCGGTCAGGACCGGATGAGGGGGATCGGGAATGGATGACGACGCAGATCGGAAGACGATAGGGTTTCCGAATGAGGCATCAGCCGCACCTTCGGATACAGCCGGAATTGCGACTCATTGATCCATAGGTACGTGGCTATGATGCCTAATCACGCTCGTCGGACGTAAACTCTCTTCAATCGAAAAGTTTGAATGCCCGCACAATCATTGGTCATCTAGTGGGGCAGGTTTGAGAGTTTGCGATGCATCCAGCTCTGGATATTTGTGAAGCAGCATCGATCGTCTTTACGCTTCTACTGCCGCTGATGCCGGGTCGATCTTGACAAGCCAGATTTTCGATGACCAAAACGCGCAGTCAGTTTTAGGTAGTGGTTCAGTTTTAAACCGGAGAAGATCATGCAAATGATTAGGCTTCGCCCGCGCTCCTGGCAGTATCGAATGCACATCATTGTCTCCGTGGGATGGCTTGGGCTAGTGGCTTGTGAAAGACAGCAGAACACAGTGCCAGCTGAGCAGATTACGAAGGATGAGGTACACGCTTCGGAAGCCTCAACAACTCTGCTCCCTGACGAATACGGCGCGACAGAAGAGTCAGAACACAGAACGCTCGTGTTGCCTAAGAACTACGGCAAGCGCACCGGCGATCTCAATGAAATGGTCAAACAGCGCACGATTCGAGCGATAGTTATCATCGACCCGATCGGCTTCTTCTATCTGTCAGGGCGACCCCACGGAATTCAGTACGAGTCGCTGCAGGAGTTCGAAAAGTTCGCGAACCGGAAACTGAAGACGGGCAGGCTGCCGGTCCGGGTCGTGTTCCTCCCCATGCGATCGGACCAGGTTGAGGACGCCTTGAACCAGGGACTCGGAGACTTCATCGCCCACCCAGTCGTGATTACCCCTCAGCGCGAGAAGCGTGTTTCTTTCTCGGTACCCATTCAAAAAAACGTGTCTCAGGTTGTAGTGACCGGCTCGGCGTTGGCCAAAGCCACGAGTTTTGATAGCTTAGCTGGCCAGCCCATCTACGTCAATCCGATGACCACATACTATGAAAACCTGAAGAGGGTGAGCGATTCGCGGCAAGAGGCGGGCAAGTTATCCCTGGACGTTAGGGCTGCCGACAAGAATCTATACGATGACGATCTCATCGAAATGGCAAATGCGGGTCTAATTCCCGCCACCGTGACAAGAACAGAACGCGCCGAGTTGTGGGCGCAGGTTCTCCCGAATATTAAGGTACATCGCGAATTGGTGATTGCCCGCGAAGGTGAGACGGCCTGGGCGATGCGCAAGAATACTCCTCAGCTAAAGCGGCTACTGGACGAGTTTCTAGAAGATCACGTCGCGGGAACAACTTTCGGAAATACTCTACTTCGTCGCTACTTGCAAAACACCAAGTGGGTTCGGGATTCGATTTCACCGGAAGAGCTCCGCAAGTTGGTTGCGTACTCGGAAGTCTTCAAGAAGTATGCAGCCGAATACAACTTTGACTACCTTATGATTGCTGCGCAGGGCTACGAAGAGTCGCAGCTCGATCAGAGCAAGAAGAGTCCCGCTGGGGCGGTTGGCGTGATGCAGGTGATTCCGAAGCTTGCGGCCGCTAGTCCGATCAATATTCCGGATGTCAGCAATGCCGACAGCAACATCCATGCCGGGACGAAAATGCTGCACCACATCGCCGAGACCTATTTCAACGGTTTGGCGATAGATCCCGCCAACAAGGCGCTCTTAACTTTTGCCAGCTATGACGCCGGACCCACCCGCATTGCACATCTTCAAAAAAGAACGGCGCGTTACGGCCTTGACCCGAACAAATGGTTTGACAATGTCGAGCTGGCGGTGGCCGAAGACGTGGGCGAGGAGACTGTCGTCTACGTCGGGAATATCTACAAATATTACGTCGCTTACAGGCTGACCGCTGACGAGAGGAGACGGAAGGGGTTACCAATATCATTCGAGTACCCAGCAGGAACCGTGCCCTCGATCCCTATCATCAACCGCCGCGCGAATCCCTGACCATTTCCAAGTCGTCGGCATGGAGTGGCAGAGCGATCACGGCGCAGCCACCGCGCGGGCATCACGTTCGAATCACCGGCGACGTGAAACATCGTTCGCCATCCCTGAGGGCAGAATCAGCCAGTTCACGCCATTTACTCGCCCGCGGACGACGCTGCCGAACCGGATGGCGTGATGCCCGGCAGCCAGACTAGGAGAGCAGGCTCGATTCCAGGTACGTTCGGATTGGGAAGCGGCGAAGAATCGTTGTTGCAGCCATAGCTGGAGTCTGGCCAGCCGTAGTCCGCGCCCGGGCCGCCGTAGGTTCCGAGGCCAGTAACCGGATGCGGAGCGAGTCCAAAGTGATCGCGATGCCCCAGTGTATAGATTTCCGGCGGCGCGCCGGCCTTTCCGCGCTCCGATCTTCGCGTTGACGAGCCCACCGGGTTATCCTCGGCATGGTTGCGTCCCGGCATTGCAAGCTTCGTTTTGCCGGCAAAGATCGTGTAAGTCCGGCTCAATCCACGGTTTTTTCAACCTCCCCATTGCCCAAATGATACAATCCCCGTTCGTTCCCCGATCGGCTACACTTAGCTGAATCAAGCGAATGCCGATTGCCGCCGGTGACAAACTCGGTCCGTATGAAATCGTTTCGCAGATCGGTGAAGGCGGCATGGGCGAAGTGTATCGTGCACGCGACACGCGACTTGACCGCATCGTCGCCATCAAAGTCTCTAAGGCTCAGTTCTCCGAACGATTCGAGCGCGAAGCTCGCGCGGTGGCGGCTCTGAACCATCCCAATATCTGCCACCTCTACGACGTCGGCCCGAACTACCTTGTAATGGAGTTTGTCGAGGGCGAGCCTTTACACGGTCCGCTTCCGCTCGATACCGCGCTTGGCTACGCTCGCCAGGTCGCCGATGCCCTCGATACGGCGCACCAAAAGGGCATCGTGCATCGCGATCTCAAACCCGGCAACATCTTGATCACGCGCGATGGCGTGGTCAAGGTGCTCGATTTCGGGCTGGCGAAGACCGTCGGGATTGCGAGTAATCCAATAACCGACTCACCTACATTCACCATGAGTTCCACGCAGGCCGGCATGATCCTGGGAACGGCCGCATACATGTCACCTGAGCAGGCCCGTGGACTGGACGTCGACAAGCGGGCTGACATCTGGGCTTTGGGCGTTGTGCTTTTCGAACTGCTCACTGGAGAGCAGTTGTTCGCGGGCGCAACTGTCTCGGACACGCTGGCTTCGGTTCTCAAGGAGGAGCCGAACTGGCGCCGGATTCCGGCAAGCGTCCAGCCATTGCTGCGCCGCTGCTTGGAAAAAGATCCGAAGAAACGGCTACGCGACATCGGCGATGTGGGCGCTCTGCTGGATATCCCGGCGCAGGTGGCGCAGCCGCCGCTCAAACAACCGCGGGCCGGCTATTGGATCGCTATCGGCGCTGCGGTGGTGTTCGCCGGTACCCTCGGCGTGCTGTCGCTCATGCACTTTCGTGAGAAGGCTCCCGCCGCGCCTGATCCCGTCCGTTTCCAGATCACGCTTCCCGACAAGGTCAATTTCACGGCCACGGGGTCCTTCTCGCTTTCTCCGGACGGGAAGCATCTGGCCTTCTCCGCGGTGGGGCCGGACAGCCATCCCGGGGTATGGATTCATGAGATGAACTCGCTCGGCGCGCGCCGTCTGCCGGACGCTGACACAGGCCCTCTCGCGCCACCTTTTTTCTGGTCTCCTGACAGCCGGGTCTTGGTGTTCTCAGACGGCACGTCGAAATTACGAAGGGCGGACATAGGCAGCGGCGCAGTGGAAACGATATGCGATCTTCTCGCACCGCCGATCGGTGGGTCTTTTAACCACGACGGCTTGATCATCTTCGGCAACAACCACGGTGGCCTGTGGAAGGTTCCTGCTTCCGGCGGGAAGGCCCAAGCCTTAACGGCGCTGGATACCTCTCGCAACGAACGTTCGCACGAGCTGCCGACTTTCCTGGCGGACGGCCGGCATTTTCTCTATTTGAGGTCGTCCACCGTGGTCGCCTACAGCGGCATCTATGTTGGGTCAATCGACGCGAAGCCCGACCAACAGAGCTCCAAGTTGGTGGTGGCCACGCGCGTGGGCGCGGCCTATGTGCCGGCCTCCAGCACGGAACGTGGCCGGCTACTCTTCTTGAGGGACGGTCGAGTATTGGCCCAGGCCTTCGACGACCGACGAATGGAACTGGTCGGCGATCCGACGCCGGTGGCGGATGGTGTGGGCACGATCTTCAACACTGGTTACATGTCCGTCTCTGAAGATGGCGTTCTCGTATACCGAACAGGCAATGGAGATCTTTCGCAACTTGCTTGGGTCGACCGGCAGGGTGTGATCGGACCCGCCTTGACGGAAGCTGGTCCTTACATTGGAGTCGCAGTCGCGCCTGACGGAGCGCGAGCCGTGGCAGCGCGAACTGACTTGGCGAATGCCGCAACTTTAGACTTGTGGATGCTTGACTTCGCGCGGGGCACGACCGCGCGGTTTACTTTCGGCCAGGGACGAAGCAATATCCCAGTTTGGTCTCCGGATGGCAAACAGATCGTGTTTCAAGCCACCCAGCACACGGCGCTGAACATTTATCAGAAGCTCGCGGATGGATCGAAAGAAGAACAGCTACTGTTGAAGTCAGACGCTGACAAATCTCCCACCAGTTGGTCGCATGATGGGCGCTTTTTGTTGTATTCGACGGCCGGCGCGAACACCAAGGCCGACATCTGGGTGCTCCCGCTGGAGGGAAGCCGAAGGCCATTTCCTTTCTTGGCCACACCCGCAAGCGAGCGCGACGCGGTGTTCTCCCCGGACGGCCGCTGGGTTGCGTACTCTTCGGACGAGTCTGGACGCAGCGAGATCTACGTACGGGCATTTTCATCAGAAGGGACGTCGAGCGGCGGCAAATGGATGGTCTCCAAGGACTCCGGACGGTACCCTTGGTGGCGGCCTGACGGCAAGGAGCTGCTCTTTTATGATTCCGGCACCCGAAACAGTATGTCGGTGGAAGTAGCCTCCAGTCCGGTATTCCAGTCAGGACCGCCAAAGGTAGCCTTCAGGAATCTGCCGGGCACCGTGACGCCCGATTATAGTCCCGACGGACAGCGCGCCTTAGTGGCCGTGCCGGTTCGGAACGATGGGAATGCTCAGTTGTTCAACGTTGTGCTGAACTGGACGTCTCTCCTGAAGAGTAAATAGGCATTCCTGTCCATGCACGGCCCGCGGAATTTTCCAGAAGCAAGTGCAACTTTGGCGCGCTCGTGGATAGCGTACTTCAATGCGCAGGCCCGGAATTCGCGATCGGGAGTCATGCAGTAATCAGCGATTGTTACCCAACATATTTCCGCTGTTTAGTGCGACGCAACTTTCCTCGGCGCCAAAAAAGGGGGGCATCTTGTGCAATGCCGCCTAGCTTATGCGATCAAGAAGCAGATGGCGCCAGTGCTACGGGACAAAATGAAAACTCGCCGAATCCCGGCCGAAAAAAGATAGAGGGGGGCGCCCGAGTTCGAATTGGTTCGTTGGGACGGGTCACTGAGAAAATTCTCTGAGTAATATAAACGGAGCGCACCTGCGCCCAAGGCGGATCCATTTTCAACGCATTCCGACTCCATGAGATACGCGCTCCTTATGGAGCACTGTTGAGCTTTGTTGAACTCGGGGAATCTATCATCCTCAAAATCATCTACACTTGAGAAATCTCTCCGCAATTTCTCTCTTGATCGACCCGTCTCGAAACGGGGCATGGCTGACAGCAAAAAATTTCCTGTCGGGCTGAGAGGTACAATTACAGGAAAGCCCACAACGCCATGACGCCGGAACGCTGGCGCCAGATCGAGGATTTGTACCACGCAGCGCTGGAGCGCGAGCCTCGGGATCGCGACCTCATGCTCGCAGGCGTCGAGCCAGATCTGCGCCGGGAAGTTGAAACTTTGCTGGCGCAAGGTGGCTCGCTGCTGTCCCATCCCGCGTGGGAACTATGCGACCCGAAGCCGGGCACGAAGTTCGGCGTTTATGAAATCCTTGCAAAGCTCGGAGAGGGCGGCATGGGGACCGTCTACCGCGCTTTGGATTCACGCCTCAACCGTCAAGTTGCAATCAAGGTCATGACGGAGGCCTTCAGAGGGCGCTTTCAGCGCGAAGCGCATATGATCGCGAAGTTGAATCATCCGAATGTCTGTACTTTATATGATGTCGGCCCGGATTATCTCGTCATGGAATTGGTGGAGGGACCGACGCTGGCCGAACGTATCGCGAAAGGACCGCTACCGCTCGAGGAGGCCATCGGCATCGCGCGTCAAATCGGCGGAGCCTTGGAAGCCGCACATGAGAAAGGCATCGTTCATCGTGATTTGAAACCGGCCAACGTCAAGCTCGCAGCCGATGGTTCGGCCAAGGTTTTGGATTTCGGCTTGGCGAAGTCGCCTGAAGAGAAAGATTCACCTCTGGTTACGGCAACCTTGACCCGCGCGGGAACCGTTGTCGGCACGCCGGGATACATGAGTCCGGAACAGGCGCGTGGGGAGAAGGTTGACGAGCGAACCGATATTTGGGCGTTCGGCGTAGTTCTCTACGAGATGCTCACCGCCGAGCAACCCTTTGAGAGACGAACGGTCACCGAAACTCTCGCGGCAGTGTTAACTCGCGAGCCGGATTATGCGAAGACGCCAGTCAAGGTGCGGCGGCTGCTGCGCCGATGCCTCGAAAAAGATCTAAAGCAGAGGCTGCGAGACATCGGCGATGCGCCGTGGATGATGGACGAACCGCTCGCCGAGGAGCCTGCGGCTCACATCGAGCCGGCGCGCAATAAATGGCTCTGGCCGGCATTGGCGGGCATCTCGCTGCTCGCATTTGCCGGCGTCTCTGCGATTCACTTTCGCGAGCGGCCGCCCGATCCGCCCAAGCCGGTCCGCCTGCAATTTGTGCCCGATAAGGTTACCATCGGCCCTTCATACCTATTCACCTTATCCCCGGATGGAACCAAGCTCGCCTATTATGCCGCCGGTGGCGACGGCGTGCTGCGGTTGTGGGTCCGCGCGATGGACACACTGGAGTCGCGGCCATTGTCCGCAACGGACCTCATTGCGAATTTTCCCATCTTCTGGTCGTATGACAGCCGCTTTCTGCTTTTTCAGAGCGGCAGAAAACTCGTGAAGATCGACGTCGCCGGCGGCCCGGCGCAAACGCTCTGCGACATCTCCGGTTTTGCTGTTGGAGGTTCCTCGAATCGCGACGGAACCATCCTCTTCGGAAGCTCGACCGGCCCTGTGATGCGCGTTTCCTCCGAAGGCGGCACAGCTACTCCAGTCACCGCGCTCGACGCTGCGCGGCGAGAATCGCGGCACATCGGACCGGTGTTCCTGCCCGACGGGCGGCACTTCCTGTATGTGCGGGGTGGGAAGCCGGAATCCACGGGCGTCTACCTGGGCTCGCTGGACGCGAAGCCCGAACACCAGGCGGCCACGCGTCTTTTGGCCACCGGCGCCACGATGGATTTCGTTCCCTTCGAGGACGGCCGCTCCGGAGAGATTCTGTTCCTTCACCAAGGTACGCTTTCAGCTCAGCAGTTCGATCTGCGCCGTTTGGAGCTAAGCGGCCAAGCCGTTCCCATCGCCGAGCAAGTGGGCGCCTATCTCAGCGCGGGACGGTTTTCGGCTTCGCGAACTGGAGCTTTGGTCTATCGCACCGGAGGCGCCGCAGGCCTGAATAAGCTCGCGTGGTTCGACCGGAAAGGCACGATTTTAGGAACGCCGACGGACGCCTTCTATGGCTCCCAAACTCTGAGACTATCCCCTGATGGATCCCGAGCCGTGGTGCGGCACCCTGAAGCTTCCGGCTCGAACCTTTGGCTCGCGAACCTGGCACGGGGCGGTCGGACTCGCTTCACCTACTCCAAAGCGGGCGTGGACGATTATCCAGCCTGGTCGCCGGATGGCACGAAGATCGCGTTCTCGTCCACCCGCGGCGGCCATGCGGACCTGTACCAACGCGCTTCGAATGGAGCCGGGGAAGACGAACTGCTCCTCAAGTCCGAGAGGGACAAGTATCCTTGGGACTGGTCCCGCGATGGCCGTTTTCTGCTCTTCCATGAAACCAACCCAATGGGTGGCACGGATCTGGCGGTGTTGCCAATGGACAGCCAAGGCCGGCGTAAATCCGTTCTGTTCCTAAGCTCTGAGTTCTTTTCAGTCAACGCGCGTTTTTCGCCGGATGGCCGCTGGGTCGCATACACTTCCAATGAGTCCGGTAGTTACGAGATCTATGTACGGCCCTTCCCGGCCCCCGAAGGTGGTGGTGGAAAGTGGATGGTCTCACAAGGCGGCGGCGTGTATCCCGCCTGGCGGAGGGATGGCAAGGAGCTGTTCTATTTGAGACAGGACGGCGAATTGATGGCCGCGGATGTCAGCGCCAACGGAGCGGCGTTTCAGTCCGGCATTCCCAGGCTGTTGTTCAAAGCTGCATTTGGCGCGGGATGGGACGTGGACTCCGATGGGACGAAGTTTTTGTTCGCGATCGGCGGCGAGGAGGCAGCGCAATCCCCGTTTACCGTGGTCTTGAATTGGACGTCGCTTTTGAGGAGATAGCTCAGGAGCCCGAAGTCAACGGAGCCAGTCCGATTCGTCATGTCCGAAATATCGGCGTCGCTCGGGTGAGTCCCGATTGAGCGCTCTTTCAAACCTCGATGCGAGCGAGGCATTTTGAAGTCGCCCGTGAGAATTCCGCGATTTTCAGCGGTTCGCTGAGATGTATAGCAAGCCGCTGACCTCATTGGTCGGGCGGGGCGATTTGAACGCCCGACCGCCTGCGCCCAAGGCGGTTGACGGCCTTTGCCGAAAATCGCCTATTTTCAATGTATTCCGATTCAAGGGAATGCGCGCAGCTTATTGAGCGCTGTTGAGTATTGAAGAAAACTGCTTGCGGGGCGATGGGGAGATTTTTCGTGGCAACATTAACTCGGCCGTAATCCTCGGCTCAGATGGCTTCAGCGGCCGCGTGATCATGATCGAACACGCCTCTAACTAAACTGCAAAGAGATTCCCGAGTTGTAGATGATTTTGGGGATGCGAGTCCCCAAGTTCAACAATTACGCTCGATTCCGGCCACGACGTTCGTAGCGAGTCCGCCCAACGCTACGGCCCCAGTATCGCGGCAGCCGCCCAGCGCAGCAGCGACCTGCGCCGGCGCTCGATTCGCCAGGACAGTTTCGCGATCCATTCAGAGCCATAGGGTTCTATAAGGGCCTCGGCGGCGCACACGTCCACCGAGGCCGGAATCAGGCTAACTTACTTACTGCATGTGTTGCGCAATTCATTGGGGGCGTTTGGAGGCCCCGGAAGCGTCGTGTTGTCGATACAAGGGATCGCGCTCAGATAGGTCCAAATCGCTGTGAGCTGCCTGATCGTCATGTTCCGGAAAACCGCCCACGGCATAACCTGAAGCTTACTGCCGTTCAATGGAGCTGGGAGGCAGCCGGGGGTCGGCGTCGCGCCGCATGTCGGATGGATACCGTCGAGGTCCACGCCGTTCTGGATGATGTTCAGAAAATCGGAGAGGCTGTGGCCGCCTTCTGGCAGTCCCCTGTAGTCGGGTGTCAGGTTGCGCGAAATGAACGGCCCGAAGACTTGGCCACCCGCGAGGTAGGTCGCGGGATTCACCTTGATTGTGCCGGTAAACGGCCCGTTGGGTGGGCTCAGAAGCGTTGGATCATGCGCCGGCGCGTACTCGGAACCATTGGGGTCGCTATTGTGGCACCCGTTGCAATCGGCCACGGCGTTGACCAGGTAGCTTCCGAGCCAGACCAGGTCAGGATCTTTGCCAGCCATATTCAACTGCTGTACCGGATTGATCGCCATGCCTTGCGAGATCATCAGCTTCTCGTCCTGCGCACCGTTGTTGTCGTTATCTGCTAGTCCCGCCTTGGGGCTGATCAACATTCCCATGAACAGGACTGCGGCGATGGTGGCCGCGGCCCCAGCCGTCTTTGTAATCGTAGATAGTCTCATTGTGTCCTCCAGTTTTTGCCCAATTTCGATTTTGTGCTCCCAGTTCGTAGAACAGCGGGATTGTACACCTGAACCGTCCGGATTTGCTGATTTTCTCACTTTGTTCGTGCCGCATTGTACTAGCCGTAATGGACAACTGACTCGGTCACGCCAAGAACCTTGTATCATTCCTCATCGTCTGGCATCTGATACCCCACGAGGTCAGGCCATTCTTGACGGCCCACGCGAAATTCATTTTGATCTGAACCGACTCGCTTCCCATTGAACATGCGTTCTTTCGATGCGTGAGAGATTTCGTGTACTCGAACGCGGGCCGATGAACGCGGGGTGGAAAGACATTGTGTTACTTCGAGGCCCATAGCACCGAAATCGGCTTCCTTCATCGATCTTCCTCACTTCCCGGCGCAGTACGGAAATCCGCGATTCCAACCTGAATTGCCGAGGCGGGCCTCGAACGGCCGCCCCCGGATACCTGTGCGTTGGGCAAGATCTCGGTCCATGTTGCAAATACGCGGCCATTGGAAGCGGCCAGTCCTGTGTACTCGCCGATGGAGCTTCCAAGCGGATCGAACGAATGCTCGCTCAGGAGATAGTTTCTAAAGCTACGGGCTCCGTCGCTCGATCTTGCCAAAACAACCTCTACGGATCGGTTGGCCGGATCGCGGCGCCGATCATAGAAGACGACGTTCACGGACCCAGAAGTGGGATCGACAGCTAGCCACTGAAAGAGTTGGTCGGAGGCGTTGTGGACGGGATCCGTGTTCACCCGTACCGGAGATCCCCAATGTCGGCCTTCATCTGCAGACGAGATGCAAAAGATATCGACATCGCCATTCCGGTAATCCGACCATGTAACATAAAGCCGTGGATGGCCCCCCTTACTGTCCGCAGCCATGCCGATCTGGGGGTAGCCATTCGCTTCTGCGACATTCTGGACTACGAAGTGAGAAGGTGCCGTGTTTGCAATCGATCGATTTCGAGAAAAGCTCTTGCCGCCGTCACGCGAGACCGCATATTCGATGTGGTTGGTGTCGCTGAAGACTACGTGCAGCGTTCCATCTGGCGCAACAACCCCGTGGAAACCTTCCACCGTCCCGTTATCGTCTCGGGGCAAGCCTGGCTGATCGCTAATTCGTACCGGTGCTGACCATGTCAACCCGCCGTCGGTGGAGCGCGACAACAGGATCAATGCCTCTTTCATTCCATCCTGAGACCATCCGACGTAAAGATTGCCCGCAAAATCGCTGGTGGGGTGATTGTCAGCTAAAAGGTAGGGCTTGTCTTCGAACGGTATTCCGGGCGCTTCAGCGTGCTCAATTACCGAAATCGTCCGTGCTTCCCATGTCTTGCCTCCATCCAGGGAACGCCGGATGAGAATCGCGTTCCGCTTGGGGTTGTGTCCCCAGTACTTGAATGGCCCTGGGCCGTCATGAGCGATGAAGCATAAGAACGCGCGTCCGCGATGATCAAAGGCGACTGAAGTGTCGCCGGTAGACCGATAGTCGATCGGAGCGATCTCCGGCGATAGAGTCCAGTGAACGCCTCCATCTCGGGAATATGCGACGCTCGCTTTTGCTTGGAAGCCGACGAGCAAGTTTTGTGCGTTCGAAGGATCAATCGCGATTGACGGTGTGTGAAAATTTCCTGGAGTCGGAGTTAGGCGAACTACAACTCCACCCGGCGCCGGCACGAGCGTTTGTTTCGGTTCTTGTGCGTACCCGATAGCAAGCAGCAGGAACAGGAATCCGCCAACACGCGCAGTCCGCCAAAGCCGCTGAGTGGATTTGAATTGATTGGTCACTAGTCGCCTCACTTTTCACCGCTTGCTTTTCAATTTGTCCTCATGCTGGTCTTCCGCGCGCGCGCCGCGCAGAATGTCAACCAGGGCGCGATTGCCTTCATGACAGGAGTATTCGTAAACCGGTCCGGGAGTGGCGACAAAGGGAAGCTCGCCGGTCCAAGGCGTGAGGAATGCGGTTGGATCGTCGATCGTAAAGTTGTAGAGAATCGTACTCGCGTCCACTCGAGTGAAGCGCTCGGTCACGTGCAGATCCTGATCCGAACCGAACAGACTCGCTTTGTTCGTGAAGTTGGTGGTGTCTACCACCAGGGTGGCACCCTCCCAATGGCCGCGCGAATCACCCATCCATTGCCGGACAGTGGAAGGCATGTGCGGCCTGCCATCCAATGGAATGATTCGGACGTCGTGCATCATCTCAATGAGGATCATGACGTACGCCGGCGTTTGAACAATTTGATAGGTGCTGTTGTAGGGAGCCGGGAGCATGGGCGGCTCGGCAGCCCAGAGCAGGCAGCGTTCAGCGAGCGACCGATCCTGTGCGCTGTCGGCAGGGTGCTTTCTTGCATAATCGTTGGCCTCGGCGAGACGTCTCCACGCTTCAACCGTGTAGGGGGGCAGACGCCCACCCGGCGGATCGACGACGATAGAGGTCCTGACGACGCCGTCAATACGAGCGAGTCCCGCCCCGCGATCGAAGAATAATTCGTTGTAACCACGCCCGACGTCGGCTTCGGGCAAACCGTCGCGCCGATCGCTGCTTACGGCCTTTCTGATGTCCTGTTCGAATTTCGTGGCTTCTTCCTCGGTCAGAGTCGTGCTCTTACCTAAACCGATGGGGCGCTCCAATAGCGTCATGGTTGAGTTCGTCCAGATTCCCTGCAAATCTGAATGTCCATCCGCTGTACGGGTTGGTGTCCGGCCAGATAGAGCAGGCGGCGTTTGAGCCAGGGCTGTGGTTGCAAACACGAACAACAACAAACTCCGCTTGCTAACACTAGGCTTGGCTAGCTTAAAGTGCATGGTGGTCCTTCGACTTCTTTGGTCTTACCGAGGTGCAATCCGGATGACGAGCCTGGCTGGTTAAGGCAGCGCAAACGCGATGATGTTCGAGCCGGCCGCGATCGCGACATACTGTTTCCCTTCGGCCACGTAAGTCATGGGCGAGGCGCGGAAAGCCGCACCGGTCTGGAAGTGCCACAGTGGCTTGCCGTTTTTGGCATCCACTGCCGCGAAGGCGCCGCTGTCATCTCCCAAAAAGAGTACGCCACCTGCGCTTGACAGCACACCGCCCGCGCTACTGCCCGAGCCGAACTGCGGAACCTCCCACGCGATTTTACCGGTCTGAATATCGATGGCCCGCAGGAATTTTTGGCCGGCCTCTCCGGCCACGCGTCGGGCTCCGCCCCCGTAGAACGATTGGCCAGGCTGCCACCACGCCGACGACTTCACGTAAATGTTGCACGCCTCTACCGCCATCACATAAAACAGGCCCGTCGCGGGATTAAAAGCCGTTGACATCCAGTTCGTCGCGCCGCCCATCGCGGGACAGGTCTTGGTTCCCTGCGGAGTGGGCTCCTGATCAGGCAGCAGCTTAGGCCGGCCGTCCGGCCCGATCCCACTCGCCCAAGTTAGCTTCTTCACGAAAGGCTCGGCAAACAGAAATTCGCCAGTCACTCGATCAAGAACATAAAAGAAACCGTTCCGGTTCGCCTGCACGAGCAGCTTTCGTTGGCGCCCCCTAAGCTCCGCGTCGATGAGCATTGGCGTTTCTGTAGCGTCCCAATCGTGCAGATCGTGCGGGCTGAACTGGTAATACCACCGCAGCTTCCCAGTCTTCGGCTCAAGCGCGAGTACCGAACTTGAATACAGATTGTCGCCCTTGCGCTCGTCGCCGTTAAAATCCGGGCAAGGATTGCCGGTCGGCCAGTAAATCAAATCGGTGCTTGGATCGTAAGTGCCGGTCAACCAGGAATCCACGCATCCGTGTTCGATTGCTCTCCCCACCCACGTCTCCGATAAAGGTTCGCCGGGCGCGGGCATGTTCCAAAAGCGCCAGGCATGCTCGCCGGTTGACGCCTTGTATGAATCGATGAAACCGCGCGCGCCCTCGTCCCCTCCCGATGTTCCTGAAATGACCAGGTCGTTTACCACCAAGGGCGCCGACGTCGCGCCATAGTGCTTCCGGAAATCGGCCATCTCGCTATCCCACAAAAGCTGCCCGGTGAACCGATTCAGGGCTATCATGTGCGCGTGATCGGTGACCATGAATACGCGATCGCCCAAAACCGCGACGCCACGATTGATGGCCGTGCCGGCGTCGCCGATTACACCTTTGGTCAGCGGCCGCGAGTAATGCCAGATCTGCATGCCACTGGCGGCGTCCAGCGCATACGCTTCGTTCGCCATGGTGACGTACATAACGCCATCCACGACCACCGGTGTCACTTCCAGGCGCCGGCTGCCGGGGATGTTGAACATCCAACGGGCGCCCAGTTGCGCGACATTGGCAGTATTGATTTGATCGAGCGAGCTATGGCGATTCCCGCTGAGGTGTCCGTTATAGGTCAGCCAGTCCGTGGGATTGGGATCCGCGATTGCCGAAAACGACGGATCGCCTTGAGGCCTTCCCTGCCCGGCCAGAACCGCATCCGGCGATTTATCGGTCGAGAGCCGGCTCAAGTAGGCCAGCAGATCGCGTCTCTCTGGCTCGGTTGCGTTCAGCGGCGGCATGAGCGGCTTAGTCTCGACTGTCTCCTCGGCAATCTCGTCCCGCTGTAGAATCCGCAATGTTCCGTTCAACACCAGCAGCTGCACTTCGTAATTGCTTTCGTTCTTGACCAGCCCGCGTAACGTCTGGCCGGAGCGGAGACGAACCGAAACCTGCCTGTATCCGGTCACCGGCAGCGCGTTCGGATCCCGTAAAGCCGCTTCAATCTGAGCCAGCCGCGCTTCGCGGCCCAGGTTCGACAGGTCCGGCCCTAGAATCCCTCCTCGGCCTGCCACCATGTGGCATGCCATGCAATTCCCCTTACCGGAGAAGTAGTTTTCGCCGGCCCGAGCGTCGCCTTCCGGCGGATGCGCGGCAGCGGGAGCCCGAAGTCCCTCGACATATGCCACTAACGGATCGAGCTCTTCCGGGCGTAAAGAAAACGGTGGCATACCCGATTCGGGAATGCCCTCCGTAATAATGTTGCGGATGCTGCGGCTCGCGGCCGGGCCTGTCCGACGTACGTCCAGGATGCTAGGGCCGAATTCACCGCCCGCGCCGTCCGCTCCATGACAACTGGCGCAGCGGGCGGCGAACTGTCTTCTTCCCACATCGGTTTGCTGACCATTTGCAGACGGCGCGCACACCAGAGCCACGACGAAAACTATGAAATGCCGCTGCATGCACGGTACTTCGTTTATCGGGAGGCGGCACCGCTGCGGCCCATGATGGGCCACACGTCGACGATTCGATCACCCTGCGCAACGTAGTAGCGGTCATAGTAACTCGTGCTGTCATCCAGCACGGTACAGAAAATCTCCACGCGATCGCCGAGCTTCAGATCCTTGTCGCCATCTTTCCACTTCAGCCCGCCGTACTCAGCGCCCTGCGGGGCGACTTCGACCCAGGGCATTCCCTTTACGCTGTCCGTCTTCCTCACTCCGGCCTTGTTACCGTAATCGATCCCGGCCTGGTTGGGATGAAGCTTCTCATCAACGGTCGTAAGAACGGACATAGCGAAGGCAAAATCGGTAAAGGTCTGGTCGCCGGCTTTGCTGCCGATGGGGGCGTATCTCATATCCATAAAGACGTACGACCCGACCTCAAGCTCAGTAAGGCCAACCTCGTGATCGATATTGTAGGTTCCGGTGGAACCGCCGGTAAAGACGTTCACCGGCAAACCGGACTTTTTGCACAAGTCGACGGTCTCTCGCGGGCCGGCCATATCTTTACGCGACCGCTCCTTACGTGCCTCAAAACCACGGGTATGCGCGGCGACGCCGGCATAGGCCATGACGCCCTCGAACTGCATGTGTTTGGAAGATGCAATCTTTTGAGCCAGCTGCAGCGCGGGCTGGCCGTTCTGGATTCCCTGTCTGGCGAGCGCCGCATCCACGGAAATCAAAACCTTGAGCTTCGCATTCTCGGCTTCCGCGGCCTGTTCCACCCATTCGAACAGGATCGGATCATCGATCACAAAGCTGAAGGTCGGGTCCTTCTTCGACAACGCGATGGCTCGTTCGATGTTATTGCGGCTGGCAGGCTGCTTTGTCCACATGACGTTTCGCAGGCCTGCGTTGGACATTAACTCCGCCTCGGCGATGGTGGCGCAGGTTAGCCCAATCGCACCATGATTCAGCTGGATCTTTGCGACGTCGACGCTCTTATGAATTTTTACATGTGGCCGAACCGAGATTCCATTCGCCTTGGTTGTGTCGGCCATGAGCTTCACATTTTTGTCGAAGAGATCCTTATCGACAACCATACACGGCGTCGGGAGAACGTCCTTGGTGATATCTCGGAAGTCTCGTCGAGCGATACGAGACTCTAAGTCTTTGTAGGGCATGCCGGACGAACCCGTTTTTGCAGCTCGCCCTTCCACGGCCACGAAGGCGCCCATTGCGGCGGCCCCTAAAAAACCACGTCGTGATGTCATAAAAATCCTCCTAATCAAGTTACTGAATCAAGTTGTCGGACGTAGGGAGCGGTGGCCAAATCGCATCCTCCCTAAAAAACAGCTATCGGATTTATTGGCGCACCCGTACCGCCTCGTACCACTAAGGGGGCTGCGGTAAACAGAAAAACCCAGCGTTTCCGTTGAGCCGCTTCTTTGCTGACCGCTTCCAAATCACATTCGTCGAAAAGAGGCATCCCCATCGCCACCAAC